>JAABUK010001224.1_pt1 | contig 49761 bp, 49 predicted proteins | sample 5559141 | NCBI WGS metagenome assembly JAABUK01 (sample SAMN10711869, study PRJNA513367) | rock metagenome | isolation source: Antarctica rocks | place: Antarctica: Victoria Land, Pudding Butte nord | collected 2016-01-03 | reverse complement strand
GCATGGTGGACTAAACGTAAGAGACGTATGCAAATAGAAGACCGTTACGGCCTTGCTTGCACCAAAGGAGTCCTCCAATCTTTTGGATGGTAGCATAACCGTTAAGAACGCTTAAGTATGGCCGAATTCACTCGTCCCGCGTGCTACACAAGATTATGCGTTTGCTCGCCGCCGTAGTTAGTCTGGTCTGCTTCCTATCGGCTGCCACCGCTCCGGATGTCCAGCGTCGTTTATTGGTTATTGCGATTGACGGCTTAGATGCCCGCTACATTCTTGATGCTGACAGATTACACCTGAAGATACCTACCCTTCGCAGGTTGGCGAAAAACGGTGCCAGCGCTGGGGTAATCGGGGTTCTTCCCGATGATTCCTGGGCGACCGGAACAACGATTGTCACCGGAGTAGCCCCTTCAGCGCATGGTGTGCTGGGATCAAGTTCTCCGAACCAGAACTCTAGCGTTCCTACACTCTGGCAGGCCGCCACTGCGGAACACAGAAAGACCGCACTGCTCTTTTGGCCCGCCACTGTTTCCGCACAGGCGGATTACAATTGCCCCCAATACTGGGAAGGGCAACTCTCCGCCGATCTGCCCTTTGACCTGATTTCATCGAAGTGTACACCCGGCATGGTACAGCGGATTTCAAGCGCCTACCCGGTTTTCAGCAAGAGCCAGTGGAACGATTCTACTGCCTTGACCGGCCTCAGATATCTGCTTGAGTATGAAGAGCCAGATCTCACTCTGGTTCACATTACTGACTTGGGCCAGGAGCAACATGAGACTGGCGCATTAAGCCTCTATTCCCGCGAGGTGCTGGAAAATCAGGATGAAATGATTGGGCAGGCAATCTCTCATTTACCGGCGCATACTCAAATTGCCGTTGTATCGGATCATGGGTTTGAAACGGAAGACTATGTTGTGCGGCCGCGCGTTCTGATTGGATCGAAGACGATACAGGTTCGTGGAGGGCTGATTGGCGCGCGCAGCACATCAGATGCAAATGCGCTCAGGAAATTAGTCGGAGCGCGAAAATCCGGTATAGCGAAGGAAGTGGCTCTAGAGGAGGTGCGCCGAGCTATTCCCGATGCATCCGGGTGGACAGCCGCGTTCAGCACCTTGCCCAATTACGTAGCTTCCGAAAGTTTGACCGGAAAAGGCGTGGGCCCTGGCAGCCATAAAGGTGTGCATGCATTCTGGCCAAATCGCCCCAATTTTCGTTCCACCTTTATCTTGTCTGGCGATCGGGTGAAATCAATTCGACTGCCGGAAATATCCATGCTTCGCATCGCACCGACGCTAGCTGATATTCTGGGCGTCAAATTGCCCTTAGCGAGCGCGGCTTCACTATGGCCGCAAATAAAAAAATAGTCCATGAATACATACTCTCTTCTTGACTGGATCGATATTTCCGTAGCTTTGAATCCGAAGGTGCCTCATTGGCCTGGCAACACCCCGTTCGACATTGCGAAGGACCACGACATGGCAAAAGGCGATCATGACAACGTCTCGCGTATCAGCATGGGTGTGCATACCGGCACGCATATGGACGCGCCTCTGCATTTCCTTGCTGGGGGTGCCTCGATTGACACTCTGCCTTTTCGCGCCACCGTGGGACGCGCGCGAGTCATTGAAATCGAAAACAAAGAAAGTATCACTGTGCAGGAATTGCAGACTTTTGATTTGGAACCTGGCGAGCGTCTTCTGTTTAAGACTCACAACTCCTCTCGCAATTGGCCAGCGCAGGAATTTTTGACTGACTTCGTTTACATTCCGCATGAAGCCGCCGAATTCCTGGCGGAAAAGAAAGTCCAGACGGTTGGCATTGATTATCTCTCCGTGGGCGGGTACAAGAAAGATGGAGCGCAGACTCACGCCGCGCTTTTATCCGCCGGTATCTGGGTTATTGAAGGATTAAATCTGGCAGGAGTCGCTCCCGGCCACTATGACCTGGTTTGTTTGCCATTGCGGCTCGAAGGCGCGGAGGCGGCACCGGCCCGCGCCATTATCCGAAGAGAAAGATGAGAGCGGCTTCCGTTTCCATTGCAAAACGCAGTACCGGGTTGATCGATATTGAACAACCGAAGATCACGGCACCCGATCAGGTGCTCCTCCGAGTACTGAAAGTCGGAATCTGCGGTACGGATCGCGAAATTTGCGCGTTCGAATATGGTGACCCGCCCGCAGGCTCAGACTATCTTGTATTGGGTCATGAATGCCTTGGCGAGGTGGTTGACGTAGGTTCTGGCGTGAAAGCCTTTAAACCAGGAGATCTGGCGGTGCCCATGGTGAGGCGGCCGTGTGAGCACCCCGAATGCGTTGCTTGCAGGGCAGGCCGCTCCGACTTCTGTTATACCGGGGATTTCACTGAGCGCGGAATCAAGCAACGCCACGGCTTTCTAACCGAAATGGTTGTTGATTCCGAACAGTATATGAACCTGCTACCAGCCTCTTTGCGCGAGGTTGGCGTGTTGACGGAGCCGCTGACAATAGCCGCTAAGGCACTGGAACAAATCAAGGCGGTCCAAACGCGTCTCCCTTGGACGGCTAAGCACCACGCCCTAGTCTTGGGTGCGGGTCCTGTCGGTCTTCTGGGAGCGATGACACTGGTCAACGCAGGGTTCGACGTTACCGTCTATTCGAAAACCCCTGAGCCGAATGCCGCTGCCGATATAGCGAAAGCTCTTGGAGCGAAATACATTTCCAGTGAGCAGACGCCGGTGGAACAGATGGCTGCGCAGGTGGGTAACATCGACGTTGTGTATGAAGCAGTGGGAGCTTCGCAGTTTGCCTTCGACGTGTTGCGCGTGCTCGGTACCAACGGACTCTTCGTTTTCACCGGCGTTCCGGGGCATCACGCGCCGATTTCCGTGGATACAGACACCATCATGCGGAATATCGTTTTGAAAAACCAAGCGGTAGTAGGATCCGTAAACGCCGGCAAGATTGCTTTCGAAGAAGCCATTCAGGGTCTTACCGAGTTCTACCGGCAGTGGCCCGCCGCAGTCAGCGGCTTGATCACAGGGCGTTTTCCGATCGAGCGTTTCAACGAGCCGATTGAAAACCATGGCGGAATCAAAAACGTGATCGAGTTGGGTTGACTTCAATCGCGATGATTCTCAAGGAAAAAACGATCAATGGGACGGCGCCCTTCTACTCCTTCATGCACACTATGCCAGTGCATAATATCGGGTTCTTCAAGGCGCCAACAAATATAAACTTCTTCACCTTGTAGCAGGGTAGGAAAATCCACCAATCCCGTATCCAGATCTTTCACCAGGACCCCCGTTTCGGAAATTTCCTCGAGCGCTGCCTTCAGGCGTTCCATGCTCGATTGCCGCATCTGCTTCATGCCTTCGACAGCCATCTGATCCACCGTGATGCCGCCCATCATCATGATGCGTTGGATCAGATTATGCAGCCCATGCTCTGCCTGATCCTGATTGCCTTTAGCCTGAACAGCCAAACGAACTGTTCTCTCCAACTGAGGCAGCAGTGCCCGAGCGGATTCCAATGTGAAATAGCGGGGCAGCGGCTATCCTGCTACCAGTTCAGAGGCGTAATGAGTCTCAACATAGTTGTCGAGCATGCGCGTAAACTCAACCACAATCCCGTCGCCGCGAAGAGTGCGCACCAACCGCCCATCCACATAGACCGGCGCTACGGGCTCTTCGAAAGTGCCCGGCAGAGAGATGCCTAGATTCGCATGCTTCGATTCGCCCGGTCCGTTCACAATACAGCCCATCACGGCGACTTTCATGGTTTCCACGCCAGGGTGCCGTTCTTTCCACACCGGCATTTGCTCGCGCAGGTATGTTTGAATCTGATCCGCCATTTCCTGGAAAAAAGTGCTGGTCGTGCGTCCACAACCCGGGCAGGCTGTCACTTGCGGAGTAAAGGCGCGAATGTCCAGCGATTGCAAGATCTGTTGGCTCACCAGAACTTCCTCGGTGCGGTCTCCACCGGGCATAGGCGTAAGCGAAGTACGAATTGTATCGCCGATGCCCTCCTGAAGAAGAACAGACAGAGCCGCGGTGGAAGCAACAATTCCTTTCGCGCCCATACCCGCTTCCGTCAAGCCCAGATGCAATGCGTAATCGCACTTAGCGGCCAACAGGCGATAAACATCGATCAGATCCTGTACACCGGAAACTTTCGCGCTTAAAATAATGCGCTCCCGAGGCAACCCGTAACGTTCCGCCGCTTCCGCACTGATCAGAGCACTCGCAACAATGGCGTCAATGGTGACATCGCGTGCGCTCTTAGGCTGCGCAAGCAGACTATTTTCATCCATCATGCGCGTCAGCAATTGTGAATCGAGCGAGCCCCAGTTCACGCCAATCCGGACCGGCTTGCGATATTCAATTGCCGCTTCAATCATAGTGCGGAAATTGTCATCGTGCTTCTTTCCGATGTTGACGTTTCCGGGATTAATGCGATATTTCGCCAGGGCACGCGCGCAGCCGGGATACTGCTTCAACAAGAGATGCCCGTTATAGTGAAAATCTCCCACCAGCGGTACTGGCGTGCCCAAAAGGTTCAGAGTGTCGAAAATTTTGGGAACGGCGGCGGCCGCCTCTTCCGTGTTTACAGTAACGCGCACCAGTTCCGACCCGGCCTTGGCGAGAGCGATGCATTGATTGACGGTGCCGGTGATATCCGCGGTATCGGTGTTGGTCATCGATTGCACCACAACCGGATTGCCTCCGCCGATCTTCACCGGGCCCACTTCAACGGCGCACGAATAACGCCGCGCAATGATTGCCATATTTCCTGATTTTAACTTGCCTGAAGGCGCTACACTCGCGGGATGAAGATTTTCGTGCCCGCTTTGCTGGTTTTAGGCATCACGTTGGGTGCGGAGAATGCCGCAGAGTCTGCCTCGGATGGACCTAAGTATACGGCGGAAGGTGAGTTAACCTTGCCGGGGAATTACCGGGAATGGATCTTCCTCAGTTCAGGGCTGGGGATGACTTACGGCCCTGCCGCGGCCCGATCCCGTCAAGGATCTCCGCTTTTCGACAACGTGTTTGTGAACCCGGGTTCCTACCGCGAGTTTCTTAAAACGGGAAAGTGGGCAAATGGAACTGCGTTCTTACTGGATATCCGAAGCAGTAAAAGCCACGGCTCTATAAATAAGGACGGCCATTTTCAGAAGGCACTGTCGGGTCTCGAAGCAGAGGTGAAAGATGAACACGGCGAGTGGAAGTTTTATGATTTCCCCACCAAAAACGGGGTGCCCAAGCCAAGTGGCAAGCTACTGCCCGCCACTGCAAGTTGTTACGCGTGCCACAGCAAGAATACGGCGGTGGAAAATACCTTTGTGCAGTTCTACCCCGTGCTGATGGAAGTGGCGGAACGCATGGGCACAGTGAAGAAAGACTACGTTCGCTAGGAATTATGGCTTCTCAATTTTGCTGTCGCAAAGATTAATGGCGCTCTCTGCTGCCCGCAGCCGCTGCCTGGCGTCCGCTGTTTGAGGCTGCCAGTGTTTCCAACGCGCCAGATTTTTTTGGAACTGAAGCCTTGCCCAGCCATAGTGCCGGTTCTTAAACAGCATCCTGCCATATAAATCGTCCAGATCGGATGCAGCCTGCGCCGCTGGCAGTGTGGGCCGGGGAACCGCCATCAACCGGGCCGCCACCGTTTCCCCTTGCTCAATCAAAGCGGAAGCTGCGTCAGTCTTGCCCTGTGCGTAGGCTTCACTCGCGTTCTTGCTCAATGCCGCCAATTGTTCGGTGGCGGTTCCATACCATCCGTCCGAAGTAGGATCGTGTTGTGAAAGGGTAGCGGGCGATGGTGCTGTTGAACAGGCTCCGCAGGCCAGCAGGAGGCAATTGAGAACGCCGTAATAACTCTTAATGGACCGGCGGCATGGGGTGACGCATTTCCCCACGGAAGATCTCGGAAAATTGCTGCAGTGTTTCTGAGTGAACATGACCGTTAGTACAGAGCAGATGCGGCGATCCGATTTTGTGCGGATCACCCTTCATATCGGTCGCAAGCCCGCCTGCTTCAGTGACAATCAGCGCACCAGCCGCCAGATCCCACGGCTTTAGCCCAAATTCCCAAAACGCATCCAGGCGGCCGCATGCCACGTAAGCAAGGTCGATTGCGGCGCTGCCTCCCCGGCGCACTCCGTGGGTGGACATGGCCATCTGATGATAGAAGTGAATGTTAAAATTCTTTGCCCTGTTGTGGCTCGGAAATCCGGTCGAGACAAGACTGTCCTGCAGGCGGCGCGCCCCGGAGATGGAAATGCGCCCGTCGTTGAGATACGCGCCCGATCCCAATCCCGCACGGAACATTTCATCGTGCAAGGGATCGTAAATTACGCCCGCGATCATCTCGGTACCCTTTTGCAGTGCGAGGGTCACGTTAAACATCGGGTAGCCGTGGGCAAAGTTTGTGGTTCCATCCAGCGGGTCCACATACCACCGGTATTCGGAAGAGGAAGAATGTCCGCCACCCTCCTCTGCGATAATGCCGTGTTCCGGGAAATGCGCGGTAAGGCGCTCCACCACTAACTTTTCGCTCGCTTTGTCCGCTGCCGTTACCAGATCAAAATCGCCTTTCAAGTCGAAAGCTATGCCTTGACGCAAGTGGTGAAGCAGCACCGCACCCGCTTCCCTGGCAATCCGCTCAGCAGTTTCAAGAAACTGCATTTTTATCTTCGGCTAGATACTTGATATCGTGCTTAAACACGAACAGGTTTGCTTCGCCTTTGCGCGTAATCCGCAGAAAGCGCGCATCAAAGTATTCCACGAAACCGTGAATCACTTCGTTATCGCTTAGCTTCAAGACCACCGGCGTCTGTGTCTCAATCAGATGTTTGAGGTACTTCACCTCCTCAAATGTCTGTTCGGGAGCTTTCTTTTCGCTGGTACCTTTTGAACTCATCTTGTGGATTCACCATAGTAGCCATTGCGTGAGATTACCTGCAATCCAGGTTGATTTACGCGCACCTCCAAACGGTGGAATCGCTCTTTGGTGAGAGGTATATCGCGCGGGTAGTAACCCAGCAGGTACTGCGTGCGAAGCTCTTTCAAAATGTCCGCGAAAGCGGTATCAAGCGCATTGCCTAAGGTCGGTTCGAATACGCGGCCGCCGGTGCCCCGCGCGAGAGTGGTCAGCGCGTGTTCCCCTCCCGTGTTCCGGCCAACAGCCGCCGCTATGGGCACAACCAGCACCGGATAAATGACGGCGTCGGCAAGCTGCGCGGATTCTAGTGCGTCTTTATACTGCTTGGAGCTGAAGGTATCGCCCCCGTCAGTGACAATTAGCATCACTCGCCTGCCTTTGCGCCGATCCAGTTCTCCCGATGCCAGATAGATTGCATCGTAAAGTGCGGTTCCGGCTTCCCCATGCAGCGCGCGAAGGCGCTGCTCCAGCCTGCCTTGGTTTCGCACGAACGGTGTCTCTTTCGTGACCTGATAGTTGAAGCTATAAAGCGCCACGGAATCTTCCGGATTTCCTTCCGCAAACAGCGCTTTTAAGAAGCGGACCATAGAGTCAGTTTCGTATTTCAGGTTTGATGCCGTGGAGCCGCTGGTGTCCACTAATAGCGCAACCGACAGAGGCTGTTCCGTGCGCCTTTCAAATACGGAAAGAGGCTGCGAAACCCCATTATCCAGAATGCTGAAGTCTTCCTTGCCAAGGCTTCCTAATAGCGAGCCGGCGGCGTTCCGAACCGTGGTGAGCACGCGCACCAGCCGAACGTCCACACGGATAACCTGATCTTGAATGCCCGCGTTCTGACCGAGCGCGAGTGTTGCCAGGATTGCGCCTGAGGCGGCGAAGTTACAGAGTCTGCGCAAGCACTTGGGTGTCCCATTCCCCTTCTACCCAAACCTCTCCGTCTTCAAAATATTCCTTCTTCCAGATTGGCACCGTCCGTTTCAAGGTGTCGATCGCTTCAAGCGCAGCCGCAAATGCGGGACGCCGGTGCGGGGCACTGGCAACAATCACCACGCTTGCTTCCCCAATCTCAAGACGCCCCAGCCGATGCACTATCGCGATGCGCCCGATGCTATGTTCCGCCGCAATGCGCAAGCCCAGTTCCTCCATAAGCTTCAGAGCCATCGATTCGTAACCTTCGTAATCCAGATACAGCGTACGCCGGCCCTTGGTGTTATCGCGGACTATACCTTCAAATGTCACCACGGCACCATCGGAAGGAGCCGCGACGCGCGCCGCAAGAGCTTGTGTATCGATGCGTTCACGCGTCAAGCCAAAGTAATGCCCGCTTGCGGAACCACCGCTTACCGGCGGCAACATGGCAATCTCATCCCGATCCGCTACCAAAGTGTCCGAAGGAGAGAACTGCTGATTGTGTGCCATTATGATGCTCTGTCGCAGTTCTTGAAAACGCGGATACCGCGCGGCATAGTAGTCGAAAACAGCGCTGAGAGAGGCAGGAGACGGCAACGATGCGATCTCGAGCATGTCTTCGGGCGCGCCGGCAATATCCCGCAGGCTACCGAAAAACAGAACTTTGACACAAGGATTTCCACCCGGCACAGAGGGCAAGTTTACCAGACGCGGGTAGCGCGGCTCAGGTTCCGGTTCGCTATACTGCCGCATTGACCACGCAATCGGGGCAACAGGAAACGCGCATCCGCGTTCGATACGCGGAGACTGACCAGATGGGTGTGGTCTACCACGCCAATTATCTGATCTGGATGGAGGTCGCGCGGGTGGAATTCTGCAGTGCGCTTGGATTCCGCTATCGGGATATGGAACGCGAAGACGGCGTCTTCCTGGTCGTTGTGGAGGCGAACTGCCGATATCTGCGGCCCGCCAGGTTCGATGATGAAGTACTGGTGCGCGCAACAGTGAAAAGCGCGAACACGCGATTGGTGGAGTTCGGCTACGAAATGTACCGGGCGGAAAACGATGAGCTGCTTGTTACCGGTTGGACCAGGCACCTATGCGTCGGCCGCGATATGAAGGCTGCCAGGCTTCCGGAGCGTTACCGTCCCTTATTCGGAATCCAAAGTTAAGAAAAAGTTTACTCTGCAAACCACCAAACCAGGATGGACCTGCCGATCCTTTTTTGCTGGGCGGCATGATTCGCCCAAGCGGGCACGCCGTATACCTTCCACAATGTGATGCTCACCGCGTTCCATCCGGGCGAGGGCCGCTCGTTCTCCCCTGCTTTCATCGCAGGGAAGCTATGTCCTGCCAAAGCATACGTGCGATTGAAGGGGCTAAAAGTGACAGCGGGTGCCGATTGGCTATTCAGGAAATCTCCCAGACGTTTCATGTCTTGGCCCCAGTCCAGGTCCGAATCACTTAGAAAATTCTCAGGATGACTGCCTGTCAATTCGTTTGTATAAGCCAAGTAGTCTGGATGCTGGCCAGCCCCCGAAACCGCCGCCCAAATCAGAAGGAGGGCAGCAACACCGTTCTGCAAGGTCAAACGGTGTTGGGCAAACAGAGGAGCCAGCACCGATCCACAGATGACAGATAGTCCAAGATAAACCGGCAAAACGTGGCGGACACCAATGTTGATACGGCTAAGGGAAGCAACCACCAGGATTGCTGCACAAAATAGAACCGGTATCGCTATTTTGGTTCTATTCCGCAACCCGCGGCACAGCCAGGGTATCCAAAGTGCGATGCAGAGAATGCCGAGAGGAGTCTTCACCGCCAATGCAACCGCGTAGTAATACCAGAAGCCTGAAGTGCTTCGTTGACCCAACAAGTAAGAAGGGTGTCCCGCTTCGTTATGGTGAAACAATGTCTCCAGCCCGGTGAAGAACCGAGGCGCGGGCAGGCGGGCGTGCAGAAAATCAACTCTGCCGAATGAAAACAAATATCCAGCCCAAACGGTGAGCAGCGCACTTACAAGCACCCAAACTATGCTGCGGCGTCTCTTCTTGATTTGATGAATCAGCTCTCGCGCCGGTGCAGTCCGCAATTTGAAGAGCATCATTAGAAGCCATGCGGCTGGAATAAATACCAGAGCCGAAAACTTGGAGAGAATCGCCAACCCGAGTAGTAAGCCAAACCAGATGGCACGCAAACGTGTCGAATTGTGAGCCCACTTCAGCGAGCCGAGTACAGCAGCGCCCGAAAAAGCAGCGAGTGCCATGTCCGTCGTAATGAGCCCCGAATGAGCCAACACTGGGGAAAGATTGTAAATACCAGCACCGCCATCAATGCTGCTGACCGCCCCCCAATTTCCGCCGCCCAAAGATAAACCACAAGCGAGGCGATCCAGAAAAAGATCAGCATCCCCCCTCTGCCCAGCGCAAGAACGCGATCGTAATGGCCGTCGCGGCCAAGTATGCGATAACCCTGCTGGTATGGGTCCTCGCCCATCTGCCACCGCTTACCAGCCAGGAATGGACCTGCAGCACCTACAATTCTCGCCAGCGGCGGATGTTGGTCTTCGTAGCGGTACTTGCCCATGGTGAGCCATTCCATTCCTGCCGCCAGGTGATCGGGCTCGTCTATCGTGTGATTGAAAACCCGATAAGTGGAGACGATGCGCGCGGAGCCAATCAGGACCAGGATTAACGCGGCCACTCCATACCGGTGCATCCTGTCAGGCTATCCGAATTGCAAGCGGTTTTTATGTTGGCTTGGCAACTGTGCGGGAAATTGTAGAATGTAACAACCCATCCCATGCCAGTTCTCGAAGTCATCCAGAAAGACATTGTCAGTGCAATGAAATCAAGAGATGAGATGCGCCTTTCCACCGCGCGTATGATCAAATCCGCTCTGCAGAAAGCCACTGCGGACCGCGCTGCACCGCTTGATGAGGCCGCTGAGCAGCAGATCCTGAAGAGCTTGGCGAAGCAGCGCACTGATGCCGCCGAAATGTTTCGTCTGGGCAACCGACCGGAACTCGCGGATAAAGAGGAAGCGGAGCGGACGTTGATAGAAGGGTATCTGCCAGCGGCGGCCACGCCCGCGGAACTGGATCAAGCGGTGGAAGCAGCAATCGCTCAAACCGCGGCTACTTCAGCAAAGCAAATGGGTCTGGTTATTAAAGCCGCGCAGGGTTTGCTGGCTGGAAAAAATGTAGATGGCAAATCGCTCAGTGAAAAAGTAAAGGCGCGCTTAGCATGAGCGTTTTCGGAAAGATGTTCAAACCGCCTCTGAAAGAGTGGGAGAAGGAACACTCAGCCACCGGCGCCACACCGAAGTTTAAAGAATCCGTAGGTGCTCTGGTGGAGGAACCAGAACCGGAGCAGGGCGGCAACTTCCGTCCTTACATACCGTCACGTTTCCACATGCGGGAACTGACACTCATGCCTGTCCTGGTAGGCACGGTATTGGGGATCATCTTTGGTGCCTCTTCGTTATTCCTGGTGCTAAAAGTCGGCCTGACGGTCAGCGCTTCTATTCCGGTCGCCGTCATATCCATCACGCTCTTCCGGCTCTTATCGAAGATCGGACTCCGGAACAACACCATCCTTGAAAATAATATCGTTCAGACAACCGGTTCGGCCGGCGAATCCATTGCTTTTGGCGTCGGCGTCACCATGCCGGCAATTATGATTCTCGGCTTTGATCTTGAGATCGGCCGGGTACTGCTGGTATCGGTGCTGGGCGGGTTGCTCGGTATTCTCATGATGATCCCGCTTCGCCGCGCTCTCATTGTTGAGCAGCACGGCGAATTGAAATATCCCGAAGGCACGGCCTGCGCTGAAGTTTTGAAGGCCGGCGCGTCGCGTGAAGACCAGATGGCGGCGCAAGGCATTGAGCCGGATAGCGCTGAATCGGCCGGCGTCATGGAAACTGAAACCGGTGCGGTTACCATCTTCACCGGCTTTGCCATCGGGCTGGTTTATAAGGCTCTGAATGTCGCATTTAAGCTCTGGAAAGATATCCCGGAAAAAATCTTCGGCCCGCCGTTCACCGCCGGTTCTATCTCGGCCGAAATTTCGCCAGAGCTGCTAGGGGTCGGCTACATTATTGGTCCCAGAATCGCTGGAATCATGTGTGGCGGAGGCGTCCTTGCCTATCTGGTTCTCATTCCGGCCATAAAGTTTTTCGGCTCGCAGGTGCCCGGTTTGCTGGCACCCGGACTGATGCCCATCAGCCAAATGAGCCCTGGCCAGATCCGCGGTTCATACATTCTTTACATCGGCGCCGGTGCGGTTACGGCGGGCGGAATTATCAGCTTGCTGCGCAGCGGAAAGACAATCTGGCGCGGTTTGAAACATGGTCTTGCCGATGTAGGATTTTCGAAAGCAACGAAAGCTGTCACTGCCGCACGCGTCGACCGCGATCTCTCCATGCAATATGTCTTCGGGGGAATCATCGCCATGGTTGCGGTAATCATGCTGGCGCCTCCGCTCAACCTTTGGCTTAATCCCATTGGGGCGATCCTCATTATTGTCTTCGGGTTTCTTTTCGTTACGGTGTCTTCGCGCCTTACCGGGGAAGTCGGCTCGTCCTCCAATCCCATATCCGGAATGACGATAGCCACTGTCCTGTTTACCTGCCTGATCTTCCTCGCTATCGGCTGGACCGGTCCCAGCTATTTCATCACCGCGCTTTCCATCGGCGGCATTGTTTGCATCGCCTCGTCTAATGGGGGCACCACCTCTCAAGATCTGAAGACCGGTTACCTGATCGGTGCCACGCCGCGGAATCAGCAAATCGCGATCCTAATCGGTGCGCTAGCCTCAGCGATTGCCCTGGGACCCATTCTGCTGAAGTTGAATGAAGCGGCCACCGTATATGTTCCAAGCACAACTTTCGAGCCCGTAACAACAAAAGCTTATATCGACCCTATCCCTTTGCCGCCGTATGCTGGGAATCTTCAGCCGCCCACCGGGAATCAGTACCGCCTGTGGACGCCGGAGCAATTCTCCTCTGGCTTACCCGCCGGCAACTACGTGGTAAATCCTTATGGCCAAGTTATTTATCGACTGGTTCATAATTTTCCTGAGCAGTTGCGGGCGGATGAAGCGAAGGTAGATCAGGAGAAAGAACAGCTAAAAGGCGTGCAAGCCATTGCGGACGGCACTCTCTATCGCGTCTGGAATAAGCAGGATGACGTGGGCGCACCCTCCGGCAGATATCTGGTGAATGATCGTTCGGAAGTGGTTTACCTGGTAGACCCTGGCATTAATGGTACACACAATGTGCGTCCCGATGGGTCCACAGTAACGAAGTTCGATGCCCCCAAAGCGACACTTGTCTCATACATCATCAAAGGAATTTTAAGCAGAAAGCTGCCCTGGGCTTTGGTGCTTCTGGGAGTGATGATTTCCTTGACGCTTGAAATCAGCGGCATCCCCTCCCTTGCTTTCGCCGTGGGAGTGTATCTGCCTCTCTCCACTTCAAGTCCGATATTTTTCGGCGGGTTGGTACGCCACTTTGTCGACCTCTATGTGCGCAAGCGCATGGCTGGTCGCAATCTTACCGAAGAAGAGTTAGTAGCGGAAACGGACCGAAGCCCAGGAGTTCTGATGGCGTCCGGCTATATCGCTGGTGGCGCAATCGCCGGGATATTAATCGCGTTTATGGCGGGTGTGCTTTCGAGCGTAGATAAGGGAATTACAGATTGGTCGACCGCTAACAATCCGCTGTTTAACGGGCCTCTTTCTGACGCGCTGTCGGTGATTCCGTTTATCGTGTTGATCGTACTGCTCTATCTAGTGGGCCGCGAAAAATTGCTTGCTCCAAAAAAGCCTCTGCTTTAGCGTTAAATCGCGCCGCAGCTGTAGCAAATCAATCGCCATAACGCGGAACTCAGATTGCTTGCTGTGAGGCTATGAAAAACAGCAACACGAAAAGTGCGGCGCCAGCCTCACAGGATCGCGCAACTCCGGTTTCGGGTCAAAAAGGAATCGAGATCCAGAAGTTTGGAACAGTGGTGAATATTCCTACCGGTCTAGATGCGGGAGTCCGCTCGAAAAGCGTCGACATGTTGAACCAGGTTCTTGTCGATACGATGAGCATACGAGACCTTTATAAGAAACATCACTGGCAGGTTTCAGGGCCTACTTTTTACCAGCTTCATCTTTTGTTCGACAAGCATTATGAAGAGCAGTCGGAATTAATTGACACAATCGCGGAGCGGATTCAGATTCTCGGCGGACTCAGTGTCGCCATGGGTGCCGATGTTGCGGAAATGACAAAAGTGGAACGTCCTCCAAAGGGAAGGGAAGAAGCACCTGTACAGATTTCCCGCCTTCTAACCGCTCACGAAATCATTTTGAAAGAAAGTCACGAGTTTTCGAAAAAGGCCGATGACGCAGGCGATGACGGCACCAATGATCTGTTTGTGAGCGACGTAATTAGAACCAATGAGCTTCAGGTATGGTTCATCTCTGAGCACTTGGTCAATTTGCCGATTGTGATCGCCGATTAGCAGCGCTGCAACATCAATTAACCGGCAGACGGGAGGGCGGCCGCGACACGATACCGCGGAACGCCTCGTCCACCGAGATGCTGTTCGATTGCAAGGTCTGGCCAGTGGCGCGGGCAAGTTCCACCTGGGCTTTTTTGTAGCTTCCCGAAGCCGTCACCTCATTGGTCTGAGCCGTAGCAAGGTCGCGCTGCACCAGAATCACATTGAAAATTGTGGAAGCACCAAGCGCAAGCTTCTTTTGTTCAGCGTCCAGAGTCTGTTCTTGCAGTACGCGGGCTTTCAGAGCGGCTTGATAAGAGCCGCGTGACTGTTGAATTCCGATAATTGCGTTCCGCACTTCCAGCCGAATATTATTCTCCTGGCGCTGAAGCTGCAATTCGCTCTGGCGCAATGTCAGCTGATCGATTACATAGTCGGCTTGCGCGGTGCGGTTCCGCAACGGAATATTTAACTGCAATCCAGCGGAGTAATCGGGAAAATTGCGGCTGAAAAGCTGTGTAAACAGATTCCCAAAACCGCCCACAAAAAAAGGATTTACCACGCGGGGTTGCGTTACGGGCGTAGGCGTCCCCGCATTTCCGCTGACGGGGGTTCCGCCATTCAAATTAATTAGGGAACTGGGGTCGCCCGTAAGCCCGTTATTCGCCACTGTAAAAAACGCCTGAAGGGTCGGAAGCAGTTCGCTCTTTGACCCTCGCGCGTTTACCTGGTTGTTAGTAATGGAAATTCTTTGCTGCGCCAATTCAGGGCGCGCACTCAGAGCAATTGCCACCAAATCCTGATATGGCTGAATCGGTTCCACATCGGGAATACGGATCTGATCGGTAGGAATCACATGGGCATCGGCAAGCGTAGGGCTCGCCACTCCGTTGCGGCTGAGTGCGTTTTTGATCGTGTTTTCCTGTTGCAACACACGGGTTTGAGACAAGATCAGATCCTGTTGAGAGGTCGCGACCGCTGCTTCCGCGCGCACAATTTCTATGGGAGCAAGTGTTCCAATCTCAACCTGCTTCTTGTTATCGCTATACAAGCGTTCGTTATAGCCAAGCGACTGCAGTTTGCTCCTCACATCATCGTTGAAACTCACCAAATCCCAGTACAGATTGATGATCGATGTAACGGTGCTGATTACCTGCTGTTTAAACTGCAGATCTGATTGCTCGCGGCTATTCTTCGCTATCACAATATTGCGGTTGTTGAGGGCGCGCCCGAACCCCTGCAACAGGTTCTGCCGAACCGTCAAGCTGAAGCTTCCCGTCCGGAACGGGTTATATGCGTTATTGAAGTTGTTAGAGGCCAGCCGCTGCTCCGAATAACCAAGGTTGTAGGTGGTGCCTGTGGCAAAGCCCTGGCTTAATTGAAGTTGCTGCGTATTTATACCCTGAACCAGTGCTGTAGTCCCTGTTACCAACTGGCTCGCCTGCGGCTGACTGATGTGCTGCCACTGCAGAACGCCGGAAAGTGTTGGGTCGAAGCTGGGAATAGTGGTGCCGGTCTGTTGCACAAGAGCGCCCTGGTTATTGCCCGCGCCACTTGCGTTTGTTGCCGCGCTCTGCGTGACACCGTTTGCCTGGCCTACGCCCAAACCCGCGCTGGTAGCACCGCCCTGCACCGTGGGAGTCACACCACGCAGCGCACCGCCCGCGCGGGCACGCAGAATATTTGCTTCCTGTTCCTGAGCACCGTAACGCTGGATTTCTATATCGAGATTGTTCTCAAGCACCAGCGCGATTGCATCCTGCAGAGAGAGATAAAGATTTCCCGCGCGAATCAGGCTTTCCAACCTATAGCTGTTCGTCAGATTTACCGGCGCAACGCTGACCGGCCGGTAATTTCCCGTAAGGCGCACAAACCTTCCTTCTTCGCGGCCATATGCGGGCATCTCCGCTTGCGTGCGGTTCGAAACGGGGGGCAGGTTCGTTTGCGCCGCAATTGGAGGCACCCCAACCAGCACGGAACAAATCACTGCGACAACTGACTGAAATCGGACCATAGTTCTCTCTAAGTACAACTTTACGCAGCTCTTTCCCATCAAGTTCGGACTTGTTTGACGAAGGGTAAAAAAACTCTTCTCAATGGTATGCTAGGCCCGTTATCGCAAGCAACTTCATGGACGTTCTCACCCTCTTTAAATCAACTGGTGCTTACCTGAATGGACATTTCCGCCTCACCAGCGGATTGCACAGCCCGGAATATCTGCAGTGCGCCCGGGTGCTTCAGTACCCCGCCCACGCCGAGCTTTTCGGACAAGCCCTCGCCCAAAGACTGAAGGTTTTGACGCCGGGAATGAAAATCGGTTTGGTAGTGTCTCCCGCTATGGGCGGATTGATTATCGGGCACGAAGTTGCCCGCGCGCTAGGCACCCCTTTCCTCTTCACTGAGCGTGGCCCCGATACGAAGATGACGCTGCGCCGCGGTTTTTCAGTGGAACCTGGCGCTACCGCCGCCGTGATCGAAGACGTGGTGACCACTGGCGGAAGCACTCGTGAAGTCATCACACTGCTTCGGGAATTAGGCGCAATTCCTGTCGCGGCAGGTTCCATTATCGATCGAAGCGGCGGTAAGGCCGCCATGGCCGGAGTTCCCTTTGCCGCCCTCGCCACGTTAGAGGTTCAAACGTATTCGCCGGAAAACTGCCCCCTCTGTGCGACGGGCTCGCCGGTTGTAAAGCCTGGAAGCCGCCCCAGTGCGTCGAATTAAGATCACTCTTTCCTACGACGGCACCAGCTTTCACGGTTGGCAAATTCAATCTGGTTTACCCACCATCCAGCAAGCGCTGGAGCTTGTGCTCTCGAACCTGGAAGGCGCTCCGGTTTCGGTTGCCGGAAGCGGCCGGACTGATGCCGGGGTTCATGCGCTTGCCCAATCGGCCGCGTTTTCGCTTTCTAACCCGATCCCGTGCGATAACCTGCGCCGTGCTTTGAACCGCTATCTGCCGCCCTCCGTTCGTGTTTTGACCGTTCAGGAAGCCTCGCCAGAATTTCATCCGCGCTTTGATGCCATTGCAAAAACCTACGAGTACCGGATTTTTCGAGGGGAACTTTTGGACCCGTTCCGATTCCGCTATGTTCATCACCATCCCTATCCGCTCAACGAGGACGCGATGATATTGACTGCCCCTCTGCTTGAGGGTGAGCACGATTTTACCGCTTTCGCAGCATCCGACGCCCGCGACGATTTAGGCAAATCAAAAATTCGGCGCATCTATTCGTCCCGCCTGGAACGAGTTAGCGATACCCTGATCTACCGGGTGCGCGGTTCAGGTTTTCTGAAACATATGGTCCGCAACATTGTGGGCTTTTTGATCGAGACCGGAAAGGGCAATGCCGGTCCCGATCGGCTGCGGGCTTTACTTACTCCCGGAGCTACGGAAAAGGCCGGTGTCACGGTCCCGGCAAAAGGACTTTTCCTCATCTCCGTGGAATATTCTGATACGCTGTGACCGGTGGCAACGATGCTTTATGATCTGGATCCAGGGCCGGAATGTCCTGAAGTAGTGCGGGCAATTATAGAAATTCCTCAGAATTCCGCAAATAAGTACGAGTACGATGGAAAATTGGGCGTGTTTCGCATGGATCGCGCTCTCTACTCGCCAATGCATTACCCCGGGGATTACGGTTTTATTCCCGGTACGCTGGCGCATGATAATGACCCGCTCGATGTGCTCGTTCTGGTCCAGCAGCCCAGCTTTCCCGGATGTTTGATTGAGGTTCGTCCCGTGGGCATCTTGAACATGGTGGATAACGATGAACACGATCAAAAGGTGCTCGCTGTACCTACTAAAAATCCACGCTATGACCAAATTCACACCATGGATCAGATTTTCAGTCACGTGAAGCGCGAGATTGAACACTTCTTCACCATTTACAAAGAACTCGAAGGGAAAATCACTAAAATGGAAGGCTGGGGAGGTCCTCGGGAAGCGCGGAAAGCTATCGTAGACTGCCGCGAACGCTACCTTGAAAGCAAAAAGCCCGCCGCCGCAAGCGTAACCACTTCTGTATGACGCAATTAGCCGCAATTGCAATCCTTCTCGCCACCTGGCAATCGGAAAAAAGCACACAGCAAACTGTCCGCAGGATTCTGATGGCGGACGATCCGGGAAACTGGTGCAAGACACCCGAAATTTTCCGGTCGATGTGGGAGCAAGGGGTTTTTAGAACCGAGCCAGTTAGGCCGGAGTCACAGACCCCAGCACCACGCCCCGCCGAGCTCCCGTTGCGCTAGGCACATTGCCAGTTTTATCTTTCCAGGTTCGGTAAGCCAGCAGCGCAAAACAAACTGCTTCTTTAGCATCTGAGGGTATTCCGAAATCGTCTGTGGTCGAAAACGCGAGCTTCGGAAGAAACGAGCGAAGCATTCCCATCAGGGTTGCATTGTGTACACCGCCACCGGATGCGATTAGTTCTTCGGCGGAACCAGCAAACCGCCGGACTCCTTCCGCGATTGATGTGGCGGTGAGCGCGGTCGCCGTCGCAATCAGGTCCTTATGGGGCCGCTTGGTTTTGTAAAGCCGAGCCAGAAACTCGGCCCCATATTGCTCCCGCCCCGCAGATTTCGGCGGCAGGCGCCCATAGTATTCGTCCGTCAACAGCTTAGCCAGCAGCGTCTGATCAATTTTGCCCGATGCTGCGATCGCTCCATCTTTGTCGAACAGCTGCGCGCCTCCAGTCATCTTATTCACAAGCGCGTCCATCACCATGTTTCCAGGGCCTGTATCGAAGGCCAGCACGTCATGCATTCTCGCGTCGGCTGGCAGGAACGTGAAATTGGCAATCCCGCCGATATTCAGCACGACGCGTCCACGCTTTCGATGTCCAAAGAGAACCAAATCCGCGAAAGGCACCAGCGGCGCGCCCTGCCCCCCGGCAGCAATATCCCGCGCCCGGAAATTCGAAACTACAGGCACCTTACATTTTTCCGCAATCACTGCCGCTTCGCCCAGTTGCAGAGAATTCACGGGCGGCGTGCCCTGGTGGTAAACCGTCTGTCCATGGCAGCCCACCAGCTCGATTCCGTCGAACCCCTTCAGCGATTCCGCATAAATTTCACCCAGCTGAAAGTTCAATTGAGAGATCGCGGCGGTGGTGGTCTCGGTGTTTGAAACTGCCAAAATTGCTGCGCGGATTTCATTCGTATAGGGCGTGAATCGCGTCTCGACAACCTTTAAATCGTCTTTGTGAATATCTACGATAGCGACGTCCACGCCGTCAAGCGAGGTGCCGCTCATAATTCCCGCTACCCGCATCAGTTCAGTTCCTTTTGCAACTTGCTTAAAAATTGCAGTGCTTCCACAGGCCGCATTTCATCCAGTTGCAACCCGCGAATCTGTTCCATCACCTGACTGCCTTCCGGCTCAAAAAGCCTGATCTGCAAAGGACGCTCACGCGGAGTCAATTCCTCAGTTACGGCAATCTCTGTCTTCTCATGCAGCCGCAAAACCTCACGGGCCCTCTCGATCACCGGCATCGGCAATCCGGCCAGCCGCGCCACTTCGATTCCGTAGCTGCGGTTTGCCCTGCCCGGTTCCACACGGCGCAGAAAGAGAATGCGATCCCCGGCTTCTTTCACGGTCACCTGAAGATTGCGCACGCCCTCCAGTTCTTCCGCCAGTTCGGTCAGCTCGTGATAGTGCGTCGCAAACAATGTCTTGGCGCGCGTTTTTAGATGGATATATTCCACCACCGCCCATGCCAGCGCCAGCCCATCATAAGTCGCAGTACCGCGCCCAATTTCATCCAGAATAATCAGGCTCCGTTCTGTCGCGGTATTCAGGATCACCGCCGTTTCCGTCATCTCCACCATAAAAGTTGATCGGCCTCTCGCCAGATTGTCTGAAGCTCCAATCCGGGTGAAGATCCGGTCGGTAATCGGCAACAACGCGGAATCCGCCGGCACAAACGAACCCATTTGCGCCAGAATCGAAATCAGCGCCGCTTGGCGCAAGTAGGTAGATTTGCCGCCCATATTCGGACCGGTAATCACAGCGATTAGATCGCTGGAATCATTTAGATAAAGATCGTTCGGAATGAAGCGTTCTTCGGCGATTTTCTCAATCACTGCGTGCCGCCCGCCCGCAATTCGCATTTCTCCGCTCTCTGAAAAGCCGGGCCGCGTGTACTTCTGTTCCGCTGCCACCTGCGCCAAAGCTGCTGTCACGTCCAACTCCGCCACTGCCGCTGCGGTGTTCTTGATTCGAGCAGCGTGCAGCACGGCAGCCTGGCGTACATCACCGAAGATCTGCCTCTCCAGCGTAAGAATTTTGTCTTCCGCATCCAGCACTTTGCGCTCGTAATCTTTTAACTCCGGCGTGGTGTAGCGCTCCGCATTCACCAGGGTCTGCTTGCGTTCGAAATCTGCGGGTGCCAAGTGCCTGTTGGCATTCGAAATTTCAATGTAGTACCCGAATACATTGTTGAAGCGGATTTTCAGTGATTGGATGCCGGTCCGCGCCCGCTCTCTGGTTTCAATCTGCGCAATGTACTGGCGCCCGTTCTGGCTTAAATCACGAAGCTCATCCAGTTCAGCGTTATATCCGCTGCGCACGGTACCGCCATCGGCCAGGCTGATCGGCGGCTCATCCGCCAGCGCCTCAAGAATAGCGTTCCTTGCTTCCGGCACATCGTCGAGCGATGCATGAATAACAACCAACCCTGCCTTCTGTGCGCACCCCGCCAGCGCAGGCACACGCTCAAGGGATTTTCCCAGGGCTAGCAGTTCTCGCGGGCCCGCACTACCAAGCGTCACCTTCGCAAGTAGCCGTTCCATATCCAGCACGCCCTTCAACTGCGTCCGGATCTCAGCCCGCAACATAGTCTGGCGCAATAACTCGCCCACCTGATCCAGCCGCCGCTCAATTTCTTTCAGCTTCAGGGAAGGGCGCAGCAGGCGCTGCCGTAGCATACGGCCTCCCATTCCTGTGCAGGTCTGGTCCAGAACGCTGATCAGCGTCACACCTTCCCCGGCAAACACAGGCTCAACCAATTCCAGATTGCGAGTAGTCACCGCATCGAGCGTCATCGTTTCCGCACGGTCGTAGTGCGTGGGCATGTCCAGATGTTCCAACGCGGTCCGCTGCGTTTCGCGCACATAGTGCAACACAGCGCCCGCAGCGCAGATCGCTGCCGTCCGTCCGGCTAATCCGCAGCCATCAAGAGTAAGCAGTTTGAAATGCTCGCGAAGAATTCTCTCACCGTAGTCGAAACTAAAAACCCAATCCTCCACGGGCGTCACCAATCCATCGGGCTTCTCGAAAAGAGGTTGCGCCGAAGCCGTCAGCACTTCGCGGGCACGCAGGTTTTCCAGCACTCCAGCCGCAACAGCCTCCTCCACTTCCGTTACGCGAAACTCGCCGGTGGAAACGTCCACGTGCGCAATGCCGGCCCGGCCCCCCACGCGCGCCACTGCCGCCAGATAGTTGTTCTCATGGCTCTTCAGCAGGTGGGCATCGGTGGCGGTTCCCGGCGTCAGGACGCGTGTGATCTCCCGCCGCACCAGCTTCTTGCCGGGCCCGGCCTCCTCCATCTGCTCGCAAAGAGCCACGCGGTAACCCTTTTGCAGTAAGCGGGCGATGTACCCCTCAGACGAATGATGCGGCACGCCGCACATGGGAATGCCTTGCCCCTTCTCTTTGTTCCGCGAGGTTAAAGTGATTTCCAACTCGCGCGCCGCTGTAACGGCATCTTCGAAAAATAGCTCGTAAAAATCGCCCAGACGGAACAGAAGCAACGCGTTTGGCACTTGCTCCTTTGCGGCCGAATATTGCCGCATCAACGGCGTTTGCGCGCCGGCCACTTACGCGTAAATCCCGCGCAGCCGGATGCAGCTTGCCACGCGATCCAGAGCCAGCATGTAAGCCGCGGTTCTGTTGTTTACCTGGTGCTTTTCCGCGTAACCGATTACCGCGGCAAAGCTATTGACCATGATCTCTTCCAGTCGTTCATTCACCAGCGCTTCATTCCAGAAGAAGCCCTGGCGATCCTGCACCCACTCAAAATAGGAAACTGTAACTCCGCCGGCGTTCGCAAGAATATCGGGCAACACAAAGATTCCCTTGGCCGCCAGGATGTCGTCAGCGGGAGACGTCGTAGGGCCGTTCGCACCTTCCACCAGAATGCGGCAACGCAACCGGTCCGCATTGCCGGAGTGAATCACATTTTCAGTAGCCGCCGGAATCAGTACTTCGCACTCCAGAAACAGTGCTTCGGCCTTATCCATATCCTCTCCACCGGCAAACTGCCGGATGGAACCCGTCTCTTTCCGGTGCAACATCAACGCTTCTATATCGAGCCCTGCCGCGTTGAACACCGCGCCATCGTATTCCACAATGCAGATGGTTCGGTAACCCAAGCGGGACATGAGGCGGGCCGCCATACCACCCACATTCCCGAACCCTTGAATCACCACGCGCGGTGTCCTGCTGGCGAGCCCGAGCTTCTGCAATGCTTCACGAGCCATCAGCATGCAGCCGCGCCCGGTGGCTTCAGGGCGGCCCAGGCTGCCGCCTAAGCTCATCGGCTTCCCTGTCACCACAGCCGTCATAGTCTGCCGCACATGCATGGAGTAAGTGTCCATAATCCACGCCATGGTGCGCTCGTTTGTATTCACATCGGGTGCGGGTACGTCGCGTTCCGGACCTAAAAACTCAATAATTTCCGCTGTGTAGCGCCGGGTGATGCGCTCCAGTTCCCCGTCGGACATCATGTTGGGTTGGCAGATTACCCCTCCTTTTGCACCACCGAAGGGAATATTCACCACCGCACATTTCCAGGTCATCCAACTGGCTAACGCGCGAACTTCATCCAACGTCACGTCAGGAGCGAACCGGATGCCGCCCTTGCCCGGCCCGCGCGCGATGGAGTGCTGCACGCGGTATCCCGTGAAGACTTCCATGCGCCCGTCATCCAGCATGACCGGGATATTGACAGTAATCTCCCGTACCGGGCTCTTCAGAATTTTACGCATCCCATCTTCCAGATTCAGCTTTTCCGCAGCCAGATCAAAGCGCGCCGCCGCCGCCATCCAGGGGTTGGTTTCTTGCTCGAGTAACAGCAGGGTACTCATCGGTTCGATTATCCCAGAGGGTATGACGGATCGTAATACAATTGGCGATCATGAAAAAGAGAGCACTCGCCACCGCCGCTATCAGTCTTATGTCCTGCTCAAAAACGGAACCAGTCGCAAAAAGCGTTGCGATCGGCGGCCAGCCCGCCATCACTCTAATGCGCGAACACTCAGGAGAGACGCTCCAATTCACCGGAGCCGATGTGTTGCCTGGGCGCGGTATGAACACTTACCAGATCCGCGCGTATCTCCCTGGGAAGGGAGTGGTTGACGTTCTGGCAGCGCCGCCTCTTGAAACAGGTGCCGCGCTGATGAACGGCGGCGAGGAGGATATGATCGGCAACAAAAGCTTCAGCGTGGGCGGAGCCATCCTGCTGCCTTATGCGAACCGCATAACCGGTAAGCTCGATGAGAAGGGTAAGCTGATCCGCACCACCATTCTGGAACGCGAAATCGATCTGCCCGCCAATTGGCACGGCAAGAACCCCGGCGCACCGAAGTATGCCATGCACGGTTTGATTCTCGATGCGAAGTTTACCGATATCAAGCACGACGCCTCCACGGTTTCCGGTTCATTTCATGCCGCAAACTTCGGCGGATACTGGCTTAGTTCCACGGACATAGTAACGAACGTTGAGCTGGAAAAGAATGCGTTTACTCTCACCGTGAAAGCCACGAACGTAGGCCAGGAAAGTTTGCCAATGGGAATTGGCTGGCACCCTTATTTCGCGCTTCCTTCTGGCGACCGCACGCAAGCCAGACTGCATTTGCCGGCGAAATCGCGCGGCATCGTGAACAATTACGATGACGTTCTGCCGACCGGTGGAAAGGTGCCAATTTCTGGCACCCCTTATGACTTCTCCACGCCGTCCGGTGCCTTGCTGGGCAAACTTTTTATGGACGATACCTTCCTCGATCTGGATAAAGACAGCAGCGGTGCCACTGTTGCCACCATCAGCGACCCTGCCGCAAAATACGGAATTCGCATCACGGCTTCCGCACCCGAAATTCACGCAATTCAGGTTTACGCTCCCGTGGACAAGCAATTTATTGTGCTTGAGCCGCAATTTAATTACGCAGAACCATTCAGCAAGATGTGGGGCGGCACGGAAACTGGAATGCAAGTTCTCCGACCCGGGCAGACCGCGACTTACCGGGTGAAGCTTGAACTTTTTGTACCCTAAACTTTCATGAGACGAGGATTTCTTTTCCTCGCAGCACTCTGCTGTTCCGCTTACGCAGCGACGGTTGGGCCTGCCCAGGGAACTCTTATGATCGTGGGCGGCGGTACGCTTGGGCCCGAACTGGTGGAGCGATTCTTCTTGCTCGCCGGGGGCAAAGATGCTCCCATTGTTGTCATTCCCACTGCGGATGGAGCGGCGGAATACAAGCCGGATTATCTATCGAAAACGTTCCTCGCCAAAGCCGGGGCCACTCACCTTACGCTCTTGCACACCAATGACAGAGCGCAAGCGGATTCACCGGAATTCACGCGTCCCCTCCATGAGGCACGGGCAGTTTGGTTCGTGGGCGGACGCCAGTGGCATCTTGTGGATTCTTACTTAAACACCCGCACTCAGAAGGAACTGGATGCTTTGCTCAAGCGCGGCGGGGTGATTGGCGGATCGTCCGCGGGTGCCACCATTCAGGGCTCTTACCTGGTGCGGGGAGCGCGCGCCGGCAACGAATTGATGATGGCACCAGGGTATGAACTGGGCATGGGGTTTCTCAAAAATGCCGCCGTCGATCAACACATTCTCACTCGCAAGCGCGAACGAGATATGGCCGCCGTTGTAAAGGCTCATCCTGAACTTCTCGGGATTGGCATTGATGAAGGCACCGCAATCATTGTGAAGCGCAACAAATTCGAAGTGCTGGGGAAAAGCAAAGTCGCAATCACGACGGCAGGGAGGGAGATGTATTTCCTGAAGAGCGGTGACAGCTTCGACTTAAAGCATCGGAAGCAGCTTTAACGTTTACAGGGTCGGCTTGCTGACCGCTAGGCGGGCCCGCCAGCGCCGGTAAGTTCCAGGCTCAACTTTCTGGTCGCGCACTAGCCATGCTGGAACCGCTGTCATAAAATACTGATGCTTCACACCAGGTACCGTAATCAGTTCATCCAGTTTCGAGGCTTCCTGCAGATCCGCCGCACGCAACGTTGCAGAAATCTTCGCGAGCGCAGCTTTGTCCAGACCTTTGTCTAATTCCGGCAGAAGCTGCGTCACATCCGCCAGCGACCTTTTGCGCCCCGCTAAAATCATTTGCACCACATCTTGATCGCCTTCTGAAAAGCCGTCTTCATAGATCACCGCAACAACGCCGCTGGTAAGAGGCACAGCGCCCGCGGGCAAACTATTCGATTCAGATTCGAATCCCGCGGGAACTTCCGTTCCGCCATCCGGGTAAGAGAAACTGTCGCCACCCCATGCCGTTGGCTGCTGCTTGCCTTCCACTTTGTAGGTAGCCTGAGCGATGTAGGCTGTAGCGGCAGCGGCGTAACGATTCACCAGAAAAGCGGAATATGTACCGCTTGGCTGCTTGCGGTACTCCACTCGAAATTGCTTCACTACCTGCGCGGCTAACCCACCGGCAAGCAACAGCAGCAACAATATCCGCAGTACCATAGGCTCTTGAACATTAGAGTATCGTGAGCGTACTAATAGGAATACATCCGGTGGCGGAGGCCCTGCGCGCCGGGCGCCCTTTGGACCGCATACTGATCGCGAAAGGTGCCGGCGGTGCCCGCATCCAGGAGCTTGTAGATCTGGCGCGTGAAGCGGGAACGCCAGTTCGTTTCGAAGATCGCGGATCCTTGCAGAGGGTGGCGGGCAGTGCCGCGCATCAGGGCGTGGTCGCACTGGGTGCCGAATTCAAATATGCCGATTACGACAAAGTTGCCGGTAGCGGCGAGCTTGTCGTGGTTCTGGACGGGGTTGAAGATCCGCACAATTTAGGTGCCATTGTACGTACGGCTTATGCAGCGGGCGCTGCCGCGATCCTGATTCCGGAGCGGCGTGCTGCCGGTCTTACTGAAACAGTCGCGAAGGCAGCGGCTGGCGCCTTGGAGCACTTGCCGGTTGCCCGTGTCACAAACATCAATCGGACTCTTGAGAATTTGAAGAAACGCGGCTACTGGATCTATGGCGTAGATGAGCGCGGCACGGAAGATTATAACCAGGTGAAATGGAATAACCCCGCCGCGATAGTATTAGGGGCAGAAGGCAAAGGCCTTCACCAACAGGTTCGCGACGGCTGCGACGTGCTCATCCGCATTCCGGTAGCGGGTACAATCAGTTCGTTGAACGTGAGCGTGGCTGCGGGTATCGTTCTCTTTGCCTGGAAAACGAGGGCGGTTGGATGAGTATTTTCGATTCGTAGTAGGAAATTGGCTTCGTTTTTTCAAATTGGATATTTCAGGATGTCCCGTCTTTTTCGCGAAACAGTGTTGTTTCAAACAAATGGAAGATTCGTCTCTAAATTGCTCTAATCTCTAGGCATGGACATATTGAGAAGGATTGCCGATGCGAAGGGCCCATGCATCACAATTGTTGAACCTGCGGGAGACCGCGCCAAGCTCGATCAAGCCGTTAATGAGATCGAACAGGCCCTTCCCAAAGCCGAGCGTAAGCAGTTGGTAGGCTCCCTGCGCGAAAGTCTCAAGAAGCTAAATGGCGCGGAAAAAGGCACCGTGGTGTTGCTTGGCTCAGCGGAATTAAATGAGTTGGTGATTACAGCAGAAGCGGTTCCCGCCACACGCACGGTGACCGATTCTTTCGAATTACGTTCGCTTCTGCCTGCGTTTCAACAGACCCACGATTTTTATTGCTTAGCTCTGAGTCAGAAACGCACCCGGCTGCTTCACTGCACAGCTATCGCATCAACGGAGGTTTCGCTCAGCAACGGAACGCCGTCCAGCCTGGGTGAATCGCGGAACACAGATAAGCCCGACCACCTGCTCGATAACCGGAGCAGTGCCGGGCCTTCCCAAGGACATATGAAGGGAGTAATGTCCGGCACGGGGACGGAGGCAGAGGACAAGCCTGAGTTCATCCATACTTTTTTTGGTGAGATCGACCGCGCCGTTCACCAGACTTTGAAGGATAGTGGCTTGCCACTTATTCTTGTCGGCGTAGAAAGTGAACTGGCGATTTATCGCAAGGTGAACACGTATCCGCTGCTGGGTCAAACGGGTGTTCTTGGCTCGCCGGACAGCTTCATCGGCGGTGAAATGCACGCTCGTGCCTTACGTGCGCTGTCTACCTACGTTCCTCCAGCGATGCAGAAAACCCTTGACGATTTGGACAAACTGATTGGTACAGGACACGCTTCTGTTCACGCGGCTGACATCGTTAAAGCCGCTCATGAAGGCCGCGTGTCCCATCTGTTTTTGCAAAGCGCGGCGGAGTACTTAGGCAACTACGATGAAAGCCGCGGAAAAACCAGTCACCATGGCGAGGATCGGCATGATCTAATTGAAGACGCCGCGCGACAAACCGTAACTCACGGAGGCCAGATTACCCTCCTTACCGGCAAGCAGATGCCAGGCGGCGTGCCTGTATGCGCCGTGTTTCGCTACTAAATAAAAAAGGGAGAAAGCAAATGATCGGACGATTGTTCGCAGCGCAGATCTTTACCTCAGCACTTGTTCTTGCCCAGATCCCACCAGCGCCTAATACAAACCCTAAGCCCGTCAACGATCCGCTGAACACGAATAACATTACCGGGGATAACACTATTATTCCCGGCACCAACCAGCCCATTCCGGGCGGTCATCCTGGGTTGACCACGAACCCTGTTGCTGGCATGACGGACCAAATGCGGGAAGCAGCCGACCAGATTTTTGCAAACGCAGTGGCGCAACAATCCATGACGGAAGTGGAATTGGGCAAACTGGCTGCAAGCAATGCTGCCAATGAGGACGTGAAGGCATATGCCGTGCAAATGACGGAGAGCAACACGAAAGTAAACCAACGGTTGAAGCGTGTAGCCGCGAAGGGCAACGTAACCATTTCAGCGGCTCTCGACGCGAAAAGTCAGTCGCGCGTCGATAAGTTGGCCAAACTGACAGGCGCGGATTTCGACCGCGCCTTCGTTAAAGATCAAATCCAAAGCGGCGAAAAAAATTTGAGAGCCTATGAACAGGAACTTCAAAATGGTGCAGATGTGGGATTGAAAACGCTTGCGACCCGCGCCTCGCCTTTTATGCAAAAGCAATTGCAGGCTGCAAAGGATTTGGAAAAAGTTCTGAAGAATAAATGACCAAATTGTGTAGCGCGGGTCTGATACTCTGCTGCCTTCCGAACTTGCAGGCAAGGCAGCCCATCCGCGCCTTGCACGGGATGGTGGTGGCCCGAGAGCGCCACGCGACAGATATAGGCGAGGCGGTCCTTGAATCGGGCGGCAACGCAATTGACGCCGCCGTCGCGGTAGGTTTCGCTCTTGCGGTTACACATCCCTCCGCGGGCAATCTGGGTGGGGGCGGCTTCATGCTGGTTCGTTTCGCGGACGGACGTTCTACCTTCCTCGATTTTCGCGAGCGCGCGCCAGCTTCCGCGACGCACGACATGTATCTGGGCCCAGATGGAAAAGCAACGCGGGATAGCGTGCTTGGGTTTCGCGCTTCAGGTGTTCCGGGAACCGTTAAAGGTCTTGAGTATGCGCATTCTAAATGGGGGAAGCACAAGTGGAAAGATCTGCTGAATCCCGCAGTTACGCTTGCCGCAAAAGGCTTCCCTGTGTCTTGGGGTCTGGCGAACTCCCTTCAGTCTAAGAGCGTTTCTGACAAGCTAAGTCAGTTCCCGGATTCGAAGCGGATTTTTTTGAAGGGCGGTGGCTTCTATCAGATGGACGATGTATTTCGACAGCCTGAACTTGCCTCCACACTGAAGCGCATTCGCGACCGCGGAGCGAAGGATTTCTACGAAGGCGAAACGGCCAAACTCTTAGCGGCCGATCAGCAGGCGCATGGCGGCACCATCACCATCGCGGATCTAAGTCAATACAAGGTCATGGAACGCGTACCGCTTAAGGGAAGTTATCGTGGATATGAAGTGATTACTTCACCCCCGCCAAGTTCCGGCGGCATCGGCGTTCTGCAGATGCTAGGTGTTCTCGAAGGGTTGGACGTAACGAAATCCGGCGTAGGCTCTGCCGCGGAGACCCACCTGCTGGCGGAAACCATGCGACGATATTTCGCCGATCGCAGCGAGTATCTAGGTGACCCTGATTTCTATAATGTCCCGGTTAGCGCGTTGCTGAACCCGAAGTACATCGCCCACTTACGCGACGGCATCGATCCGCTGAAAATCACTCCCAGCACTGAGATTAAGCCCGGCAACCTGCCTGCCTATGGAAGCCTGGAGACCACGCACTATTCCATCGTGGATTCCGAAGGGAACGCAGTCTCCGTTACCTATACATTGAATAGCGGCTTCGGAAGTGGAGTTACTGTCGGCAAACTTGGCTTTCTCTTGAACAACGAGATGGATGATTTTGCTCCCAAGCCCGGTGAAGCGAACGCCTACGGCCTGGTTCAGGGCGAAGCCAACAGCATCGCGCCGAGCAAAACGCCGCTCTCTTCCATGGTGCCAACTATTCTTACGAAGGACGGCAAATTGTTCCTGGTGCTGGGAACTCCCGGCGGGCCCACCATCATCAATTCAGTGCTGCAGACCATCATTAACGTGGTGGATTTCGGCATGAACGCTCAGGAAGCTGTCGATCAGCCGCGCGTTCACCACCAATGGCTGCCGGATACGCTTGCCGTGGAACGTGGCTTCTCACCCGATACGCTCGAGTTATTCAAAGCCAAGGGCCATCAGATCCGCTTGACACCATTTATCGGAGAGGTGGCGGCCATCAAATGGGACGGCAAGTTCCTTGAAGGGGCTGCGGACGGGCGCGTGGAAGCGACAGCGAAGGGCTATTGAGAAGATACAAGTAACCCTTATGGAACACGTTCTCTCGTCGCACCTGGTGGTGCAGCAGCGCCTCAGCACAACATGGCTTCAGAAGGTACAGCTGGCAGGCATTCCTGCCGTGGAAATTTTCTGCGCACGTCAGCATATCGATTATCGGGATAAGGCACAAATTCGTGAACTCGGCCTGTGGTTCCGTGATAACACGCTGAAGCTGCACTCCATGCATTCGCCCATGTATAGCGATGAGTATTGGGGCCGCAGTGGACCGGATTCCGTCATCAATCTGACTGAGCGCGGCAAGGCCGAGCGTATCCGCATGGTGGATGAAATCAAGCGCGCGATTGAAGTTTCGGAGGCCGTGCCGTTTCAGTACCTGATCCAGCACATAGGCGTGCTGCATGAAGAGTACAGCGAATTCAAAGTGGAAGCCGCTTTCACCGCGCTCGAAGGTTTAAGCCTGTTCGCCAGGCAGCGCGGCGTGAATATTTTGCTTGAAAATATCCCCAATGAATTTTCCACGGCGGAGCGCTTACAGCAGTTCCTGCGCTTCACTCATATGGATTTGAATTTTGTCTTCGATACAGGACACGCCAACTTGGCGGAGGGCGTGGAGCATGAATTCGAAATCATGAAAGACCGCATTCGCAGCTTGCACGTTCATGACAACGATGGAGAAGCAGATAAGCACCTTTTCCCGTTGATGGTGAAAGGCGGCACAATCGATTGGCCGCGCACTATGGAATTGCTCCGCAGCCGCCCTGATCAGTACCCGCTTTTGCTGGAGCTGAAAGAGTCCGCTGAATTTCCGAACGGCCTCGAAGCCGCCGTCGAGATTTTCGACCGATTAGAGAACGCCGGGCTATAGCTGTTCACTCAAGCATCTGTTCTTTGCGCGAAAAGTCCGGCAAAATTCCCGCGCAGGCGACTGTAAACCAGAAGCCACAGTATTACTACCACAATGGCAAGAGGTAGACCTTCAGGTGCCATCGAGGAGTGGAACAGAACAATGTTTACAATGATCGGAGCGAGTATGACTAGCGCGAGGGGCACAAATCGGCCAGCCAAGAGCAAAGCACCTCCAATAATCTGTAACAGGAATATCGGGACCATGTAGTTGGTTGCCGCCATGGCGCCGAAGAACTGACCGGCTACACCGGAAGGTGGCGGCATAGGGATGAAGTGAAGGAATCCATTTAGGCCGAACGCCAAAAAGGTCAGGCCAAGAAGGTAACGGGCGATGGTTGCGGCAATTTTCATAAAGTACTTCCGGACGTTCAGGTAGTAGACGATCAGTGTCGTTTAAATGATTCAGTTGTTTGGCGCCACGCAAACTTGCCACGTACCCCGGTTCGCGACACACTAGAAGCTTCCATGGCAACCCGAATCACCATCGCAGACGCTTCGCGCCACGTAGACGAAACCGTCTTTATCCCCGGCTGGCTTTATAACATTCGCAAGTCCGGCAAGATCATTTTTCCGCAGTTGCGTGATGGTACTGGTCTGATGCAGTGCGTCGCAGTGAAGAGCGCTCTTCCGGAAGAAACTTTTGAAACCCTGAAAGGTTTGACTCAGGAGAGCTCCCTCACTCTGACCGGCAAGGTGCGCGCCGATGCCCGCGCTCAGGGCGGTTATGAACTTGACGTGGAATCCGTAGAGGTTCACCAGCGTGTTTCCGAAGAACAGCCTTACCCCATCACACCGAAAGAGCACGGCACCGAGTTCCTGATGGATCACCGGCACCTCTGGCTTCGCAGCCAGCGTCAGCACGCCATCATCCGTGTCCGGCACAGCATCATCAAAGCCGTTCGCGATTACTTCGATTCGCACGGCTTCACATTAGTGGATACCCCAATCTTCACGCCAGCCGCTTGCGAAGGGACAACCACCCTGTTCGAAGTGAATTACTTCGATGACGATAAAGCGTATCTGACTCAATCCGGCCAGCTCTATAACGAAGCGAATGCCATGGCCTTCGGAAAAGTTTATTGCTTCGGGCCGACATTCCGCGCGGAAAAAAGCAAGACTCGCCGCCACCTGACTGAGTTCTGGATGGTGGAGCCAGAAATGGCCTATGCCGACCTGGACGAAGTGAAACGTGTTGCCGAAGAGATGCTGCTTTACATCGTGGGCCATGTGCTCGAATCGCGCCGCGAAGAACTGAAGGTGCTGGAGCGGGACGTGACGAAACTCGAGGCCGTGGCCGGCCCGTTCCCGCGGATCTCCTACGATCGTGCGGTGGAAATTCTACAAGCCATCGGCACCGACATTCAATGGGGTTCGGACTTCGGCGGTACCGATGAAACGATCCTCACGCAGCAGTTTGATCGCCCGATTATGGTCGACCGGTTTCCCTCCGCCATCAAAGCCTTCTATATGGCACCCGACCCCGACCGCCCGGAAGTTGCTCTCGGCGTCGATGTGCTCGCGCCGGAAGGGTATGGTGAAATCATCGGCGGCGGCCAACGTGTCCATGACCCCGAACTGCTGTTGAGACGCATCGAAGAACACGGCCTGCCGAAAGAGGCGTTCGATTGGTACCTTGACCTGCGCAAGTACGGCACCGTGCCGCATGGCGGTTTCGGTATGGGTATAGAACGCTGTGTTGCCTGGATCTGCGGACTGGAACACATCCGCGAAACGATCGCGTTTCCAAGGATGCTCTACCGTCTGCGACCTTAGTCTCTAACCGGCTAGCATCGCCTTCCAACCATCCTCATCCTTCCCTATGCTGATCCGGTTTCCGCTCCGTACCAGCGGGAGCTTGAGCAGCTTCGGCTCGCGTTCAAGTTTTTCCAGAAGCTCCGAATTGCTCACCCTCAGGTACTTCAAACCGGCATCCACGTAGGCTTTCCCTTCTAAGTCCAGCAAACCCGTTAAGCCGAATCGCTCAATGAACCGGCGAATCTCACCGGGCGCCATCGGCTTCTTCTGTAAGTCCACAATATGCAGCGAAACGCCGCGCTCTTTAAAAACCGCTCTGCCGCGCGGGTGGCCGGCGAATTCTTGACCCCGAATATCTGCACGCTTGTCACGCTAACCAGTCTTGCAAACTTGCCCCGGCTCCCCCCTTCGCGACACACTGGTAGTTCGCAACCTGTCCATGAAGCAATCGCAAATCGCCGTGATCGGCGCACCGTTAGATCTGGGCCAAGACCGCCGCGGTGTTGACATGGGCCCCTCCGCCCTCCGTGTCGCCGGTCTTGACCGGAAACTGAAAGCGCTTGGTTACGACGTGGAAGATATGGGCAACGTTCAGGTGGATCAGCAGGAGAATTCGCCCGAAGGTCCGCGCCATGCCAAATATCTGCCTCAAATTGCTGCTGCGTGCGAACGCCTGGGCAACATGGTAGCCCATGCCATGGAGGAGAATAAGGCTCCCCTGGTGCTGGGCGGCGATCATTCCGTTGCAATCGGTACCGTTGCCGGTGTCGCGAAACACTTTAAGAAAAAGCGGCAGAAAATCGGACTTATTTGGGTGGACGCCCATGCCGATATGAACACTCCCCAGACCAGCCCTAGCGGCAATGTGCACGGCATGCCACTGGCCTGCTGCATCGGCCTGGGCCCGCCTGAACTCACCAAGTTATTCGGCTTCTCGCCGAAGGTGGATCCGAAAAACGTCTGCATCGTGGGTGTGCGGGATATCGATATCATGGAACGCGCTCACGTCCGGGAATCTGGTATCCACGCGTTTACCATGCGCGATATTGACGAGCGCGGCCTTCGCGCCGTCATGGCTCAAGCTATCGAACTTGCCGCCCGCGGCACTGCCGGCTTCCATCTCTCGCTTGACCTGGATTATGTGGACCCCGCCGATGCGCCCGGCGTTGGGACGCCCGTGCGCGGCGGTGCTACTTACCGTGAAGCCCATCTAGCTATGGAGATGATCTGCGATTCGAACGGCATGGTGTCTATGGAGGCCGTCGAAGTGAATCCGGTTTTCGATGAGATTAACCGAACCGCCGAGTTGGGCGTCGAACTCATTATGTCCGCCCTCGGAAAGAAGATCCTGTAATGCCAAAACTCCGCGTTGGTGTTATTTATGGGGGCCGCTCTAGCGAACACGAGGTCTCCATTCGCTCCGCCGAATCCATCATCAAGGGGCTGGATCCGGCGCGTTACGATGTTGTCCGTTACCTGATCCACCCAGACGGCCATTGGGACCCGGCACCTATCCTTCCCGAGCCCGGCCGCAATCCAGTCGATGTAGTGTTTCCGATTCTCCACGGAACCTTTGGGGAAGATGGCACTGTCCAAGGTTTGCTGGAACTGGCTGACCTGCCTTACGTTGGTGCCGGTGTGATGGCGAGCGCCATTGGAATGGATAAAGAAATGACGAAGCGGGTTTGCCGCGAGTCCGGTCTCCCCATCGTGGATTACTTAGTGCTCACGCGTGGCGGTATGGAAGCAAGTGCCATTGCGGCTCGCCTGCCGTTTCCCATTTTCGTAAAGCCCGCGAATCTTGGGTCCTCAGTCGGCATCTCAAAAGCGCACAATCTTGCCGAACTCGAAACAGCACTTGCCCTGGCGGCTCAATACGATCGCAAGCTGATTTGCGAACGCGGCGTGGAGGGCAGGGAATTCGAATGCTCCGTGATGGGCAATGAGGACCCGATTGCGTCAACGCCTTGCGAGATTCTTCCTTCAAGAGAGTTTTACGATTACGAAGATAAGTACCTGCTGGACAAAGCGCGCATAGAAATGCCCGCCCGCTTGACGCCGGAGCAGACGGCCGAGATGCAACGGTTGGCGGTTGGCTGTTACCGGGCCATCGCCTGCGAGGGATTGGGCCGGGTGGATTTTCTCATGGATCGTGCCACGGGCCAAATGTTTGTGAATGAGATCAACACGCTGCCCGGCTTCACTTCTATCAGCATGTTCCCGAAAATGTGGCAGCATTCCGGCATCGAATTCCCGGCACTGATTGAACGGCTCCTCAACCTGGCTCTGGAGCGCCACGCTAAAAAAAGTGCAACCCGATATTCGCGTTGACCCATGCTGATTCCACTTTTCGCGCTGCTTTTCGCCGCTCCATCAACCGCTGAACAGCAAGCAATTCTCGATCGCGAACTTAAGCGGATGGTTGACGTTTATGCAATTGCAGAAGCCTATTCTGCTGAGCCAATCGGCTCCGAACAGGCTTTCTATCAAGGCGCGATCCCCGGTTTATTGCATCGTTTAGACCCCCATTCCGTTTTCCTTGACCCGGGCCAATTTCAGCAGCTAAAGCAAATGCAGAACAGCACCACGAAGGGCTTCGGTTCCGTGGTTTCCATTTTGCCGGGGCGCGTAATCGTACTTCAGACTCTTCCCGGTACTCCCTCAGCGCGTTCCGGCATTTCGCCCGGCGATGAAATTCTGGCTCTAAATAACATCCGGCTTGACCGCCTGACGTTGGATCAATTGGTCGGACTGCTGGGGGAATCCCGCCAGCAGCCCGCGCGGCTAGACGTTCGCCGCAGCGGCAACGTGCGCCTTTTGCAGTTCACACTCACTCCCGAAGAGATGCAGGCACCGAGTGTGGAGCGTGCCTTCTTGCTCAAACCGGAAATCGGATATATCCGCGTGGGCAGCTTCGATGAAAAGACCGGAGCGCAGATTAAGGAAGCAATTGAAGCGCAGGGCGGCAGCAAGCTTCGCGGGCTGGTGCTGGATTTGAGAAACAACCCTGGAGGCTTGTTAGGGGCCGCGCTTGATACGGCATCTCTTTTTCTGAACCCGGATCAGACCGTGCTCACCGTAAAGGGCCGCAACGTGAAAGAGAGCGTGGAGAAAGTTCCCACGGATGCGAAACCATATTCGTTTCCAGTAGCAATTCTGCTGAACGCGAAGAGCGCTAGCGCAAGCGAGATTGTGGCCGGTGCGCTTCAGGATCATGATCGCGCCATTATTTTGGGCGAGCCTAGCTACGGCAAGGGCTTGGTGCAAAGCGTTTTCCCGCTTTCGAATTCAACAGGTATCGCGCTAACTACAGCGCTCTATTACACGCCTAGCGGCCGTTCCATTCAGAAAGCCCTGAAAGACAGGGGCGAAGAATTCGCGCTGACCGGCACCACGGCACACCCGAACACGCGCGCGGATTTTAAGAGCGATAAGGGCCGTCCCTTGCAGGGTGGAGGCGGTATCATTCCCGATGTGGTTATACAGCCGGACATCGTCACACGCCTGCATGCCGCGCTTGAGGGCAGCGGCTCTTTTCCGCAGTTTGCCACCGAGTTCCTGAAGACGCAGAAAGTGACGGAAGCCTTCGAGGTAACTCCTCAACTTCTTGACAACTTTCAAACGTGGCTGAGTGAACGCCAGATTCAGCCTGGCATCAACGAATGGTCTCGCGAACGGCCGTTTATTGAAAACCGCCTGAAGACAGAAATCTTCAATCAGAGTTTAGGCGTAGCGAAAGGTGACGAAGTGGAAGCGAAGACTGACCCTGTAATTCTTAAAGCTGTCGAGACGTTTACGAACCAGTTATGAACTGAGTTGGCTTAACGCTTCCGCCAGTATCAGCGCTCCTCGCGCGATTGCTTCCGGTGAGGAGTACTCGTCCGGCCTATGGCTTACGCCGCCCCGGCAGGGGATAAAGAGCATCGCCGTGGGGACAATTTGAGACATGAATAAAGAATCGTGATAAGCGCGGCTGATCATTAGCCTGTGTGTCGCGCCGTGAGCAATACAGGCCTGTTCCAGGGCGGCGATTACAGCGGGAGCGCATGCGCCTGGCAAATCCGCGTTCAACAATTCTTGTTTCACAGTCACGCCCCGCCGGGCAGCGGCTTCTCTGGCTGCATCTTTAATCAGTTTCAGCGTTGCATCCCGCCGGGCACCATCGATATCCCGGACGTCGATTTCCATACGGGCGCGACTGGGAATGCTGTTCACCGCACGTGGAAAAATGTCGCATACACCAGTCGTCGCAACTGTATCGATTGCGCCCGAAGCATTGGCGGCGGCTTCGACGGCCAGTGCAATTTCCGCCGCAGCGAGAAAGGCATCGCGTCTGCCGGGCATCAACACGGCGCCTGCGTGACCCCCTTCCCCTTCAATTTCGATACGCAACGTAGCTGGCGCGGCGATGGCAGTCACAATCCCGACATCGATCGCTTCTCGTTCCAATAGCGGACCCTGTTCGATGTGCAGTTCTATAAACGCTGAGTAGTAATCCCGTGCAAGCGGAACGCTAGCAAGTTCTCCAGTGAACCCAGCATTGTGCCGAACCTGATCGAGTGACAACCCGTCGGAATCGGTGAGCGGTGTACGCATCGTTCCCGCCAGCAGACGGCTGCCAAGACATCCAAGGCCAAAGCGGGTTGGTTCCTCTGACGTGAAGATTAGTAGTTCGATCGAACGCCGTGGGTGGAAGCCGGAACGCTGTAATGCCCGAATCGCTTCTAAGCCGCCCAGAACTCCTACTGTCCCATCGAAGCGTCCCGCATTCGGGATGGCGTCTATATGAGAGCCGGTCCCGACCGCCGCCAATTGCGGCTCAGAGCCAATCCATCGCGCGAAGGTATTGCCGACTGCATCCTCGCGAATATTCAAGCCAGCTTCGGAGCAGAGCTCCTTCACGAATAAGCGGGCGCGCAAATCGGCTTCGGTGAAAACGATCCGCGTGACCACCGGCGGCGGCTCGGACGAGATGGCGCCAAGCTGGTCCAACTCCTGCGCCAGCCTTTCCTTTTCGATACGCAGTTTCATTTACCGGTTCCAATCTTTATAAATCAAATACTTTGTGGGTACCTTTCCGAGTGCTCCGAACCATTGCGGCAGATACGGTGCCATCCAGATAAAATCGCCTGCGGCAACGGGATACCAACGGTCGCCTAACCTGTAGATTCCGCCACCTTCCAGCATGAGAAGTCCGTGCTCCATCACATGGATTTCCACCATTGGCAGCGAAGCACCCGGTTGAAAGGTCATGGTGTTTACCGCCATATCGAACGCGGGGTCGGCAGGGATCAAGCTGCGCACTTCCAGACTCTCGTCCCCCATCAAGGGCACTGGGGACACGTTATGCTCGCTTCCCGTTACCATCGCGGGCATGTTGACCCCGTCCAAGGTCAAGTATGGCTTTTCGATGATGGCAGCACGCGCGATACCCGCAGCCCGCAGACCTGCGCCGGATTGGGGAGGCACCCAAGCATAGTCACCTGCGTGGAAAATCGAATCGCCCGCTGTGATGCTCCCCTCAAGCACATAAATGAACCGTTGTTCGCGATTAGGCGCAACGGAGCCGCCCGCTTCGAACTCAGCCGTATATTGCGTGAATTTGGCGCCGATGGCTGGTGCCGCGTGAACAATTGCCGTCGCGCCACGCATGCCGGGCAGCGGAGCACGCACGAAAGTATCGGGCGTTTGGATCAGGTGATCGGTGTAACGCGCGCTGCGTGTATTTCCCAAATGATGCATAAGTTATCGTGTGGGCCGAATGAATTGCCCGTTCTTACAGGAGGGGAACTTTCCGTCCAGAAAAATTGTTTCACCACGCCGCATCGTTCGCCGCACAACGCCGCGAAACCTCTCTCCCGCATAAGGAGAAATTGCATGCCGGTGCGCCATGTCTTCAGGCCGCAGTGTGAAGTGGTCTTCTAAATCGACGAAAGTGAAGTCAGCAAGATTGCCGGTCTGAATGGAACCGCGATCCGCAATGCTGAAGCGCTTCGCCGGAGTCTCCGCTAGCAGCTTTGCAATGTGCGGCAGGGATAAACCTTTATCGAAATGTCCTCGCTGTAAAAGAACCGGCAATGTGGATTGCACGCCCGCGATGCCGCCCCATGCTTGCATGAACTCTCCACTTTTCATGTGCGGAGGAGCAGGTGAGTGATCCGATGCAATGATATCAATCACCCCGCCCAGCAGTTCGCTCCAAAGCTCGTTCTGATCACTTGCGCAACGGAGAGGAGGCGCGCACTTGGCGACCGTACCGAGCCGCTCCAAATCCTGCTCTGTGAAATACAGATAGTGCGGACAGGTTTCAATCGTAAGATCTGCACCGCGTTGGCGGGCATTCTCCGCGGCCACCACGCCGCGACCTGAACTGACGTGCACGATGTGCAGTTTTGCTCCGGTTTCCTGCGCGAAAAGCGCCGCGCGCTGGATCGCTTCCACCTCAGCCAGTACAGGCCGCGAAGCTAGAAAGTCCTTGATTGTGGAGCTGCCGTGAAGAGCGAACCGCAGGGACAATTGTTTGGTCAACTCTTCGCTTTCGGCGTGTACGGCAACAGGCAGATTCAAAGCTGCGGCCTCTGCCATCCCCTCCCATAACGTCAGGTCATCAGCGCGAGGAAACTCGGGCAACCCGGAATCGGACATGAACGCCTTAAATCCCACCACCCCGCATGCGGCCAATTCAGCCATCTCGCCACGATTGCCTGGGATGAGCCCGCCCCAGATGCCGAAATCCGCGATGGAAGATGCGGCAAGAGCTTCACGCTTGCGATGGAATTCGCGTGCGTTTACGGTGCAGGGCGTGGAGTTCAACGGCATATCGAAAAACACTGCACCGCCGCCTGCCGCAAGAGCCCGGCTGCCCGTGGCTGCTCCTTCCCATTCGGTACGCCCAGGCTCATTGAAGTGAAGGTGTACGTCAATGATCGCCGGAATTATATGGAGGCCCGCAGCGTCGATATCGGTGTCACCGCTCAGTTCCGGCCCAATTTGGCGGACGATTCCGTCTTCGATGCTGAGATCCGCCTTCACCAGGCCACCTGGCGTCACCAGTGTTCCGCCTCGGATAATCAAGGGAGGTTCTCCAGAAAATTCAGCCCCACCAACAAAGCGGCCGCGACGTCTGAAGCAAGCACGGATTCATCCGGATGATGGCTAATCCCGCCGGGGCTGCGCAGGAATAACATCGCTGCCGGCATCACGCGCGCCATCACCATCGCGTCGTGCCCAGCGCCGCTGGTGAAAAGTTGTGGTGAATGCCCAACGTTCATAACTGCATCGGAAAGCCTGGCGATGAATTGCTCACTCATCGGAACCGCCGCTTGATCCAGCATGACCCGCGAAGTGACGCAAACCCCTCGCTTTTCAGCAATTTCACGAGCTCGGTTTAAGCAGTGCACTACCGCATTCTGGCGAGTAGCGTCTGTCTCATGCCGCACATCGAGCGTAAGTTTCACTAAGCTCGGAATCACGTTCGGCGCTCCAGGAAGTACTTCCATTTTTCCAACGGTGGCGACCAGTCCCGAAGTCTTACAGGCATGGGCTTCCACTTCGCCAATCCATTCAGCGGCACAGGCCAGCGCGTCATTCCGAAGATTCATGGGAGTAGTGCCCGCGTGACCCGCGCGGCCTTCGAAAGTCAATTGCAGACGAGTCTGCCCCGCAATCGCAGTCACCACGCCAAGCGACAGCCCCAGGCTTTCCAGCACCGGACCCTGCTCGATGTGAAACTCCAAATACCCAACCGATGGACCCCAAGTGTCCTGGCTCTTGGGCAATCCATATTGACCGATGGCTTCCAAGACCGAGACGCCGCCCGAATCCTGATGCGAGAGCAAGGCAGGATCCAGATCTCCGATCAAGCCTCTGCTGCCAATAAACGGAAAGCCGAACCGCACACCTTCCTCTTCCGAAAAACCCACCACCTCAATGGCATACGGAAGACGTCGGCCCGCCAATAGTTCGACAAGCTTCCCTCCCATGACAACGCCCAGGATGCCGTCGAACGCGCCGGCATGCGGCACTGTATCGAGGTGCGATCCGATCCAGAGCACCGGCGCGGCTTCACTTATGCCTGCGTAATGCCCCCGCAGATTTCCTACAGCATCCACGCTTACCGTCATTCCCGCGTCATGCATCCACGCACCTAAGTCACGGTGCACGGCACGCATGGAAGGTGCAAGAAAGGTACGCGTGGTGAACCCGGGTTCTTCTGTATGCAGCGCCAAAGCACGGCAGCGCGCGATGCACTCTTCAGCAGCAGCCAGCATTTTATGAGCCCCGATACGTGCTGTACCCATATGGCGAAAGCAGCAGCGGAACGTGATACGAACCCTGCGGATCGGCAAGCCCGAACCGGATCGTGATCTTATCGAAAAACGGTGGGTCAGGAAGTTCCAGACCCAGACGCCGAAAGTATTCACCGGCGTGGAACACCAGTTCGAACTCACCCGAAGCCGCCTGTTCCAGAATAAGCGCGCGCCCATCGGCGCTGGTAGTCATTGACTTCACAAGCGTGCCCGCTGACAACAGGTCTATGCGCATACCGCTTACTGGTGCGCCCCGCGCGGTGTCCAGAACGTGTGTAGAAAGCCGTGCCATACGCTATTTGTCACGCCTTAATCGCAGCCCCAGGCTTCCGTATGGTGGCCGTGAATCCGTGTAAATTGCTAAGTTCTCTCCCTGCTCTGCCGCGGTGTCCCAAGTGCGATTGTTCGCTTCCAGATGGATTTCAGAGATGCCCGGCGATTCCTGGAGCATCTTTGTTCCAATCTGATAGATGATCTGCTGAATGCTGCCAGATTCGAAAGCGCCAAACGTGGAGTAAATGGTCTTCCGTACGTCTGCGGCAACCCTGCCCTCACTCAGCGCCGCACCCAACTGCGTATAAAGCCATTCTAAATCGAGCCACATGTGCAAAGGCCTGTTCTTAATTTCGGGAAGCGTCGTGTATTGATCGCGCACAAATCCGAAGAACGCACTGCCGCCTAAACGAACCATGCGAAACCCGGTAATCCCCGATGCGATCTCCACCACACCTTCGCGATTCACTTCAACACGCGCAGTCAACCGCTCCGGCCCCGCTGGAACGAATGCGGCGGCGTGCCCTGGAATGGCAGAATAAGGAATCTCGGTTGCCGATACCTGCACACCTTCCACCTGCGAATAAGTGTCCAGAAACTTAACAGCCAAAAACCGGCAATACGCTTCCAGATCGGCTCCGGTGTAAGTCAGCGTTTCGCGCTGAATAAAATTCTTCATGGAATCCGTCGCTACAAGTCCGGTGTTGTCGCCCGTGGTGTAAGTGGGCCAGAAAGCGTCGCCGTACACCAGAATCTTTACGCTTGCTCCGAAGACCGGGCTTTGTCCTGGCGGCGCAATGCCGTCACGATTCAATCGATAGGCAATCACATCCCCCTTGCCGTAATAGCTTCTCTTCCAGCCGCTGGTGAACTGTTCCACTTAAATCTCCTCACCTAAAACATCATGCAACCGGAGCGCGGCAATACGGTATACCTGCCGCAAAGCTTCCGCGAATTCCACTTCGTGGTTCGAAGACAAACGCTGCTGCAGGGAGCGGATGACATCTTGCTTGGTGCAGCCTTTCACAGCGAGCAGGAACGGAAACCCGAATTTCTGCTTGTATTTTTCGTTCAGCTCCGTGAAGTGCTGAAATTCTTCCTGCGTCAATTGAGCCAGACCCACACCGGCTTGCTCTGAAGCTGAAGCATCGCTGACTTTGGCGCGAGTTCCTAAATCCGGATGGGACCGCAGAAGTGTTAGTTGCTGCTCCGGAGAGGCGAGCTCTACTTGTTTCGCCATCGTCAAGTGAAGCGAATCGCGATCGCAGAAAGGCCGCTTTGCCCAGGCACGTTCCGCAACCCAAGGCGAATGCTCAAACACCCAGCCTACTGTTTCAACGAACTTTTGCTGGTCCATGTTACTCAAAGCTTCAACGTTCAATCAGGTCGCCCCCCACGCGCACTTCAGCCACGCTTTCCGCACCGGCGAGCGTGAACAACGCGGCCAGAACTCGGCTGGGGCTTTCCGCACGTTCCAGTACCGCTTCCAGCACGCTTCCCGGCTGCGCCCGCAGGTATACGTAGTCCGCTGATTTGCCGATTGTAAAATCACCAGTCTCGTGCTCCAGTTGTAAAGCCTCCGCACCCGCCCGCGTCGCCAGGTAGAGCATGTGGGCGGGGGTAAGGAGCATTCCATCCGGCATCACCCGCTGAAGTGAGTAAGCCTGCAATGCCTCTTTTAGCATGCTGAACCCTGCCCCCCCGCCGACATCGGAACCAAGAGCACAATGCACGCCCGCTTCGATATGCCTGCGCAAAGGAAACAGCCCACTCCCCAGAATGGCATTGCTGCACGGGCAGTGCGCGACCGAACTTCCACTGGCAGCCAGACGTTCCAATTCTGAATCCGATGGATGAACATTGTGCGCTAAGACAGCGCCGCGGCCGGACAACCCGAATCGCTCATATACGGCCAGATAATCTTTAGCCCAAGGGAAGAGCCGCGCCACTTCCTGAATCTCCTGGCGATTCTCATTGATGTGCGTTTGAAAGCGAAGCCCGCTAAACTCACGCATTAAACTTTGGCAAACTTCCAGCATCGCCTCGGAGGTGGAGAGCGCAAAGCGTGGGGTAACAGCAAAGTGCAGACGGCCTTGGCCGTGATATCGCCCAATCAAGTCAGAGCAATCGCGATAGGCATCAAGCGGCGTTTGGTGAAGCTCAGGGCGCAACAATCGGTCCGAAAGCACCATGCCACTAATTACGCGCAAGCCAGATTTTTTAGCCGCATCGAACAGCGCGGCGGTTGCTAGCTTGAAGTGCGATCCGAAGACTAACGCCGTAGTAGTGCCGTGCGCAGCTAGAGCGCGCACGAAGCAATTCGCCGTGCTTTTCGCATAAGCCAGATCGGCCATGCGCGCCTCTTCCGGTAACGCAACGCATTCCAGCCAATCCAGCAGTTGGCGATCCAGCCCGCCCAGCACGCGAAGCTGCGGGAAGTGGACGTGAGTATCCACCAGACCCGGAAGCAGATAGCCGCCGCGCAGATCCCGCACAGGAATACCAGGGTTCGCCGCACTTACTTCTGCGTAATCCCCGCATGCCGCAATTCTTCCGTTACGCACAAGCAAGCCGCCATCCCAAAAACAAGTAAGCGCACCTTCTTCACGGAACGGATTGCGCGGCGTGTGGAACACACCGGCACGCAGCAATTCGTCCATTACTGTTGCCGCGCCTTCTGAATGGCGAAGAACACTTTTTCCGGCGTAGCGGGGCAGGGGAGCGCCACGGGTCCGCCCGGTCCGCATGCCGCAACCGCATCTTTGATTGCTTCGCGAACGGAAAGCGCCAGCATGAAAGGCGGCTCGCCCACGGCTTTGCTGCTGAGCACCACATCAGGATCGGCCGCACGTTCAAGAAAGCTGACGTTGAATACTTCGGGCAGTTCCGACCAGGAAGGCAGCTTGTAAGTAGACGCGCTCGAAGTAGCTAAGCGTCCCGAAGTGTCCCACAAAAGTTCTTCGATGGTGAGCCACCCCAAGCCCTGCATGAACCCGCCTTCTATCTGTCCGCGGTCGATTACGGGGGAGATGGAATTGCCGACGTCTTCCAGTATGTCGACGCGCAACACTTTGGTATCGCCCGTGAACAGATCCACCTCAACCTCAGAAACAGCAGCGCCCCACGCGAAGTAATGAAACGGCTTGCCCTTCAGCTTCTCGTGGTCATACTGTAGCCCCGGAGTCTGGTAGAAACCCAGTGCAAATAGCGGGACGCGCTCGCGATAGGCAGCGGCGGCTACCCGGTCGAAAGAAACCGAATTGTCCGGACACTCCGCGCTGAAGACGGCACCGTTTGCAAACAGAATCTCACTTTCCACACAGTTCAGAAGACTTGCGGCAACCGGCGCCAAGCGCCGCTTCAACTGTTCGCAGGCATCAAGGACAGCCGCACCATTTAGATCCGTGCTGGCCGAAGCCGCGGTGGCCGATGTGTTCGGTATCTTATCGGTACGGGTCGGCATCATGCGGATCCGGTCAATCGGAATGCCTAGTCCCAATGCTCCAATCTGCCGGATTTTCGTGTGCAGTCCCTGGCCCATTTCCGTGCCGCCGTGATTCACCTGGACGCTCCCATCGCGATAGATCATCACCAGGGCTCCCGCTTGGTTCATATAAGTCGCGGTGAAGGAAATACCGAACTTCATAGGGGTTATTGCGAGTCCACGTTTAAGGTGTGGTTGAGCATCGTTGAAAGCACTAACTTCAAACCGGCGTGCCTCGAAGGAGCTGGTGCTTTTCAATTGCTGCCAAATTGTTTCCATGCGGCCGGGGTGCTTGACCAACTGGCCGTAATGGGTCGTCTCGCCTTCGCGATAGAAGTTGCGCTCCCGCACTAACTCAGGCGCAATGTTCAATCGGCGCGCCGCGTGATCCATAATGTCTTCGATCACGATCATTCCCTGCGGACCGCCGAAGCCGCGAAACGCCGTCTGCGAAGTCTTGTGAGTTCGGCAGACATGTCCCGTAATTTCCGCAGCACGCAGCAGGTAAGCGTTGTCGCAATGAAACATGGCGCGGGAGAGCACCGGCATGGAAAGATCCAGGCTCCAGCCGCCATCCGAATACAGCGCAATGCGGATCCCGGTTAAGCACCCTTCCTTCGTGAACCCTGCGTCATAACGCGCCAGAAAAGGATGCCGCTTGCCGGTGAGCGACATATCAAGTACACGCGGCAAACGAACTCGCACGGGCCGTTTCGTCTTCCACGCCCCCAACGCTGCAACCGCGGCAAACGGATTCGCCTGCACTTCTTTACCGCCGAAGGCACCGCCCATGCGGATGCACTGCACGGTCACGCGGTGCCATGAAACCCCCAGCACACGCGCGATTACATCCTGCGTCTCCGCCGGATGCTGCGTGGATGAATCGACCGTGATGCCGCCCTCTTCATCAAGCCGCGCGATGGCGCATTGCGTCTCCAAATAAAAGTGTTCCTGCCCGCCGATCTTCAACTCTCCGGAAAAGCACAGCGGGCTTTTAGAGATTGCGGATGCATCTCCGCGATCAATGTGAAGAGGTCCGGCGTGAAAGCTTTCCGCGGCGATTGCATCTTCGATGGTGAGAATCGGAGTGAGTGGTTCGTACTCAGCCCGAACCAGTGCGGCGCCCATGCGCGCGGCTTCCAACGTTTCGCCCAGTACCCATGCCACCGGCTGCTGGTGATACATCACCTCCGTGGGAAATAGGGGTTCGTCATGCCGATTGCTGCCCGTTTCATTTTCACCGGGCACATCGGCCGCTGTAAGAATGGAATGCACACCTTGCACTTCGCAGGCATTCCGCGTATCTAAACTGAGCAGGCGGGCATGCGCGTGAGGGGCGGTTACCGGCCACGCGTGCAACAGACCGGGGAAGCGCAAACACAGATCGTCCGTATACAGCGCAGCCCCGGAAACATGGCCCCCCGCACTCTCATGGATGCCGCTCAAGTGCGCTCCTTCCGCCATTCCCAGTGAAACTTTTCAACAAAACTTTTAGCTACGGCCAGCCGATAAGCAGAAGAACCCCGATGGTCGTCCATGGGCTGCAGGGAAGCTTCCAGTTCACTGCCAATCCGCTTCACCAGAGCTTCCTCCCAAACTTGACCCACCGCAATTTGTTCTGCTGAAAATACCCGCTGCGTGACTGCGCCTACTCCCCCGAAGACAAAAGTCACGCGTTGCACGACACTGTTCGCATCGCAATTGATGGAAAGCCCGGCGGAGACAATGCTGATGTCGTCCATGCGACGCTTTGTTGCTTTATAGAAACGGAAGAACCCGGGAAAAGGTTTCGGTATCTGTATCGCGCAAATGATTTCTCCTTCCTCCAGTTGTGTCTGCCGATAGCCTTTGAAGAAACCTGATAGCAGAAGTACTCTGTCTGTCGTCACGCTCTTCACATGCAATGACGCGTGAAGCGCCATCAGCAGGGGTGCGGAATCGCCGATCGGTGAAGCTGTCGCAAGATTGCCCCCCAAAGTTGCGCGATTTCTAATTGGCAGCGAGGCAAATTGTTCAAGCCACTGGTGAACAACCGGCGGCGCGTTGGTCCAGCGGCGCTCCAGTTCACTAAGCGGCAGCGCGGCACCTATCGAAACAGCTTCCGGCGTTTCGGAAAACCCACGCAACGCTGCCACACCCTCCACACTGATCAGATGCGGCCAGCGGCGAAACCGCAGGTTCGCTTCGACAGCCGCATCGGTGCAGCCTGAGACCAGCTTGGCATCTGGAAATATGGCGGCAAGGGATAAACATTCGGCAAGGCTGGTGGGCCTGTCGAAACGAACGTCATGGGCCGTGTATTGGGCTGCAACAAGCTTTTGCGCGGGTTGCGCCAAGCGATCGCGGAAGGGTCCGGAAGGAGCAGGGCCAACCGAAAGAACGGCATCGCGAATTGGCCGATAACCCGTACAGCGGCATAAGTTTCCACCGAGCGCATGCGGGTTGCAAGGGCCCTCGCGGCCCGGCCGGTACTGTTCCGCGAACAGACTCATCACGAAGCCTGGCGTGCAGTATCCGCATTGCGAACCGCCAGCAACAGCCATAGCCTTTTGCGCCTCGCAGAGTTCTCCATCCCGCGACAGCGATTCCACCGTGTAAATCTCGCGGCCAATAGCGCTCGGCACAAACATCAGGCAGCTATTCACAGCCTGATACAAGCTTCCCGAGGGAGAATGTTCCGTCACCATGGCAACCGTACAGGCACCGCATTCACCCTCCGCGCAGCCTTCCTTGGCACCTGTCAATCCGCGCGCCCGCAGAAAGTCCAACAGAGTGGTTTGCACAGGAACGCCACCGATGGGAATAGATTCGCCGTTAATCAGAATAGAATACTGTCCAGCGCCCGGCACCATGACCGTAATTGTTGCAGAACCGAAAAGCAACGCGCATAATCGTTTGATCGAACAGAATAGACTATGCCGCGAATTGTAAGATGCGCACTAATTCAGGCTTCTAACGTCACCAGCCCCAGCAAAGATCTTGCCGAGATCAAGCGAAGCATGATCGATAAGCACGTGGATCTGATCGGGCAGGCGGCCAAAGCCGGCGCGCAGATTACCTGTTTGCAGGAGATCTTCTACGGGCCATATTTCTGCGCGGAACAGAACCCGCGCTGGTACGGTGCAACGGAAAAAGTGCCCGATGGGCCAACAATAAAGCTCATGCAGGATTTAGCGCGTGAGCATCGTATGGCGCTAATTGTTCCCGTGTATGAGGTGGAGCAGGAGGGAGTCTATTACAACACTGCCGCCGTCATCCAGAATGATGGTACCTATGTCGGCAAGTATCGCAAGACTCATATTCCGCAGGTGGCACCGGGTTTCTGGGAGAAGTTCTACTTTCGCCCAGGTAATTTGGGTTACCCCGTGTTCGATCTCGGTTTCGCGAAAATCGGTCTCTATATTTGTTACGATCGCCATTTTCCGGAAGGCGCGCGCGCACTTGGCTTGAACGGTGCCGAAATTGTTTTTAATCCCTCCGCGACAGTTGCCGGCCTGAGCGAACATCTCTGGAAAATTGAGCAACCCGCGCATGCGGTGGCGAACGGTTACTTCGTTGGTGCGATCAACCGGGTGGGTACGGAAGAGCCGTGGAATATCGGAGAGTTTTACGGATCAAGCTATTTCTGCGATCCTCGCGGGCAGATCATTGCACAAGCTTCGCGCGACAGGGACGAGGTGCTCACCGCGGATCTGGATTTGGACATGATTGCCGAAGTTCGCAAAACCTGGCAGTTCTATCGCGACCGCCGTCCCGATACGTATCAGGATGTAACAAAGGCCTAAGCACATGACGAAAGAAGAAATTTTGCTGGCGCAGAAAGAGTATCTGTTTCCCTCTGTATTTCATTATTTCGAACAGCCGCTGGTAATCGATCACGCCAAGGACCAGTACGTTTGGGACGCGGACGGCAATCAGTATCTTGATTTCTTCGGAGGCATTGTCACTATCAGCGTGGGGCACTGCAATGACAAAGTGAATGCCGCCGTGCATGCGCAGATGGACAAGCTGCAACATGTCTCGACCCTGTTCGTGAATGAGCCGCAGGTCGCCCTAGCGAAGAAACTGGCGTCGATCACTCCCGAAGGCGCGTTGACGAAATCGCTCTTCACCAACAGCGGCACGGAAGCGAATGAGACGGCGATTCTGGCGGCCCGCTGCTACACAGGTTCCAGCGAGATCATCGCGCTGCGCCATTCGTATCACGGTCGCTCCGCCATGGCTATGACGCTCACGGGGCAGGCAAGTTGGCGCTTAGGCGGTGTTCCGCAGCCAGGTGTGATTCACGCGCATAATGCGTACTGCTATCGCTGCCCGTTTGGAAAGACTTATCCGAGTTGCGAACTGCAGTGCGCGAAAGATATGGATGAGGTGATTCGCACCTCCTCTTCCGGGCACATTGCGGCTTTGATCGCCGAGCCGATTCAAGGCGTGGGCGGTTTTATCACTCCCCCGAAAGAATATTTTCCAATCGTTCGCGACATCGTGAAGCAGTATGGTGGCGTGTTCATCAGCGACGAAGTGCAGACCGCATGGGGCCGCACTGGCGACAAGTGGTTTGGCATCGAGCAGTGGGGCGTGGTTCCAGATATCATCACAAGCGCGAAAGGCCTGGGCAACGGCTCACCTATTGGTTTGACGATAGCTAAGCCGGAGATTGCGAACGCGCTAAAGGGCGTCACTATTTCAACGTTCGGCGGAAACCCGGTGACGTCGA
>JAABUK010001223.1_pt1 | contig 49792 bp, 31 predicted proteins | sample 5559141 | NCBI WGS metagenome assembly JAABUK01 (sample SAMN10711869, study PRJNA513367) | rock metagenome | isolation source: Antarctica rocks | place: Antarctica: Victoria Land, Pudding Butte nord | collected 2016-01-03 | reverse complement strand
CCGGGGCGAGGTGGGTGGCCGGCAACGCCGACGCGATGGCCAGCCTGTGCAGCCTGAGCTACAGCGATCACTGGGACCTCTACTGGGCCTCACCCAACTGAATGCCAGAATCCGCTGGCGCACCCCTCGCCGCCCGCGCCGCCCGCCCATCTTCCGATTCCACGCAAGTGGACCATCTCGCCCGACCGATAGAGAAGCTGGGTCATCGCCCGGGCGTCGGGTGACTTTGTCCGGGCCGCGTTGACGGGGATCGAGCGATGGGCTATGGTCCCCGGCCGGAGAGGTCCGGCCGGCGGCGGGGTCGCCCGGCGGCCGGTGCCGCCCTCCATCCCGGCGTCGTGGTGCAAGGAGGCACTCGATGGCCATGATCACCGATTCGACCCTGGCCTGGGAGTCCCAGGCCGAGGGCCTGGCATTCGCCCGCGAGGTCCTCCGGATCGAGGCCGACGCCCTCGATCGGGTCCGAGACCGGCTCGACGCCACGATCGCCCGCGCGGCCGACCTGGTCCTCCGGTGTTCGGGGAGCGTGATCGTCACTGGGATGGGCAAGGCAGGCCACGTGGGCGGTAAGATGGCGGCAACGCTGGCCTCGACCGGGACCCGGGCCTTCCCGCTCCACCCGGGCGAGGCGATCCACGGCGACCTCGGGCGGATCCGGGCCGACGACGTGGTGGTGGCCCTCTCGCAGAGCGGCGAGACCGACGAGGTCCTCCGGCTCCTCCCGGCGATCCGGCGGATCGGGGCCCCGCTGGTGGCGATCACCGGCCGGCCCGACAGCTCGCTGGGCCGGGCGGCCGACCTCTGCATCGCCATGGGGCCGATCGAGGAGGCCTGCCCGCTCGGGCTCGCCCCGTCGGCCAGCACCACCGCCATGATGGCCGTCGGCGACGCCCTGGCGCTGCTGGTCAGCCAGATGCGCGACTTCCGGGCCGAGGACTTCGCCTCGATCCACCCGGGCGGCTCCCTGGGCCGTCGGCTCGCCTCGGTCGACGACCTGATGCGGACCAACGGCCGGCTCCGGGTGGCCCGCGAGGGGCTCTCGGTCCGCGACGTATTCGTGATGCTGGCCGGGCCCCGGCGGCGGTCGGGCGCCGTCCTGATCGTCGACGAGTCGGAGCGGCTGGTCGGGATCTTCACCGACTCCGACCTCGCCCGCCTGTTCGAGCGGAGGCGCGACGACCTCCTCGACCGGCCGATCGGCGAGGTGATGACGCCCGACCCGGTCCAGGTCACGGTCGGCTCGACGGTCGCCCGGGCGGTCGAGCTGATGAAGGACCGCAAGATCAGCGAGCTCCCGGTGGTCGACCGGGTCCGTCGCCCGGTCGGCCTGATCGACCTGACCGACCTGATCGGCCTGGTCGCGTCCGACCCCGAGGAGTGACGGGAATGATGACGTCCGACCCGGCCGATGATCTGCAAGGGCGAGCCGGCCCGATCGAGCTTTTGGTCCTGGACGTCGACGGCGTCCTGACCGACGGCGTGATCGCGGTGGACGATAACGGGGTCGAGACCAAGCATTATCACGTCCGGGACGGCGCGGGGATCGCGCTCTGGCGGCGGGCGGGCAAGCGGGTCGCGATCGTCTCGGGCCGGTCGGCGCGGTGCGTTGAGGTCCGGGCGGCCGAGCTGGGAATTGACCCGGTGATCCAGGGGGCCTCGGACAAGAGCGTGCCGTTCCTGGCCCTCCTCGAAGGGTTCGGCCTGGAGCCCCGGCAGGCCTGCTTCATGGGCGACGACCTGGCCGACCTGCCGGCCATGGCCCTGGCGGGCCTGGCGGCCTGCCCGGCCGACGCCGCGGCCGAGGTGGTCGCCTCGGCCCACTACGTCGCCCGGGCCCCGGGAGGCCGGGGCGCCGTCCGCGAGCTGGTCGAGTTCCTCCTCGGCCGGCAGGGGCCCGGGGGGTCGTCGCCCAGTCCCGATGCGCCTGGGCTTGATCCCGGTGGTATCATGGAGATGGCACTCGCGACTTGAAGATTTCCCGATGTCATTTCTTTTGTAAATTCGACAATCGTGCCGTGCGAACCGCGGCGACGTAGGATCAGCAGTGCGGGGCCGCCCGGGGCGACGAGCCGGGGCGGGGACCGTCGGTGGCGGATGGGGATCGGCCCGAAGCCTCGAACACCGGATGCCGTCGTGTTCAAGAAAGCCCTGCAAATCGCCGTCACATTCAGCCTGCTGGTCGGCGCCTACGTCGGCTACGCACGGATCTTCGCGCTCGTGGCCGAGCACCTCGACCGGGGGTACGGCCCGGGCGAGGCCATCCCGTTCGCGGCGACCGAATCCAAGTCGGCGCTCCGGGCGACCGAGCTGGCCCGGACGTCGTTCGGCCTCGACCACTGGTCGGCGCAGAAGGACCTCCAGATCCGTTATTACGACGCCGTGCATGGCTATTACATGTACGCGCAGAATTACGAGCGGCTCAACGACGGCAAGCAACTCCGGATCTGGCCGATGGCGGTCGTCTGGGCCTCGAAGGACGGCCAGAGCCACAAGACGGAGACGAGCAACGAAGCGGTGATCGACCTCAACCAGCCATTCGGGCTGTCGAAGCCGGGCGCCGGGCCGACGCGGGTCGTCCACGCCCAGATGCTCGGCGAGGTCCGGCTCCGGGACGATAAGGGGACCCGCGACGATCCCGAGGATGACCTCCGGATCGGCCCGATGACCCACCTGGATTACGACGAGAAGACCCTCCAGATCACCACTGACTCCGACATCTTCCTCCAGGATCGCGACCTGACCCTGACCGGCCTGGGGATGATGATCCAGCTCCGCCGGAAGGTCGGCGCCCCGGCCGAAGGTGGCGGGATGGGGTTCGACGCCGAGACGGCCTACGTCTACAAGGATGTCAACCTCGTCGTCAAGAACGTCGGGTCGAGCGGGATCCTCACCGGCACGCCCCGGCCGGAGAAGGGCGGACAGACGCCGCTCCGGGTCCAGTCCGACAACGAACTCCGGATCGACCTCCCCCGCCCCCACCCCGTCGTCGCGGTCGGCCCGCCCGACCTCCTCCGCCAGCCCGACCCGACCCTGGCCCGATTCAAGACCAACGTCCGGGTCCTCCAGGGGACCGTCGCGCCCGACATGCTCAACTGCGACACCCTCGACCTGACCCTCATGCCGGTCCCCAAGCCGGGGGCGCCCGCCGTCGTCGTCCTGGACCCGGCCGGGACGCCCGCAGTTGCCGTTGCCGGGACCACATCGCCCCCGCCCGCCGCCGGGACGGGCGGGCCGCTCACCGAGCTCAAGCTCCGGAAGGCCCTGGCCCAGGGACACGCCGTCTGGCTCCAGTCCGAGTCCCATGGGTTGAAAGCCCGGTGCGTCGAGTTGAAGTACGAGAAGCATTATGAGGACGGGATCCCCGACCGGACCTATCTCAACGGCGGGGCCTCCAAGAAGCTCTGGGTGGAGAAGGTCGACCTGGTCACCCAGGGCGAGAAGGCGGGGACGATCCGCTCGGTCCTGACCCTGAACGCCCTCGACGCCACCATCTTCGACTACGGCAAGGGCGGCGCCTCGAAGGTGATCGCCCGGGGGCCCGGCAAGTCCGAGGAGCGGCCCGCCCGGGGCGCCTCGGTCGACCGGACCGCCTGGTGGGAGGACCAGATGGAGCTGGTCACCTGGCGCGACGGCCAGGACCACGCCCCGCCCCCCCCGGCCGCCGCGGTCGGCGCGATCCGGACGGCGCCGGCGACCACGCCGGCCGACCGGGGGACGCTCCGACGCCTGATCACCATGACCGGGATTTCCAAGCTGGAGGACCGCAAGTCGGGCTCGACGCTCGACTCGCGGCGGTCGATCGTCGCCGAGTTCCAGGCCGGGCCGAAAGCCCGGCCCACCGACACCGACGGCCCGATGCAGATCAAGTGGCTCGACGCGCTCGACGACGCCCACCTGACCGCACCCGGCCGGAGCCTGACGGCCCGGCGGTTCCTCAAGGCCAACTTCCTCCCGCCCGCCGTCGCGGCGGTCGACGCCCGGCCCGCGAGTTCGGCCGGACCGGCCCCGGCGACGCCCCCGGCCGCCCCCCTGGTCGCCGCCGCCGATCCGGGTCCCGACGCCGAGCCCCGGGTCGAGCCCGCGCCCGAGCCGGCGGTCGACGCCCGGGCTGATCGGGTCTGGGCCACGATCGTCCTGGGCGTGGGCAACGTCAAGAACGAGTTGCAAGACGCCAAGCTCCGGGGCGGCGTGATGGTCCACCAGGACCCGAGCCCCGGCAAGGCGACCGGCAACGACGCCAGCGGCGAGGCCCTCGACCTCTACGGCCAGGGCGGCGGCCTGATGCGGTTCGTCGTCCAGGCCGAGGAGCCGCCCCAGGCGTCCGACCCCAAGACGACCCTCGCATCGGCCCGCCGCCCAGAGGCCACGGCCGTCCTGGCCCGGGTCGACTTCGACGGCAAGACGATCGAGGCCCCCCGGATCGGGCTCGACCAGAAGACCGACTTCGCCTGGGCCTCGGGGCCGGGCAACCTCGTCCAGATGGCCGACCGCGGCCTCCTCGACGACAAGGGGATCGGCGAGCCCGCGAAGGTCGCCGGCAAGTCGGCCGGGCCCGGCCCGAAGGACCGCCTGGTCATCACCTGGACCGACGAGATGAAGTTCTTCGGCCGGTCCAGGGACCTCCAGGACCGGGACGTCGCCAAGGCCGAGTTCCGGGGCGAATCCAAGACGATCCGGACCCCCGACGGCCAGGTCATCTTCCGCCGGGGCGTCGAGGCCAAGATGGAAGACGCTGCCATTTATTGCGATACGATGGACGTGTACATGGACAAGGTCATCTCCCTCAACAAGGTGACCACCCGACCCGCGACGGACCCCATCGGCACCCCCCCGGCCGGGCCCAACGCCGAGATCGCCATGCTCGACTGCCGGGGCCAGGACCTGGTCGAAGACGGCCGGGTCCGGTATGCGGGCGTCGACATCACCAGCCAGAAGATGTATCCCGGGACCGACGTCCTCCAGGAGAAGCAGCGGATCCGCCACGTCCACGTCCTCTACGACAAGCGCTCCGGCGAGTTCGAGGCGCCCGGGCCGGGGACCGTGTACCTCTACAAGCGGAAGAACGTCGCCGGCGCGGACGCGAGCAACCCGATCCCGACGCTCATCCCGGTCTCCGCCAGGCCCGGCCGGGGCCGGGTCGATGCCGGGACCGACGCCCGCCGGGTCCCCCCGCTGGAGCTGACCAAGATCTCCTTCAACGAGGGGATGCGCGGCCGGTTCGGGGTCGCCAAGGAGAAGGTCGACAACCAGCCCCGCCACGCCGAGTTCGTCGGCAGCGTGCAGTCGGCCAACGCCACCGTCGCCCGGAAGAACAGCGACATCGACTTCGATCGGCCGGGCTCGCAGGATTACATGTTCCTGACCTCCGACGTCCTCCACGTCTGGAGCATCCCCGCGCCGGCCGACCCCAAGGCGCCCGCCCGGCAGCTCCTCAACGCCCGGGGGAATGCCCAGGCCCGGACGGTCGACCGGACGATCCAGTCCGACCGGATCACCTACGACTCGGCCACCGAGCTGACCTATGCCTACGGCGACGAGGGCAAGGAGGTCGTCATGGTCGAGCAGAAGAGCCCCGGCCAGCCTCCGATGACGCTCCGAGGCAAGGCCGGCCGCTACAACAAGCTGACCAAGGAAGGCCGGATCGAGGATCCGCACTCGATCCAGATCTTCGACCTCAAGACCGGGGTCCGCCCCAAACCCTTCTACCCCGATACCGGCGGATCCCCCAAGCCCGCCGACCTGATCAAGCAGCAGCGCACGCCCTTGCAGAGGCAGGGCCGAAGCTCCACCGAGCGGAAGAGCTTCACCGGAGGCTCCTGATCCCCCGGAGACTCCCGCGGGACCCATTCCCGCAGGACTCAGGACTCAGGACTCAGGACTCAGGACTCAGGACTCAGGACTCAGGACTCAGGACTCAGGACTCATACGGATTCCGGGAAATTCCTGCACTGAGAAGGGAGATCGGGTGCCACGGGTTCGGTACTCCGACCCCGTGCGGCTCGGCGACGTCTCCGGCGCACGGGGTCGGAGTACCGAACCCGTGGCACCCTCGACGACCGAGCAAGAACTTTCCGGATTGCGTATCAGGACTCAGGACTCAGGACTCAGGACTCAGGACTCAGGATCCCGGCGGATCCGACGTCCAAAAGGGTTTTGGAGGGTGTCGAGCGCAGCGAGGCCCACCAGGCCCATTATTGGCCGGTGGGCCTCGCTTCGCTCGACACCACGCTACGACCGAGTTAGCCGGTCCTGGGGTTTTAGTAGACTTCTCCCTTGCGGACGACATGACCGCTGGTGCCACCCGCGGCGGAGGCTTCGGGGGCGTACCGGATGTGCCAGCCTTCGCTGGCCCGGATGCTGGTCAGGTCTTCCTTGGTCAGGCCATAACGGCCGAACCAGGGGGTCCCGTGTTCGCGGACGATGTCGGCGATCTCGGTGACTCGTTTCATGCCCTCGGTGGCGGCGAATCGGGTCCGGGCCTCGGCGCCATCCTGGAGGAAGTATTCTTTCCAGAAGGCCCGGCCGCCGAGGATCCCCGAGCAGCCGGTTTCCATCGCCATCTTGACCTGCTTGAGGTAGTCGGGGTAATCGACCCCGGCCGAGAGCAGGACCCAGGGGCGCTCGCTGGCCTCGGAGAGGGCGTGCAGGTTGTCGGTCAGTTGGGCGTCGGTCTCGTGCCCCAGGGTGCCGGGGAACTCCGACTTGTAGACGTCGCAGAACCGGCTGATCTGGCGGGCGCTCTCGATGGTCGTCTCGGCCTTGCGGTCGAGGTAGGCCTTGTCGGTCTTCTTCTCGCCGTTGTACGGGAAGGCGACCGGCTCCAGCAGGAAGAGGATGTCATACCGCCGGCATTCCTCATAAACGTGCTGGATCAGCGAGAATTGATGCTCGGCCGAGACGGCCTCGCCCGGCTCGAACGGGGCGAGCAGCTTGACGGCGTCGGCGCCCATCAGCTTGATCTTCTCGACCGACCAGCCCGGCTCGATCTCGCCCATCGGCCCGCCGGCGGCGTTCTTGCCGCTGCCCGACTTCTCGACCCGGACCAGCATCCCCTTCTCGGGGGGCATGGCCTCGGAGGCGATGGCCGGCCAGGCGCCGTAGTAGGCGTCGATCAGGATGCCCGAGGCGGCCGGGGCCATCTGCCGCATCATGTCGAGCTTGGCCTCGACGATCTCGTCATAGGACGGCCCGCGGGCCTCGCCCTTGCCCTTCAGCGCCTTGTCGGCCATCTCGATCATCGAGCTGTTCTGGTCGAAGGCGACCATGGTCAGCGTCCCGTTGGGGTTGCTGATCCGCTGGAGCCCCCGGAGCTTGCCCGGGGTCAGGCCCTTGCCCAAAAGGACGGTGGCGCCCAGGCGGCGCGATGCGGAGGTGGCGACAGCCATCGTGGGGTGATCTCCCGTTGCTTGCGAAAGACGGAACGGACGACGAAACGTAATCGATCCGGGACGCGGCCCCACTCCGTCCGGCCGCTCGAAGGGCGGGCAAACCCGGGGCGATGAGCGTTCAAGTCCCGAGCACCGGCGGTCGTCCGCGACACGCGGTCATCGCTCGATCGTCCTGACCCCGGCGATTTTAACCGCCCTCGCGCCCAATGCAAGCGTCGGGGCCCGGCCGTTGAGTCGACCGATCCCGCCGTCCCGCCCAGCTTGCCCTATCCCTCCCGATGCCGACCGCCAGGTCGAGCCCATCATCGCGAGGGCGAGCCGCCGGGAGATCGCCCGCCCGGTTACGATGAATATCGTGTCGAGGGACCTCACCTGATCGGGTCATGGGCGGCGACGACGGCGAGGAAGGAACAGCTCATCCGCGTCGGTGACAACCCCCGGTCCCGCGGTCTCAGCCCCCGACCCTGGCGTAGTGGGGCGGGTGTTCGGTCGTATGGAAGACCGGGGGGCCGGCGGCGGGCCGCTCCAGGATGATCGGCGCCGGTTTCGGGACGGGGGGCGGCCCGGCGATGGGTTCCGGGGCCGGGGCCGGGGCCGGGGCGAGTCGGGCCGCCGGATCGGCCGCGTCGGGCGACGGCTCGGGGCCGTCCCAAGACGAACCCAACTCGGCGCAAGGGGTTTCGGGCTCGCGAGTTGGTCCGGGCTCGTCGGGAGCGGCGTTGATCCGCTCGATCGCCTTGAGGGCCTGGAAGAAGCCGCGCCCGGCGGCGGCCTCGTACTTCCGGGCCTGGGCCCCCTCGCGCGAGGCGTCGAACAGGGCCCGTCCCGACGCCCCGGCGCGATCCAGGGCGATGGCCTCGTGGTCCAGCCCGTCGCGGTCGAGCCGGAGGCCGGCGACCTCGGCGTCGACGATCGCCAGGATCTCGGCCCGGGCGGCGTCGCGGCGGTCGGGGGCATGGACGGCGACGGGGCCCCCGGGATCGAGCCGGACGGGCTCGCCGGCCAGGGCCAGGGCCAGGGCCAGGAGCCGGGACGGCCGGTCGTCCTCGACCTTCCGACCCGCCAGCCGCTCGGCGAGCTCGCGGTGGGGGCGAAACCATCGGGGGCCGGCCGTCAGGCGGTCGCGGAGGTCGGCCCAGAGGGCGAGCATTTGGTCGATCCCCTCGGGCGATCCCCGGAGCTGGCGGACGGCCCCGGCGGGGTCGTCGACCATCAGGGCGACCAGGCGGTCGACCTCGGCCCGGCGCTCCGACGCCTCGGCCTCGGGGGCCCGGAGCATCGCCCGGGTGAGGGCGGCGGCCTCGTGGCGGGCGCAACGCTCCAGGCGGACCGAGAGCATCGCCGCGTGCCGGGCGAGGAACCGGGCGACGTCGTCCTTCGGCTTCAGGTCGCGCTCGAAGGACGCGAACCGGGCCTCGACCTCGGCGACGTCCTCGTCGGGCACGACGACGCCCGCGCCGGTCAGCCCGTGCTTGAGGCCGTTCCGCCGCGAGCGATCCTTGCCCTCGGCGGTCGTCGGCCCCCGGCTCCTGAGTGCATTCGCGCGGTTGGCGGCCAGGCGTTCGGGCGAGCACGGCATCGGTGTCGGGCCTCGGGTCGGGGGACGGATCGATCGGCGGCCGATGCCGCCCGTCGACCCTCATATTCCGCCCCGAATCGGCCCATCAATCACACTATTTTCGGGAACATCCCGGGCGGGTCACTTCGGCCCGGAGGCCACCCCGGCGCTGGCGTTGGGGCCGGTGTCGCCGGGGCCCGGGGGGTTGTTGTCGCGGGTCCCGCCCAGGCCGCCGGTCTTCGAGACGTCGGAGGTGTTGGGCTTGCCGGTGCCGACGCTCTTGGGGTCGTCGCCCTTGTCGTTGCGATACCCCTGGGTTTTGGACCGGATGGGGGCGCCGTCGTCGATGCCGGAGCCGCCCGCCTTGGAGGTATCGCCGCTGCCAAGCTTGTCGTCGCTGGCGCCGATGCAGCCGAGGATCGGGGCCAGGCCGAGTGCGGTGGCCAGGAGCGCGGGGCGGAGTCGATTGCGGGACGTCATGGGGGTCTCTCCGGGGTGGGGGGAGGTCGTCGGGGGCGGGCCGGCGGACCTCCCGCCCGGTCCTGTCCTCCCGGTCGGGATGCAAATCCGACGCCGGTGGTGCCCCGGGCGGCGGGGCCGTCCGGGGCCGGGCCGGGCGGATCAGCAGAACCGGATGGCGTCAGGCCGGGCGACCCGGGCCGCGTACAAGGCCATCCACGAGATCCCGACGGCCAGTCCGAGCCGATCGACCCGGTCGGTCGCCGACTCCCATCGACCGGCCGCAGCCGGCAAGATCCAGGCCGGGGCGACGGCCCCCCCGAAGGCCCGGGCGTCGGCCATGTGGACCAGGAGCACGGGAAAGTATCCCTGAAACTCGTTCACGATGAAAACGTGGGCATCGTCGACGAATCGGTCGATGGAAGCCAGGACCACCGCCGGGCAGGCCACCGTTCCCGGCTGCCGGCAGACTTCCCGGAGGGGAGGCCGGGGCCGGGCCGACCGGAGGATGAGCACCGCCGGTGCCCACGAGCAGGCGACCATTTCCAGGAACATCACAACTGGGTCGTGGCCCCTCCCGGGCTCGCTAGCGCGTGAAACCATCGGACCGAGCGGGACTCCCACCGTCCGACCCGCACGATGGACAACCCCCCGGCGGACGCCGCGGTGAGGATCATTAGCATCGACGAGGGTGGACCTTCGCCCTGGTTGAGTTCGCATGGAGACGAACCAGACGGGACGCCATCCCGCCCGGCAAGCCCACCCTCGTCCGGCCTCGATGTCGAGGGCCCGCGTGAGCCCGGCGCCCCGATCAGGCGTCGCGATGGTCGCGGAAGAAGTCGACCAGGGCGGCCTTGCGGGCGGCGGCGATCGACTCGGTCAGCCTCCGCCGGTCGGCCTCGGTCATGGGTTGGAACCGGGCGGCGAGGGCGGCGTTCCGGTCGATGAATTCGGGCTTCGGCATCCCGCAGCTCGCCAGGGAGACGGGGAGCGACAGGGCATAGGTCAGCAGCTCGTCGGTCGAGGCCGTCCCGACGATCTGGCCCTGGCCGAAGACCTTCATGGCGATCACGCCCATCCCCTTGCGGACGGCGACCGGCAGGGCCAGCTCCTCGAAGCCGCCCCGGGGCATGGGCGTAGCCTTCATCCCGTCGGCCATCCGGGCCATCGCCGCGTTGAGCGGCATCTGGGTGGCGTCGAAGTCGTGCCGCTCCAGGGCGGTCCGGAGCGCCGCGGGGTCGACGTGGCCGGTGATCCCGATCGCCCGGGCGACCTTGCGGTCGCGGGCCTCGTGGAGGGCCTCCAGGACCCCGCCGGGGGCCTCGATGGCGGCCAGGTCGTCGGGGCCCTTGAGCTCGTGGATGTGGAGGACGTCGAGGCGGTCGGTTTGGAGCCGCTTCAGGCTCAGCTCGATCTGGCGGCGGGCGTCGTCGGCCTTCCGGGCGGTGATCTTGGTGGCCAGCGTCACCTCCTTCCGCCGGTCGGTCATCAGCCGGCCGATCCGCTCCTCGCTCTTGCCGTCGCCGTAGGCGTGGGCGGTGTCGATGTAGGTGATCCCCAGGTCGATGGCGCGCGACAGGGCCGCCAGCGCCTCGTCCTCCTCGCGATACATCAGGAATCGGCTCCCCGAGCCGAAGCCGAGGGCGGAGACGGTCAGGCCCGTCTTGCCGAACGGCCGGACGGGGACCTTGCCGGCCGGGCCCGCCCCGGACGAAGCCGCCGCGACGCCGACGGCGGCGGCCGTCCCGAGGAAATCACGTCGATTGATGGCCATGTCGAATACCTCGCGTTTCGTCCGATGGGAAATTTCTCGCCGCCCCGCCCCCGCGCCGTCCACCGGGTGGATCGTCCCCGACCCCATGCCGGGATCGCGCGGGGCGGGTCCGGCGCCGGGCCTCGTCGATGTTCGCACTTCCGGACCCATGTTGAGCGATGGCGAGCCGGGCCGGCCCGGCGCCGGAAAGGTCCCGAGATTCGCCGGCGCCGGCCTCGCGAGCAAAGTTCCCCGGGCCCCGGGGAATTGTCCCGACGGCCCGCCCCGAAAGTGCGTAATACGTTACGAAGGCGAACGCCCGACCGGCCGCCGCGCCCCGCCCGAGGGGCGGGGACCGCGCCCGGGTGCCGATCCCCACCCATCGTCCCCCACCTTCTCCCCCGCGACAAGGCCCTGTCCGCCATCCCGGTCGACGAGTGCCGATCGACGGGGGTCGATCGGCCCCGACCGGGCGGCGGGCCCGGGAGTCCCGAGATGATCGCGTCTGCTCTGGTCCTCCTCTCTGTGGCGACGGTCGGGGCCGGTCCGGGGGGCGTCGTGGTCGGCCTGGTGGTCGGGCCGGACGGCCGGCCGGCCGCGGGGGCGGAGGTGATCGCCGCGGGCGGCTCCTGGGATGACGAGGCCCCGGCGCCGCTCGGGCGGACGTCGGCCGACGCCGAGGGCCGGTTCTCGCTGAGGCTGGAGGCCGACCCGGAGGGGCGGGACCGTCCGACCGTCTGGGCCTATCGGCCCGGGTTCGTGGCCGCGTCGGCCCCGATCGACCGCGACGCGGCGGCGGGTTCGCCGGTCCGCCTGGCGCTGGGCGCCCCGGCGCATGCCGGCTTCACCGTCGCCGGGCCCGAGCGCCGGCCGGTCGCCGGGGCCCGGATCATCCCCCGTCGGCTCGCGCGGGGGGATCTCGACGTCCCCGAGGCGCTGGGCCGGCTCGCCGGGCCAACCACCGACGGCGAGGGCCGGGCGGTCGTGACGGCCTTCCGGCCCGAGGAGCTGGTCGGGGTCCGGGTCGAATCGGCCGGATACGGGGTCCAGTTGCGCGACTTCCGGGGGCGCGACGGCCAGGCCGACGTCGGCGACAAGCCGGTCGAGCTGACGGCGACCGGACGGGTCGTCGGCCGGGTGGTGGCCGAGGACCCGAAGGCGGTCGCCGGCCTGACGGTCCATGTCGGATCCACCGCCGGCGGCCGCCCGATCGGGGTCGCCGGGGCGATCACCGACGGTTCGGGCCGGTTCGAGGTCCCGGCGATCGCGGCCGGCGACCTGACGATCCGGGCCCGCCCCCGGGCCGGCTCGCCCGACCTCCCCGGCCGGCTGGCCCGCCGGTCGCTGGCCCCGGGCGGGTCGGCCGAGGTGGAGATCCCGCTCCGCCGGGGCGTCCGGGTCTTCGGCTCGGCCCGGGACGGGCGCGACGGCCGGCCGGTGGCCGGGGTCGTGGTGGCGGTCCTCCCGTCCGGCCCGGCCGAGCCCCTCCGGCTCCTGACCGACGCCGACGGGCGGTACGAGTCGTACGTCCCTGCCGGGACGGCCACCCACCGGGTCCTGAAGGTCCCCGCGCCCTATCTCCCCCCGCCCGACTTCCTCGGGCCCCGGCCGGTGGACGTCCCCGCCGCGATCGCCGGGCTGGAGCTGCCGGCGATCGTCCTGACCCGGGGCGTCGACGTCCGGGGGACGGTGGTCGACGAGGACGACCGGCCCGCGCCCGGGGCCCGGGTGGAGGCGTCGTGGACGCTGTTCGACGGCAGGTCCCGCGTCCCCCGGTCGGCCACCGCGTCGGCCCGGCCCGACGGCTCGTTCGACCTCGGCCCGGTCGACCCCGAGGCCGAGCTGGCGATGGTCGCCCGATCGGGGGCCGGGGCCACCGCGAGCCCGGTCGCCGTCCGGGCCTCGGACGGCCGCCCGGCCCGCCTGACCGTCGTCGGGCCGGACGACGTGGCCCCGGTCGGCCGGGTGGTCGACCCGGAAGGCCGCCCGATCGCCGGGGCCTCGGTCCGGATCTGGTCGACGGGCCGGTCGGCCTCGGGGCCGGCCGAGGCGGGCTCGCTGGTCCACTTCGACGGCAAGGATGAGCTGAAAACAGACGCCCGGGGGCGATTCCGCGGCGATCGCCTACTCCGGCGCGACCGGACCTATCGCGCGATGGCCGCCGCCGACGGGCACCTGCACGACCGGACGCCCCCGGCCCGGCCCGGCCCGGCCGACTTCCTGACGTTCCCCGACCTGGTCCTGCACCGCGAGCCCTGCCGGATGGCCGTCGAGGGCCGGGTCGTCGACCGCCGGGGGAGGCCGGTGGCGGGCGCCTCGGTCCGGACCTCGGCGGACGGGCCGTGCTCGCCCCGGGCGACCGCGGACCCCGCCGGCCGGTTCCGGATCGAGGGCGTCCCCGAGGGCCGATGCTTCCTGTTCGCCGAGGCCGAGGGATTCCGCTTCGACGGCCGGGCGATCGACCCGGCCGGGGGTCCGTTCGAGCTGATCCTGACCCGCGGCGACGAGGCCCCCTCGACGTCGATGACCACCCGCCCGATCGCCCCGCCGCCGCCGGGCCTGGCCCGTCGGGTCCTGGCACCTTACGCCGACCGGGTCCTCAGCGACGGCGACCACGCCAGCCGGGTCCGGACGCTGGAGCTGCTCGCCCGGGTCGACCCGGCCCGGGTCCTGGAGCTGATCAGGTCGGGGGGCGTCGAGGACCCCGGGTTCGCCGACCACCTCCGCGCGGTCGCGGGCGTCAAGATGCTGGCCTCGGGCGTCGACGCGGCGATGGCCATCGTGGAGGGGATCGGCGACGGCGAGTTCCGGGTCCTGGGCTACCTCGACGCCGCCGCCGCCCTGCCTGCGACCGCCCGGGCGCTCCGGGGCGACTGGACCGAGCGGGCCCTCCGCGACGCCCGGGCGATCTCCAACCCGTCCGGGCGGGTCGTGGCCCTGGCCCGGGTCGCCGGGCGGATGCTCGACCTGGACATGCCCGACCGGGCGCGCCGGCTCCTGGACGAGGCCCGGCCCCTCGCCGAGTCGATGGCCGGCGCCACCTCGGGCGGGCGGGCCCGGGGGGCGTTCGCCGAGTGCCTGGCCCGGGTCGACCCGGCCAATGCCCTGGCCATGACCGAGGACCTGGTCGACCCGGGCGCCTTCGACCGCTGTCGGCTCCGGATCGCCCGGTCGGTCGCCCGGCGCGACCCGGCCATGGCCGGCCGCGCCCTGGCCTCGCTCCGCGACCCGAGGTCGATGGCCCGGGCCCTCCCGGCGCTCTGCCACGCCCTGGCCCCGGTCGACCCCGACCTCGCCCTCCGCCTGATCGAACACGCCGGGGGCGACGACCCCTGCCTGCCGCCCTACGCCCTGGGGATGATGGCCCTGGCCGTCTCCGACACCGACAAGCCCCGGGCGACCGCCTGGCTCCGCGAGGCCTTCGATCGCCTCTCCGACCTGGCCGACGCCGGGCCCTCCCCGCCCGGCGCCCCGCACGACCCGGCCGACGTCGCCGCCGCGCTCCTGCCGGCCGCCGAGCGGGTCGACCCCGGGCTCGTCCCCGAGCTGTTCTGGCGGGCCGTCTCGCTCCACGCCCCGAGGCCCGTCCCCGACGACCGCTCCGAGGCCGTGCTCGCCCTCCTGCTCGCCCGCTACGACCGGCCGGTCGCCCTGGCGATCTTCGGGCCCCTGACCGCCCGGGCCCTGGAAGCCCCCGAGTCCGACCTCCGGCCCCTGATCGCCGCCGCCGCGGTCCTCGACCCCGCGCTCGCCCTCCGGATCATCGACGAGCTGCCCGAGGCCCCCGACCTGACCTTCCACCGCCCCAGGAACGTGGCCCGGCTCGCCCTCGCCGACGCCCTGGCCCGCGGGGCCCCTGCCTGCTGGGACGACGCCCTCGGCCACTTCCTCCACCTCTGGACCGCCGACGCGCCCGACATCGAGTGATCGCGGCCCCCGAAGGACGCCCATGGCCTTGGTGCGGCCGATCACCGGGGATCCGTGAAGGTCGAAAGCTCACGGGCCACCGTCGATCCGCGAGGACGCGCCATCGCGTCGGAGGAGGGCTTGACATCCACGCCTCCCGGTCGAATACTGTGTTAGTCGAGTAACACAGTAGACGGTGGCGCGATGCTCTTCCAGCTCAACACGACCGATGACCGGCCGATCTACGCCCAGATCGGCGATCAGGTGAAGTTCGCGGTGGCGTCGGGGCTGCTCCGGCCCGGGGAGCTGGTGCCATCGGTCCGCGAGCTGTCGAGGCAGCTCGTGGTGAACCCGAACACGGTGGCCCGGGCGTACCGCGACCTCCAGGGCGAGGGGATCCTGGAGCCGGTCCGCGGGACCGGGCTCCAGGTGGCCTCGGATGCGCCCGGGGCGTGCCGGGAGGGCCGGCGGGAATTCGTCCGCCGGCGGCTCCGCGAGGCGATCGCGGAGGCCCGGCGGAGCCACCTGGCGCACGACGAGATCGAGGCGATGCTCCGCGAGGAGTGGGCCCGGGGGGCCGGGGCGACATCCAACGGCCCGATCGGGCCCGAGACCACGGGAGGCGGCCGATGACGGGGGCGTGTGCGATCCGGGTCGACGGGCTGATCAAGCGGTACCAGGGACGGGCGGCCGTCGACGGCGTCCGGTTCGACGTGCCGGCGGGCTCGGTCTTCGGCCTCCTGGGCGAGAACGGGGCGGGCAAGTCGACGACGATCAAGGCGGCGCTGGGGCTGGTCGCGCCCGACGGGGGCCGGGTCGAGACCCTGGGCCTTGACCCGACCCGGCAGGGCCTGGAAGTCCGGCGGAGGGTGGGGTACGTCCCCGAGCTCCCCTGCCTCTACGAGTGGATGACCGTCGGCGAGATCGGCTGGTTCGCCGCCGGATTCCACCCGGGCGGCCCGGGCGGGGTGGAGGGGTACGGTCGGCGCTATGCGGATCTGACCGAGGGATTCGGCCTCCCCCCCGGGCGGAAGATCCGGGCGCTGTCCAAGGGGATGCGGGCCAAGGTCGGGCTCGCCCTGGCGATGGCGCCCGAGCCCGAGCTTCTGGTCCTGGACGAGCCGACCTCGGGGCTCGACGTCCTGGTCCGCCGCGAGTTCCTGGAGAGCATGGTCGACCTCGCCGGCGAGGGGCGGACGGTCCTCCTGTCGAGCCACCAGATCGGCGAGGTCGAGCGGGTGGCCTCGCACGTCGCGCTCCTGAGCCGGGGGCGGCTCATCCTGGCCGAGCCGCTCGACGGGCTCAAGGCCCGGACCCATCTGCTGACCCTCGGCTTCGACGGCCCGGATCGGCCCCCCGGGCCCCCGGCCGGATCCGGAGTGGAGCTGGTCGACGCCTCCGAGGCCCCCCGGCAGGCCCGGTGGCTGGTCCACTCCGCCGACCGGTCGGCCGTCGAGTCGGCCCGGGACCTCCCCGGCGTGGTAAGCCTGGAGGTCGAGACGCCCAGCCTGGAAGACATCTACATCGGTTACATGAGGCGGCGGATCCCCGCCGGCGAGGCCCGCGCGGTCGCGGAGCCGGTCGCCTGACGCGGGCTCGCAAGGATCCCCTCCCGATGCCGGATCCCGGATTTCGGATCTCAAATCTAATAATCAACATATTATTATATAATCAAGATCCGGGATCTGAAATCCCCCATCCGCTTCGATCTCCCCTACGGCCCCGTCGCGCCCGAAGCCGCGGAGTCGCCCATGCTCGCTCGATTGTGGTGGAAGGAATATCGGTCGTTCGGCCCGGCCTGGCTGATCCTGGGGCTGGCCGCGGCCGGGCTCCAGTGGATCCTGATCATGGCGGGCGACGACATCCGGTCCGGGGCCCTGACCCCGGCGGCGCTGGCCTGGGCGGTCCTCTACGCCTTCGCCATCGGCTCGGCGGCCTTCGCGGGCGAGCGGGAGGCCGGGACGCTGGGCTTCCTCGACGCCCTGCCCGTCGACCGTCGGGCGCTCTGGCTGGGCAAGACATCGTTCGCGCTGGCCTCGACCCTCGGCCTGGCCCTGATCCTGGCGGGGATGGCCGCGGCGGGGACCTCCACACGTGACCCGGGCGGGTGGTACGGATACGGCCCGGTGGCCCGGATCTTCGGCACGCTCCTGTTCGAGGCGGTGGCCTACGGCCTGTTCTGGTCGGCCTGGACGAGCAACCCGCTGCCGGCCGGGGCGCTGGCCGTCGCGACCGTGGGGGCGGTGACGGCCCTGGGCAACGCCCTGATCGACGGCCGGGGCCACCCGGCGATCGGCGAGGACCTGGTCGTGTCGGGGGCCGTCCCGTATCGCCTCCTGCTGGCCTCGGCGGCGATGGCGGCCTCGGCCGCGATCTTCTCCCGGGGGGCGAGGCCGGGCCGGCCGGCGCGGGAGGTTGACCGGGCCATCGGCCGGGACGAGGGCCGATCGTCCCGGTCCTCGGCGGCCCGTCGACTGGACTGGCAGGCCTGGCGCGAGGGGCGGGGGGCCTGGATCCTGGTCGGGGTGGTCGGGCTGACCGTCCCGGTCGGGGCGGCGGCCGTGGCCGCCCGCTCCGAAGGGCTGATCGAGTTACTCCTCGCCGTGGCGGCGGCGCTGGCGGCCGGCGTGAGCGTGTTCGGCCCGGAGAACGCCTCGGGGACCCGGCGATTCCTGCTCCACCACGGGGCGGGCCCGGGACTGGTCTGGGGCCGGAAGCTCCTGATCTGGGGCGCCGGGATGGCGGCTTTCCTGGGCGTCTTCCTGGCCACGTTTTTGAGGTCCGGCAACCCGATCGGGCCCGGCCCCCTGGGCGGACCCGGCGGCCCGATCTTGCGAGGGCTCCCGATCGCGGCGATCGTGCTCGACGCCTTCGGGGCGGGCGTGGTCTGCGGGATGGCGATCCCCCGGCGGATCACGGCGATGCTGGTCGGCGTGATCGGGATCGTGGTCCTGATGCCGATCCAGGTCGGGCTGGCGTCGGTGGGGATGGTCCCGCCCTGGGCCCTCCTCCTGACCCCGGCGATCCTGCTGGCCGCCTCCCGGGCCTGGGCGGGCGACTGGCTGGCCGGCCCGGAGGGCGCCCGGCCCTGGGCGCGGCTCGGCCTGCTCCTGGTCGTCCCGTTCGGGTTGCTCGTCCTGGCCCACGTCGCCACCCGGGCCTGGGGCGTGCCGGACGTCGGCCCGCTCCTCGGTCCGGCCGACGCGGACCCCGGGCCCTTCCCGCCCGGCCATGACGCCGCCGATGCGTATCGTCGGGCCTTCGCCGAGTACCGGCCCGGGGAGGGCGTGGTCGAGACCGGGCACGGCCTGATCGCCCTCCCGGTCGACGAGGTGATCGAGCACGGCTGGGACCCCGCGCAGGCCGAAGTCGTGGCCCGGTGGAGGGACAACCGGGCGGCGGTCGACCTCGCCCGGGAGGCCTCGGCGATGCCCGGCGCCCGCTTCAACAGGGAGGTTCAAAGGCATATCTTCACGACCGACGAGCCGATCATCCAGGGGATCCGGTCGCTCGCCCAGCTCCTGGCCCTCGACGCCCGCGAGCGGCTTTCCCGGGGCGACCTCGCGGGCGCCTGGGACGACATCCTCGGGCAGCTCCGGATGGCCCGGCACCTCACGATGTCCTCGCCCACGCTCCTCCAGATGCTGATCTCCGCCCGGATCCGGCATCACGCCGTCGGCCTGGCCTTCGACTGGGCGGCCGACCCGAGGCAGGCGCCGGAGTCGATCCGGAAGGCCCGCGACGACCTGAAGCGACTCCCGCCCTTCCCGACCATCGCGACGGCCCTCCGCGTCGAGTCGGGGACCCTGGACCGGACCCTCGGACTCCCGGCGGACGACCTGATCCGGCTCCTCGTCGCGGGGTCCAACTCGCGGCCCAGGACCATCGACTACCTGCTCGCCCGGCTCCTCGCCCCCCCCTGGGAGCGGATCCGGGCCCGCCGGATCTGCCGCCGGGCCCTCGCCGACATGGTCCGCGTCGCCGGCCAGCAGCCCTGGCTCCGATCCGATGACGAGGTGGCGAGGCTTGACCGGCCCGACCCCGGGACCGACACCTCCCCCCTGGCCCGGATGATCCTCCCGGGGGTCTGGTCCGCCGTCGGGGCGGTCGACCGCGAGGCCCCCCGCCTCTCGGCCCTGGAGCTGGCCCTGGCGATCCGATCGTGGGAGTTCGGCCACGGCGGCGAGGCCCCCGGGACCCTCGAAGCCCTCGTCCCCGCCGAGCTCGACCGGCTCCCGGTCGACCCTTTCAGCGGCCGGCCATTCGGCTACGTCCGGTCGAAGGGCCAGCCCCAACGGCCCCCGATCCTCCCCGACGCCGCCCCGAAGTCCGAACTCCGCCCCACCCGGCCCGGTCAACCCCTCATCTACAGCGTCGGACCCGACCGGAAGGACGATCAGGCGACCAGGCCCTTCGACTTCTCCGCCGGCGGTCAGGGCGACCTGATCTATCCGGTCCCCTGAACCAATCGCAGGATGGCCCCCGGCATTATTTAAATATTTTCAGTTTCTAAATATATTAACTCGTAGGGCAGGGCTTGCCCTGACCTACGAGTGATTATAAGATAAGAGTTCTCGACATCTGATGGATGGGAGGCTCAACCGCCCGCCAGGCTCTCCAGCATCTCATCCGGGGCGGCGGCGTATTCCAGGGGCTCCATCGAGTAGCTGGCACGGCCCTGGCTGAGGCTCCGGACGGCGGTGGAGTAGCCGAACATCTTCTCCAGGGGTGCCCGGGCCTCGACGACCTTGAGCTTGCCGCGTTCGAACATCTTGTCGATCTGGGTCCGACGGGCGAGGAGGTCGGCCATCACGTCGCCGAGGTAGTCCTCGGGGGTGACGACCTCCAGCTTCATCACCGGCTCCAGGAGGACGGATCCGGCCTCGGCGACGGCCTTCCTCAGGGCGTCGGAGGCGGCGAAGCGGAAGGCGACCTCGTTGGAGTCGACGTCATGGGTGTCGCCGTCGGTGAGGGTGACCTTGAGGTCGACCAGCGGGAAGCCGGTCCGGCCGCCCGACTTGGCCTCCTCGCGGAAGCCGGCCTCGATCGGGGCGATGAACTCGCCGGGGATCACGCCCCCCTTGAGCTTGTTGACGAACACCAGGGTCGGCCCGCCCTTGGGCTGGACCTCGTGCTCCAGGTCAATCTTGACCTTGGCGTAGAGCCCGGTCCCGCCGGTCTGGCGGACGCAGGTGCCAAGGACCCCCTTGACGTTCTTCTTGATCGTCTCGCGATAGCTGACCCGGGGCCGGCCGACGTGGACCTTGAGCTTGTAGTCGCGGACCATCCGGTTCTTGAGGATCTCCATGTGAAGCTCGCCCATCCCGGAGATCAGGGTCTGACCCGTCTCCTCGTTCACCTTGTAGGCGAAGGTCGGGTCCTCGCGGGCGAGGGCGGCCAGGGTGTCGGCCAGCTTCCCCTTGTCGGACGAGTTGATGGGCTCGATCGACATGCTGATGACCGTCTCGGGGAACTCGATCTTCTCCAGGAGGACCGGGTGGGCGGCGTCGCAGAGGGTGTCGCCGGTGACCGAGTCCTTGAGGCCGACGACGCCGACGATGTCGCCGGCGGAGCTTTCCTCGATCTTGACCCGCTCGTCGGCCCGGATGTGATAAAGGCGGGAACAGATCTCCTTCTTGTCGCGGCCGGGGTTATACGGCCGGCTCCCGGACCGGAGGACGCCGGAGTAGATCCGGACGAACGAGAGGTCGCCGTGGGCGTCGTTGGTGATCTTGAAGACCAGGCCGCAGAACGGCTCGGCGGGGTCGGGCTTCCGGGTGACCTCGGTCCCCTTCTTGGGGTGGATCCCGACCACCGGCGGCCGGTCCCTCGGCCCGGGGAGGAAGGCGGCCACGCCGTCGAGCAGCCGCTGGACGCCCACGAACTTGAAGCTGGACCCGCAGAAGACCGGCTGCGCCCGACCGGTGAGCGTGGCCCGTCGGAGCCCGGCGACGATGTCGGCCTCGGCCAGGTCGGCCCCTTCAAGGTGGGCCATGTAATGCTCGGCGAACGGCTCGTCGAAGTCGCCCAGGGCGTTGAGCATCCGCTCGCGCCAGAGCTGGGCGTCGGGCAGGAGGTCGTCGGGGATCTCGGCCTCGGTCACCGCCGAGCCGTAGTCCTCGGTCTTGTAGTACAGGGCCCGCATGGCGATCAGGTCGATCAGCCCCTTGAACTCGCCCATCGTCCCCTCGGGCCCGGCGCCGATGGGGATCTGGACGGGGATCGGGTGGCTCTCCAGCCGCTCGGCGATCTCGCCGAAGACCCGGTCGAACTCGGCGCCGATCCGGTCCATCTTGTTGACGAAGCAAATCCGGGGGACGTGATACTTGGCCGCCTGCCGCCAGACGGTCTCGCTCTGGGCCTCGACCCCCTCCACCGCCGAGAAGATGACCACGGCGCCGTCCAGGACGCGGAGCGACCGCTCGACCTCGGCGGTGAAGTCGACGTGGCCGGGCGTGTCGATGATGTTGATCGTCACGTCCTTCCACTTGCAGGTGATCGCCGCGGCGACGATCGTGATCCCGCGCTGGCGTTCCTCTTCGAGGTAGTCGGTCGTGGTGGTCCCCTTGTCGACCTCCCCCATCCGGTGGACCTCGCCCGTGTAGTAGAGGATCCGCTCGGTCGTGGTCGTCTTGCCGGCGTCGATGTGGGCGATGATCCCGATGTTCCGGATCGATTCTAGCGGCGGGTTGTCCATGGCGATGCCGTCCATCGAGGGGGGTCGTTGCGGGGCCGGTCGGATCGAAGGCTGCTCGGACCCTCAGTTTACCGCCCCTCCCGCCGATCGGTCGACACCGCATCGGCCGGGTCGGGTTCGGGCGAGGGCGTCCCGGGCGGGGCGTCCCGGTAGCGGAATCGGTCCTTCAACGTAAGGATCGGCCGCTCGATCAGGTGCCACGAGGCGACGGCGACGAGGAGCGTCGCCCCGAGTTTGATGGCCTGGTCGGCCCGGGGCTGGGCGATCTTGTGCGCGATCTCCGGGTCGGCCCCGTCCAGGACCCAGAAGACGACGTAATGATAGAGGTAGAGCCCGTAGCTGATCTGTCCCAGGTAGGCCAGCCATCGGGCCCGGAGCGGGCGGAGGAGCCGGCATCCCGCGTTGAGCACGACCAGGCCGATGATCCCGGCGTAGAGGACCCCGAAGGCGAAGATCGTCTCGGCCGGCCACATCGGGGTCGGCAGCCCGATGAAGCGGACCGGGCCGTGGGCCCAGGATCCCCAGACGAGATATCCCAGGGCCGCCCCGGCGGCCGATCCGAACGCCCGACGGCCGAGATCGGGGCGCCTCCGCGCCCATCCGCCGTCGTCGAGGAGCCACGCCAGCAGGCCCCCCAGCGCGAAGCCGTCGCACCGCGAGACCAGGAGCCGCTCGGGGTATCTGGGGATGAGACAGTTGCCGCCCGCCCGGGTCGCCAGGGCGATCGCGATCGCGATCAGGCAGACGACCGCCAGCCGCCGACGGCCGGCCCAGAGCACCAGAGCCGGCCAGACCAGATAGAACTGCTCCTCGATGGCCAGGGTCCAGGTGTGGTTCAGCGCCGGGTGGTTCGGCGGGGGCTGCTTGCCCCGATAGAGCGGCGTGTGCTGGGTGTAGGTCAGCTCGTAGGCCAGGTCCGCCAGCGTCGAGGGCCGGGTCAGGTACCGATTCGCGACCACCAGGCCCAGCACCACCAGGTAATAGATGGGCCAGATCCGGAGCGTCCTTCGGACGTAGAAATTCTTGTAGAAGCCGCTTACGCCCTCATGACGCAGGATGATCGTCGTGATGAGATATCCGGAGAGGACGAAGAACAGGTCGACGCCGCTCCATCCCGGGAAATAGCCCAGGGGGTCGAGGTGGAAGAACAGGACGACCACGGCCGCGATCGCCCGCAAGGAGTCGAGTTCCGGGATCCGCCGCATGCCCGAGGCCCTCCCGGATCAGCCCGACCGGCGGGGGCCGGCCGACGCGACCCGTTCGAAATAATCTTTCAGCGCGGGGATCGCCACGTCGACCGAATATCGGGCCTCGATCGTCTCGCGGGCCGACCGGCCCAGCGGGGCGAATGCCCCCGGGTCGTCGAGCACCCGGAGGGCGGATCCGGCCAGGGCCTCGACGTCGAACAGCGGGCCGACCAGGCCGTTGACGCCCGGCTCGATCACCTCGCGGACCGGCCCGACGTCCGATGCCAGGACCACGACGCCGGTCGACATCGCGTCCAGGAGCGACCACGACAGCACGAACGGGGCCGTCAGGTACAGATGGAGGTCGCTGATCCGCAAGAGATCCGCCAGTCGGGCCGGGTCGACGTGGCCGAGGAAGACGAACCGCGACAGGTCATGGGCCCCGCGATCGAGCACCCACTTCTTGAAGCTGGGCTGGCCGGTGTGCAGCCTGTCCCAGCCGTAATAAGTCTCCTCCTGGCCGACGACCACGAACAGGACGTCCGGCCGCTCGGCGGCGATCCGGCGGGCCACTTCCATGAAGATGTCGAATCCCCGGATCGACTCCAGCCCGCGCGAGACGAACGTGACCACCCGGGTCCCCTCGGCGATCGACCGGCCGCCGACCGCGCGGGGGGCGGGGCCGGGCCGGTAGAATCGGGCGTCGATCCCGTCGCAATGGACCTCGATCTTGCGCCGGAACCGGGCGGGGAAGGAGTCCCGCTGCCATTCCGTGGCCGAGTATCCCGAGTCGGCGTCGACCAGGCTCACCAGGACCGGGGCGTTGATGCACCGGGGGAAGTGCGGGGCCGGCTCGGCCGGGGGGAGGTCGATCCGGTACGAGATGTCCCGGTGATCGAAGGCGAAGTAGTATTCGCAATAGTTGATGATCGGGCAGTCGACCGCGTCGCGGAGGAGGGCCGTCGGGGCCCCCCGGCCGCCGTGGCCGACGACCAGGTCGGGGCGGAGTTCGGGCCGGCGGCGGATCGCCTCGAAGGCCGCCTCGGAGAGTTCCAGGAACCGGCCGTAGATCTGTGGCCAGGGGGTGGGCGGACGCCTCCGATACTCGTCCGCGAGCGGGTAGCTCCGGACGTCCAGCTCCCGGAGCATCTCGGGCGAGGGCGCCGGGCAGTTCGAGACCGCTTCGACGACGAAGTGACATTCCCAGCCGTACCGGCGCGAAAGCTCCAGCGCCACGTGGCCGAACTGGGCGGGGAAGGCGTCGTGGAGGAAGAGGACGCGCACGGTCGATCAGCCCCCCAATCCCGCCAGCTCGTTGAGCCGCCCGGCCAGCCGGGGCATCGTGACGTCGCGGCCGAATCGCTCTCGGGCCACCGATGCCGCCGACTCCCCCATCGGCCGGTGCGCCGGAGGGTCGTCGAGGACCTGGCTTGCAAGACGAACCCAACGGTCCGGATCGCCCGAAGGGGCCAGGAGCCCGTCGACACCCGGCCGGATCAGCTCGCGGACCGGGGCGTCGTCGGTCGCCAGGATCACGCAACCGGCCGCCATCGCCCGGACCAGCGACCGCGACGCGGGATAGGTCCGGCTCGGGTAGACGTGCAGGTCGCTCGCGGCCAGGACCTCGGCGACCTCGCCCGGAGAAACGAACCCAACGAGGAGGAGACGGTCGGGGTCGGTCGGCGGGTCGGCCGCGATCGCTTCGGCCCGGTAGTCGCGGCCGTGGTAAGACAGGTCGAGCGCCCGGTCGACCGTCGGGTCGCCGACCACGACCGCCACGACGTCGGGCCGCTCGCGGATCAAGGCGTTGGCCAGCTTGAGGAAGCGGTCGAAGCCCCGGAGCCGGTCGAGGCAGCGGGCGACGAAGGTGACCACCCGGGTCCCCTCGGGCAACGTCCGGCCGGCGATCGTCCGGGCCCGCCCCGGCCGGGGGGCCCGCTCACGGGCGTCGACCCCGTCGTGCAGGACGAGGAAATCGTCGCGATACTCGGCCGGGTAGAGGTCGCGCTGCCAGGCGGTCGGGGTCCAGGGAATAACGCCATTCTCCAGGTCGAGCAGGTCCATCGCGTTGGCCGACCGTCGCCAGTGATAATACGACGGGGGGGCGTCCGGCCCGGCCTCGTCGGCCAGGTCATGCTCGCGGGCGTGGTAATAATAATCGAAAAGCTGGACAATCGGCGTCCGGGGCGCATAGACCGGCGCGAACAAAGACGAACCCAACCCGTCCGACCGGCCGAGGACCACGTCGACCGGTCGGGGTCGGCGGTGGTCGACGACCTCCCAGCAGCCGTAAGCGTAACAGAGCCCCCGTTCCAGCGACCTTTGCCAGGCCACCGACCCCTCGCGGGCCACCCCCCCCACCGGGAAGGCGACGACGTCCAACCCACGCCCGGTCGCCTCCGGCCAGTGTCCCCGGTCCGCCGCAGATTGGCAGAAGAACTGGCACCGATAACCCCGCCGCCGGACCAGCCAGTCGGCCACATGACCCAGCCGGCCCGGGAACCGGGGCTCGATGCAGAGCAGGTGGAGGGGATCTTGCGGCATGGAGCCCCGCGAAAAAACGAAGCCAACACCCCCGCCCGCCCGCCCGCCCGGATCGCCCCGACCGGGGATGCCCCGGCAAAAACGAACCCAATCCCGACGGCCGACCAGCCCGTCGACGGTGTCCGATCACGAACGCCCGTCCGGGATACTATCGCGTCCGGGCCGATAATTTATCACAACATCGGGCGATAATCGCCGGATCGCCCCACGACCGGCGCCCGGATGCAGCCCGACAATCCCGCCGCGACTCGCGAACCCGGGCGCGGAACGCTTCGGGCAAAGCTTGGTGATGCGGGGTTGGATCAGGGCGAGATGAGTTGGTCGTATCGGTCGTGGGGACCGACCCAGAACCAAACAAGACCCTCGTCCCGTTCTCTCGCCAGGGCGCGAAAGTGTAGACCGACGCGAGTCGACCAGAATACTCCGACCTTCTTCAAACGAAGCGACGGGTGTCGTGGATCGGCCCGGAGTCTCGCAAAGCACCTGTCGGCAAGGTCGCGGACATCGCCCGGCAACTGGCGATAGTGGAACCAGAATCCCGGGGTGGCAAAGTGGTTCAAGGGAGCGGCGTGCAGCGGCCGGCCTCGAAGTCCTCATCGGCCTGCTTGCGGGCCGCGTCCAGCCGGCCGGCCAGGATATCGGCCTCGATCTGTCGATCCCACTGGTCCGCCAGGAATTCCTCGAACCACTCCGAGAAGTGGACAAGTTTTTCGGGCGAGAGCCGGGAGACCGCGGCCTGGAGATCGTCGATATTCATCATCGTGGACCTGATAGCCGGATCGAGAGATTGTCGACTCCGCTGCCCTGGCCGAGCCTCCGGGTGGAACCGGATTTCATCCACCGGTAGACTCTCGGGCCCGTCGCTTGACCTCCGACCAGGGAACCGTGACGGCCCGTACCGACTTCAATTCGGAAGAACGTCGCCGGATGACTTCGCGCCAGGATTCGTCGAAGGGCATCGATTGCGAGGTGGTGCCTCCGGGCAATCCGGAATCGACCAGGAAACCCGACCGATTGGAATCGATAGGGAGACGATCACCACCCCGCAATTGATGAGGGTCCTTTGCGTTCACCAGGCGAAGTGGGCGAACGCCTTGTTGGCGTCGGCCATCCGGTGGATGTTCTCGCGGCGGCTGATGGCGGCACCTTCGCGGTTGAAGGCGGCGAGCAGCTCGTCGGCGAGCTTGATGGCCATCGGGCGGCCCTTCTTCTCGCGGGCGGACAGCAGGATCCACCGGACCGAGAGGGTCTGCTGGCGGACCTTGTTGACCTGCATCGGCACCTGATAGGTGGCACCGCCGACCCGCTTGGAGCGGACCTCGATGATCGGCTTGACGTTCTCGATGGCCCGGGTGAAGACGTCGATCGGGTTCTCGTTGGGCAATCGCCGCTCGATCAGCCCCATGGCGTCGTAGAAGACGCGCTGGGCGACGCTCTTCTTGCCGTCATACATCAGGCAGTTGATGAACTTGCTGGCCAGCTTGGACCCGAATCGGGGGTCGGGCCGGAGCTGCTCCTTGCTGGCGGTGAACTTGCGGGCCATTGCGTGCGTCCTGGTCCTGAGGGCGGGGGCGAGGCGGGGGTCGCGATCGATCCGGGTCCGGTCCGACGGGAATCGTGCCGATTACTTCTTCTTCTGGCCCTTGACCGGCGCGGCGCTCTTGGCCGGGGCGCCGTACTTGGACCGGGCCTGCTTGCGGTCGGTCACGCCGAGGCTGTCGAGGACGCCCCGGACGATGTGGTAGCGGACGCCCGGGAGGTCGCGGACGCGGCCGCCCCGGACCAGGACGATCGAGTGTTCCTGGAGGTTGTGCCCCTCGCCGCCGATGTAGGCCGTCACTTCCTTGCCGTTGGAGAGCCGGACCCGCGCCACCTTCCGGAGCGCCGAGTTGGGCTTCTTGGGCGTCATCGTCTTGACCTGCAGGCAGACCCCTCGCTTGAAGGGGCAGGCTTCGAGCACCGGCGACTTGGTCTTGTACAGGACCGGCCGGCGCGGCTTGCGGACGAGCTGGTTGATCGTGGGCATCGTGTGCGAACGTCCCTTGCGCCCTGGTCATTCCGGGAGGAGCGAGTCCGATCGCGGATCGCGACGGGCCCGAAGCCCGACCCCGGACCATCGACGACCGTCGACGCGACTTGCAAGGCCGCGACGGCCGGAAGACGCCGAAACGAGTATTCTAATGGTTTGCGGCCGGATTACAACACGAATGAGCCGGACATTCGGCCGTCAAGGGCCAGGGGCCGCGACGTCCCATTGGTACGATCAGGACCCGTGTCTTTCGGGCCGCCCGCCTGGAATCGCCCCGGACCGCGAGATCCGGGAGGTCGGAGGCCGTGGCGATGGGCCGCTCGTTCGACGAATCGATGGCGGAGGCCCGGTCGGCGGCCTCGGGGCTGGAGAAGCTTGCCGGGCCGACCCCGAGGCCGGCCTGATGTGGGCCCGCAAGCTCCTGGGGTTCGTCGCCGATGGCTGGTCGAGGGCTTGGCCGATGATTACCGGTTCTGGATCCACGGGCCGGGCAAGGCGGGCCCGGTCGGATCGACGACCGGGCCCGCTCCGACCAGAGCTTCCGGAGGAGTGAATGGGAGAGGTTGCCGATCATGGGTATTTGGATCTCCCCGACATTCCAGGCAATCCCGGAGGGTGACCCGACCGGGATCGGCCCCCCGCCCGGCCCGGCACTCGGAAAGTTCCCTGCCCCGGCAGCCGCAATCGTCCTGCATCGAGATCGGCAAGACGGGCCCCCGGTGACGGCAGGCGAGGACCGCGGCTCGGGCGTCGGGATCGAGCCGGGGGCGGGGCCCTCCCGGCGGCTCCTCGACGGCCCCGGGCGCGAGTGCCCGCCACGAGGCGAGCGCCGACAGGTGCCGGCAGACGCCCGGGTCGGTCGCGCCGGGGCAGGGCGACGCCGGGCATCGGGCGGCCGGTTCGACCGGGCAGGTCGAGGGGCCCGGGGGCGTCCCGAACCGGTCGTTCATGGGTTGCGCCCTCCGGGGCCGCTGCCCGGGGGCCGCCGGGCCAGGTCGATGATGAGATCGGTCCACTGGCGGCCGAATCGATCCGACCCCAGGCGATCGCGGGCGAAGGCCCGGGCCCGGGCGACCCGTTGCCGGGTCCCCGGCCCGTCCGCCCGGTCGGCCAGGACGGCCCCGGCCAGTTCTCTCGCGCCGGCGCCGACGGGGATCGGCCGGACCAGCCCCGGCGCCAGCTTGGCCAGCCCGCTCCGGGTCGCCACGACGGGGACCCCCGCCCAGAGCCCCTCGGACAGGGTCAGCCCGAACGACTCGTAGAGCGACGGCAAGACCAGGGCGTCGAATGCGTTCAGGACGTCGCCCGCCGCCAGGTCGCCGCCGGCCAGCCGGGCCCGGTCGAGGCCGAGCGACCGGATCCGACCGGCCAGGGTCGCGCGTTCCCGGCCTTCCCCGACCAGGACGACGTGCCAGGGCGCGGGCAGGGCCTCCGCGAGCCGGATCATCGCGTCGGGGTCCTTCTCGGGCGACAACCGGCCGAGATAGCCGGCCACCGGCACCCCCGGCGGGACGGCCCACGAGGACCGCATCTCCTCCCGGTCGCGGCGGACCTCCATCCGGCCGGCGTCCACCGCGTTCCAGATGATCCCGGCGCCGGCACGGAGCGGCGCCGGGATCGCCTCGGCGGCCAGCTCGGACACCGCGACCAGCCGGTCGACCCCCGCCAGGAGGTCGACCGTCCCGCCCCCCCAGGGCGACTCGCCCGGGAAGTGGCAGACCATCGCCACCCTCGGGGGGTCGGCGAGCCCGGCCCGGATCGCGGCGACGTCGGTCACCGCCCACGAGAGGATGACGTCGGAGGCCGCCGCCAGGGCCCGGGCGGCCCCCAGGCCGAAGCCGACCGGCATGATCGCCGACAGCTCGGCGACCATCCGACGATCGGTCGTCCCCGACCCCTCGAACACGGCCGCGCCTCGCCACGACACCACCCTCGGGTCGACGGCCCGCGTCAGGGCGAGTTGCCACGCCTCGGCACCGCCGAGGCCCAGGCAGGGGCACCAGAGCCCGACCCGGATCCGCCCCCGGGCCGGGATGTCCGACGGGCGGAACGCGGCCTCGGCGCCGAGGAGGCCCGCGCGCTGGGCCTCGGGCGACCGGGCCCGCCACGCCCGGAGCGCCCCGAGGTGGCCGCAGACGCCGGGATCCGAGGCGCCGGGGCAGGGCCGGCCGGGGCATCGGGCCCCCGCCGAGCCCGGGCAGATCAGGGCTGGTCGATCGTCACCGAGCATGTCGGGTCGCTCCCCGGGAAGGCCAGCCCGTTGTCGAGGTGGAAGGGCGAGCAGGTATTGCCGTAGCCGCCGACCAGCCAGGTGTAGAGGATGGCGTCCCGATAGGGCGACCCGTAGGGCGACACGGGATAGAGCCGGGTCAGGGCGAACTGGTTGTACCGGCACGTCAGCAGGTAGGAGAACGGCGAACTTGCCAGGAGGGGATCGAAGAACGAGCCGGTGCTCAGGTAGATCTCGGGGCCAAGGTTCAGCGACGACGCCCAGGCCGGCGTGGGGCCGTACTGGATCGTGCACGACTGGAACATCCCGTAGTTGCCGGCCGGGTTGGCCGAGGTCATCCGGAGCGTCGTCGGGATCGAGGTGCAGAAGCACGAAGGGATCGTGCCGCCGCCCCCGCCGGCCGGCGGCTTCGCGACGCCCGACCTCTCGACGGCCCACCTGTTGTCCACGAACCGGCAGACGAGGTAGTCGCCCGTCGAGGGGACTCCCGGGCCGACCAGATAAGCGGGGACCGTCGCCGATCCGACCGCGGAGAAGTCGCCGACCCCGCCCTCGGCCTCGGCGCCCAGGACGCAGATCGGCTGGACCATCAGGAAATGCCCGACGGCGATCTTCGACGCCGGCGAGGTCACCCGCCCGACGAAGGCCGGGACGCCCCCGCCGACGAGGTCGGGATCGGGCGGGACCAGGCGGCCCGCCCCCAGTCGGATCCGTTCGAAGTCGTCGCCCGTGCCGCCGATCGCCATCGTGCCCCCCGTATTCGAGGAATCATCTCGACCTCCGGGAGATATGTTCCGGATCCGGGCGGCCGCTTTATCAGCCTTTCTCGGCGTGCGACCTCGAATCGGCCCGGATCGGGCGCGGCCGGGGGCCTCGGCGTCGAGGGGAGGCCCCCGGGAACTGGCCTCCCGAGGGGCGGATTCCGTCGGGGACGAATCGGGGGAAAAGCCCAAAGGGCACGAACTTGGGAACCGCCGGCTTCGTATTAAGGATCTCTTATTCAATAAACTCCCGAAGTATTGTAGGGTGGGTGAGCGCAGCGAAACCCACCATAACTTCTTGCGTCGCAGCCGGTTGTGGTGGGTTTCGCTGCGCTTACCCACCCTACAAGAGGGGGAAGACGTCGGCTCGATCGGGAATTTGTTGAATCGGCGATCCTAAATGGTGCATCAGATCGGGTCGGGGGAATGCCCCCTTGGGGATGAGGACACGGACCTTGAGGAAGCTCACGAGTTACGTCGCCCGGTACGGGCCCGAGGTCGGGCCGAGGCTGTATCACGTGCTCCAGAGCCAGGCCGGCCACGCCAGCGTCGGAGCCCGGCTCCGTCGGAAGATCGAGGCGATCGCCCTCCGGAGGGGTCGCGCGTTGCCGCTCTTCCCGGACGAAACGAGGCCATCGGCCGTCACTCGCTCCGACGCCCCCCCTTCGCCTCGGCCCGGGCCGTGAGCGGGTCGTCGGGCCATGCGTGGCGCGGGTATCGGGCCCGGAGGTCCTTGCGGACCTGGAAATAGGCGCCCGACCAGAAGCTCCGGAGGTCGTCGGTGATCTGCACGGGCCGGTAATTCGGGCCGAGGAGGTGCATGACCACGGCGACCCGCCCCCCGGCGATCCGGGGCGTGTCGACCCAGCCAAATAGCTCCTGGAGCCGGACCGCCAGCGTGGGCGGGCCGTCGGGGGGGTACGATAGCCGGATCCGGTTGCCGCTGGGGACGGCGAGGGCCTCGGGGACCTCCTCGTCGAGCCGACGGTTCTGGGCGAACGACAGCCGGCCCTTGAGGAGCGACAGCAGAGGGCCCCGTCGGACCTCGTCCTCGGACCGGCGGCCGGCGCAGGCCGAGTCGATCAGGTCGGCCCAATCCGGATCGCCCAGCGCCGGCCAATCGCCCTCGGGCATCCGCCGACGGGCCAGGTCGAACCGGGCGAGCCAGGTCGCCGTCGACTCTTCGCCTTCGAAGATCGCGCGGGCCCGCGGCCGGAGGGCCTCGGCCAGGGCCCGGGACGCGGCCTCGGGGTCGACCGGGGCGTTGCGGTCCTCGCGGAGGACGAGGTCGCGGTAGGCCGTCGTCGCGACGCCGACGACCCTCCCCCGCCCCTCGTCGAACTCCACCGATCGGGACCGGCCGACGGCCCCCGGGAACAGCTCGTCGAGCCATTCCAGCCGGATCGCGCTGGCGACCCGGACCCGGGCTTCCAGGGCCCCGCCCCGGCGGTCCTCGCGCGGGTCGAGGGCGAGGAAGAACTCGGCGTCGCGGACGACCGACTCGGGGTCGAGCCGGATCCCCCGCCCGCCGACCATCACCCCCGTCGAGCCGTCGCCCCCCCGGCGGCGGACGACCCGGTCGGGATAGGCGACCAGGATCAGGCGGAGCAGGTCGTCCTCGCCGGGTCCGTCCCGGTCGCCCCGGTCGGGCCCGGGGAGCCGCCGGGCGACCCGGAGCAGGTCGTCGCGGGCGCGGGCGACCTGGCGGGCGGCGCCGGGGTCGATCCCCCGGTCGCGCAGGCCCGGGGCGAACCGGGCCCGCTCCGCCTCGTCGAGGCGGTCGAGCCGGATCAGGAGGTCCGACGCGGCATGGACGTCGGGCCGGGCATCGCGGCCGAAGCTCCGGGCGAGGATGTCCTTCTCCGACAGGAGGGCGGCCAGCGCGGCCCCTTCGCGGTCGGCACCGATCCGGGCCGATTCGATCAGGAGCCGGCCGAGCCGGGGGTGGGCGGGGACGTCGAGCAGGCGACGGCCCATCGGCGTGATCGCCCCCCCCTCCCCGGCCGTCGCCCCGAGCATGGCCAGGAGCCGACCGGCGGCGGCCATCGAGGCGGCGGCGGGCGGCTCGAACCAGCCGAATTTCGCGGGATCGGCGTGGCCCCAGGCGTGCAGGGCCAGGACCGCCCCGCAGAGGTCGACCCTTGCCACCTCGGGCGGGTCCGAGTCGGCCAGGCCGCGATGCTCCCGCCCCGACCAGAGCCGGAGGCATCGCCCCGGGCCGGTCCGCCCGGCCCGGCCCGCCCGCTGGTCGGCCGACGCCCGGCTGATCCGCCCGAGTTCGAGCCGGTCCAGGCCCCGGGCCGGGTCGTAGCTGGCGAACCGCGCCCGGCCGCCGTCGATCACGGTCGCGACCCCGTCGATGGTCAGCGAGGTCTCGGCGATGTTGGTCGCCAGGACCACCTTGCGGCACTCGGCCGGGCGGAGGGCCCGGTCCTGGTCCTCGGCCGGGAGCGAGCCGTGGAGCGGCACGACCAGCACCCCCGACCGCGCCGCCCAGGGCGCCAGCAGACGCCCGGCGCGGCGGATCTCCTCGACCCCCGGCAGGAAGGCCAGGACGTCCCCGGCATCGCCCGACGCGGCGGCCTCCTCGATCGCCCGGGCGACCCGGTCGGGGAGCGGGTCGTCGGACGACCCCGCATAGCGGACCTCGACGGGATACGACCGGCCCTCGGCCCGGACGATCGGCGCCCCGCCCAGGAACTCGGCGACCGGCCCGGCCTCCATCGTGGCCGACATCACCACGACGATCAGGTCGTCCCGGACCGAGTCGCGGACCTCCCGGAGCAGCGCCAGGGCGAGGTCGGAATGCAGGCTCCGCTCGTGGAACTCGTCCAGGATCACGGCCCCGACCCCCTCCAGGAACGGGTCGGCGACGAGCTGGCGGTTGAGGATCCCCTCGGTGACGACCCGGATCCGGGTCTCGCGGCCGATCCGCCTCTCGAACCGGATCTGGTAGCCGACCTCCTCGCCCAGGATCCACCCGTTCTCCTCGGCGATCCGGGACGCCGCGGCCCGGGCGGCGACCCGCCGGGGCTGGAGGAGGACCAGGGCCGGGTGCCCGGCGGCCATCAGCCCGGCCCGGACCAGGGCCACCGGCACCCGGGTCGTCTTGCCCGCCCCCGGCGGCGCGACCAGGACCAGGCAGCGCCGGTCCCGGGCCCTCGCGACGATCTCGGGCAGCGCGGCGTCGATCGGGAGCGGGATCATGGGGCCTCGGGCGGGGTCATCGGGCCGGGCCGGCCTCGGACCCGCCGGGCCGCCCGATCGTATGTTAAACTTGGACGCTCGCGCGGGGAATCCGACGCCCGGAATCCGCCCGGGCCGGACCCGCCGGGTCCCGTCGGAAATCGCCGCCCGCCGGGAACTTTCCGCCGGCCATGATCGTCGAATGGGTCGGCAACCGACTCGACGATCATGGCCGGATTGGACATCGGGCGGGCGGCCGTGCTAGCGTGATTCCTCCGATGGGCGGGCGGCCTCCCACGCCGGCCGGTCTCGACCGGCAATCCCCGCCATCGCCCCCGTCCTTCCGGCTTGATCGGACGTCCGGGCGGCCGACCTCGGCCCGTCCCCGACCCCCCAGGAGATTGATCGCATGGCGAAGAACCAGGCCGTCTGGGCGCTCGACATCGGCCAGGCCGCCCTCAAGGCGCTGAAGCTCGTGCCGGGCGAGACGCCCGATCAGGTCGTGGCCGAGGCGTTCGACTTCGTCGAATACCCCAAGATCCTCAGCCAGCCCGACGCCGACCCCGAGGCGCTCGTCTCGGAGGCGCTGGGGACGTTCCTGGACCGCAACGACCTGAAGGGATCCCGGGTGGCGATCGGCGTCCCGGGGCAGGCCGGGCTGGTCAAGTTCATCAAGCTCCCGCCGGTCGAGAAGAAGCGGATCCCCGACATCGTCAAGTTCGAGGCCCGCCAGCAGATCCCCTTCGCGCTGGAGGAGGTCGTCTGGGCCTACCAGCAGATCGGCGAGGAGGGCGCCTCGGAGGAGGAAGACTTCTCCTCGGTCGAGGTCGGCCTGTTCGCGATGAAGCGCGACCAGATCAACCGCGCCATCATGCCGTTCAGGGCCGCCGGGATCGAGATCGACGTGGTCCAGATGGGCCCGATCGCCCTTTATAACTACATCACCTACGACCAGCTCCGGGGGTCGGACCTGAAGGGCTCGATCGTCCTGCTCGACATCGGGGCCGACAACACCGACCTGATCATCAGCGACGGCACCCGGATCTGGCAGCGGAACGTCCCGATCGGCGGCAACCACTTCACCCGGGCGCTGACCAAGGAACTGAAGCTGACCTTCGCCAAGGCCGAGCACCTGAAGCGGAACGCCACCAAGGCGCCCGACCCCAAGGCCGTCTTCACGGCGATGCGGGGGATCTTCAACGACTTCGCCAGCGAGGTCAACCGCTCGATCGGCTTCTATTCGAGCGTCAATCGCCAGGCCAAGATCCTCAAGGTCGTCGGGCTGGGCAACGGCTTCAAGCTCCCCGGGCTCCAGAAATTCCTCCAGCAGAACCTCAACGGCCTCGAGGTCGAGAAGCTGGAGGACTTCGCCAAGCTCAACGGCGAGGAGGTCAAGGCGGCCCCCCAGTTCCTGGAGAACCTGCCGTCGTTCGCCGTCTCGTACGGGCTGGGCCTCCAGGGCCTGGGCCGGAGCCAGCTCCGGACCAACCTGCTCCCGCCCGAGATCGAGCAGGTCCGGATCATCCGCCGCAAGAAGCCGTGGGCCCTGGCCGCCTCGGCGCTGCTGATGCTCGGCCTCTCGGCGCTGTTCATGGGCGACTTCAAGGCCTATGCCGCGGTCGTCACCGACCCGTTCAAGCAGGCCGTCGACAAGGCGAACGGCGTCAGCACCCAGGGCAAGGACTACGCCGGCAAGTTCGAGACGGCCAAGGCGGAATGGGAGTCCGAGTACAAGAAGGGCAAGGCGCTGGTCGTCTCCGACGATCAGCGGGCCGTCTGGCCCCGGTTCCTCAAGGTGATCAACGCCCACTTCCCCGACCCGGCGGCCGAATATCACCTCAACCCGGCCAACCCCAACCACGTCAAGGAGCTGGACAAGCTCCGCGTCCACATCGACAAGATCAAGCCGGTCTACCGGTCCGACGTCGCCGCCGGCTGGTTCAGCGACACCAAGTCCTTCCCCGAGAGCGCCAAGGCGACCCTCCACCCGATCGACCGCAAGGAGCCGCCGGCCGGCGAAGGGTGGATCGTGCAGATCCTCTGCCACCACTATAACCCCACCGCCACCGCGGCCGAGCTCAAGCTCCCGGAGGCCCAGCGGAAGTCCTTCGGCCCCTACAATTACATCTATCAGAAGGTCTTGCCCCGACTCCAGGCCGCCGACCTCCGGGCCCTGGGGGTCCATCACGTCGCGATGACCTGGTACGTGACCGACCGGGAGTGGACCGCCGAGAAGGGCGCCACCGGCAGCGGCGCCGGGTCGGTCGCGACCCTGCTCGAACGGGCCACGGCCCCGGTCGCCGCCGCCGCCTCGAGCGCCGGCGGGATGATGCCGGGCATGGGAGGCATGGGCGGTCAGGAACGGATGGCCATTCAGGGAGGGCAAGGGGCCATGCGGGGGGCCCAGGCGGGCGCGGGTTCGATGATGAGGATGATGCCCGGCGGGATGGACGGGGCCGGCGGATACGGCCGGCCCGGCGGGAGCGCGGCGGCCGAGAAGGCGAAGGCCGTCACCCAGACCCGGACCGACTTCCTACTCCAGTTCGTCTGGCAGCCCCCGACCGCCGACAAGCCGGCCAAGCCGATCGCGGAGATCCGCACCGCCCTGGCCGAGGCCGAGAAGGACAAGGGGGCGGTCGCCACGATCGACCTGAGCAAGGTGGAGCAGCAGCTCGAGGCGGCGTCGATCAAGGGCTCCGAGGAGGTCATCAAGGCCCAGACGTCCGCGGCCCAGGGCACGGCCTCCTCGCCGACGGCTACCCTCCCCGGGGGGATCGCGCCGGCCCCCGGCACCAACCCCGGCCCGGCTCCGGGCGGGAATCAGCCCCGCTGACCCCGGACCTCCGGATCGCGAACCCGTCCGCCGGGCGGGCGACGATGTCGCCCGCCCGGCTCCCCCGACCCCTCGAATCACATCCCCCAAGGGGCTCCCTCGCCATGGATCAACTCAAGGTCTTCTTCCGCCAGGTCGCCAAACACCGCTTCTGGATCGCCTTCGGCATCTCCCTGCTCCTGCCGACGGTCGGATACCTGCTGGGGTCGGACGCCCTCAAATCCGCGACCCGGACCCGCGAGGGCGAGATCACGTCGGCCAAGACGGCCCTCCAGCCCTTCTCCGCGCCCGGCATCCCCAACGTCCAGTATCAGCCGATCGTGGCCGAGAAGAAGGAGGCGCTGGCCAAGGACGTCGACATCGCCTGGCGCAAGCTCTTCGAGTCGCAGGAGCCCCTGCTCCGCTGGCCCGATGTCGTCGAGTCCAAGTTCCGCACCTGGGGCCGCAAGTGGCCGCAGAACGTCGACCGCGGCCAGGTCCAGCAGGCCATCGTCGATTACGCGCTCGCCTACAAGGAGTTCGTCACCGAGCGGGTCTACCCGACCTTCAAGCCCTTCAACTTCGATGACGGCAAGGGGATCGTCGTCGCCCCCGACCCGAAGACCTTGCTCCAGATGGCGGAATTCTCGTCGGATACTCCCCCGGAGCTGGGCAAGGTCTGGGCCGAGCAGGAGCGGCTCTGGGTCCTGACCGCGCTGCTCGACGTCGTCGCCAAGGTCAACGACTCGGCCGGGGCCAAGGACTGGGACGGCGCGATCATCAAGCAGATCAACGCGATCGCCGTCGGCGACCCGCTCGCCCAGGATCAGGTGTCGCTCGCCAAGGGCGAGACGCTCGACCCCGCCCCGACCCTGTCCCCCGACGGCGAGGCCGCCTCGACGGCGGCCACCCCGGCCGCCCCGGCCGCCGGACTCCCGGGCGAGGCCGGCTCGGCCATGATGAACATGGGCGCCTCGGCCTCGACCAAGGCCGAGGGGGTGTATTACTTCAAGGCGATCGACGCCGACCAGCCGTTCAAGATCGTCCCGATCAAGATGACCGTCCTGATCGATCAGGATCGCCTCGCCGATTTCCTGATCGGCCTGGAGAATTCGCCGATGTCGATCCAGGTCATCGAGCCCGAGATCGCCAAGCCGACCACCCCCGTCACCAAACCCGTGATCGGCGAGACCTCGCCCCTCGGCGGGGGCGGCATGATGGGCCAGAGCGCGATGATGGGCATGGGGGGTATGAGTGGCATGGGCGGCATGATGTCGGCCGAATCCGGGATGAGTGGCCGGTCGATGTCGACGATGATGCCCCAGGGCATGATGCGGGGCATGATGGGCAACAGTTCCGGGATGTCGCGGATGCCCAACATCTCCGGCGGGATGCGCGGGATGAGCGGCATGTCCGGCATGGGTGCCGAGCCCCCCGTCGTCAAGCAGGGGACCGACATCCGGACCGAGGATCGCGCCGGGGCGCGGAAGAAGCAGCAATTGAAGGATGCCTCCAAGAAGGCCGAGCCCAAGGTCAAGGTCGACCAGTATTTCAACATCGTTGAGGTCACGGTCTACGGCCAGGCCCGATTCTACAACGCCCCGCCCCCCTTGCCGGCCGAACAGCCCTCGACGTCCGCCGGCCAGCCGACGGCCCCGGACCCGGCCGCCGCACCGGCGACCCCCGCGGCTCCTCCGGTCCCCGCGACCCCGGAAGCCCCCAAGCCGGCCGCGCCCCCGGTGGCCCCGGCCCCGACGCCGACGCCGGCCCCCGGGGCGGCAACACCGCCGCCCGCGGCCCCGGAAGCCCCCAAGGCCCCGGAGCCGCCGAAGAAGGACGAGACGCCCAAGGCCGAGGCCACACCCCCGGCCGGGACCCCCAAGGCCGAGGCCCCGGCGCCGAAGTCGTGACGGGTCGACCACGATCGAGACAGTGGCTCGGGGGCGGGCACGTCGCCCGCCCCCGCCGGAAGGCTCCTCGGGAGGGGAACACCCACCATGGCTAATGCGTCGGTCGAGAAACTCAAGGCGCTCGGGATCCGCCACGGGGAGAAGGCCGTGGTCGGCCTGACGGGGACCCTGTTCGTCGTCTTCGCGGCCCTGGCCTTCATCCATCCCACGCTCGAAATGAAGCCCGATGAGCTCCAAAAACAGGCCGAAGGCGCCCAGTCGAACATCAACGCGAAGCAGGATCCGAATGATATCCTCCACAAGTTGGAGGTGGCCAATATCAAGAATCCCGACTTCGCGAAGATGATCGCCAACCAGCGGAGCAACGCCCTCAACCCCGCCGACTTCCGGGTCAAGATGGGCTGGGTGACCCCCGAGCCGGGCGCCGGCCTGATCCGCGACCAGCCCGAGCTGATCGCCCCGACCGAGCTGGCCGCATTCCCCGGACGGGGCGGCATCCTCATGTACGCCCTCAACGCCGAAGGGGAGAAGATCCCCGACAATGGCCCGGACGCCAAGGGGGCCAACCGGGCCAACCGTCGACGCCCGGGTGGGATGGGCGGGATGGGCGATATGGCCGGGATGATGGGCGGCGGCAGCCCCCGGGAGGAGACCGCGGAGGCCAAGAGGCGACGGCTCCTGGAGGACGAGAAGCGCAAGAAGGCGTTCGCCGGCAGCGTCGACCCGGCCAAGGAGAAGGAGAAAGCCAAGACCGAGGAGGCCCCGGCCGAGCCCCAGGGCCAGTTCAAGGAAGAGACCAAGGGCAAGCGATGGGCCGTGATCACCGGCGTCATCAACAACGAACAGATGAAGAAGAACTGGTTCCAGGCCCTGAAGGTCCAGGCCCTGGCCTATCCCAACTACAAGCGGATCGACGCCGAGCGGCAATCGCAGCAGGCGGACGGCGCCTGGACCGAGTGGGCGGCCGTCGACACCTCCAAGAACTACGCGATCCTCGACAATCTCCCCGAGATCGACACTGAATATGTCCCCGAGCCGATGAGACCCGGCTCGCTGGTCGACTCCCTGCCCTACCTCAAGGCGGGCTACTGGACCGGAGTCCACGTCGCCCGGCTCGTCCCCGCCGAGGCCCGCGAGACCCCCAAGGCCGAACCCGCCGGCCCCATGGGTGGTATGGCCGGCATGGGAGGAATGATGCGGCCCGGTGGGCCCTCCGAGGGGGGCGGGATGTCGACCATGGGACGCCCCGGCATGGCAATGCCCAAAGGTATGGGGGGGATGGGCGCCATGGGGATGGCCGGCGAGGGCGGTGGCATGGGGACGAGGGGCGGAGCGAGCGACTCGGGAGGAAATGCCGAGGAGGCGGCCTTCACCCACGTCGAAGAGGGCGAATTGATGCTCCGGTCGATCGATTTCACCGTCGATCCGGACATGACCTATCGCTTCCGGGTCCGGATCGTGGTCGTGAATCCCAACAAGGATCATACCGACGTGAATCCGGGGGTCGACGTCGACAGCAAGGAGCTGCTCGGTCCCTGGAGCGAGCCGACCGGGCCGGTCACCGTCCCGGCCGACGTGGCGTCCTACGCGGCCGGCCCCAAGCCGACCGCCCGCCGCGAGGACCTGGTCGAGTTCCAGGTGATCCGGTGGGATCCGGGGACCGGCCAGACGGTCGTGAGGAACCACACCGCCGGCCCGGGCGAGATCGTCGGCGAGTACGGCTCGGTCCCGATGCCCTCCTCGGAGGGGGTCGGGGTGAAGTCGGCCAACATCGACTTCAACAGCCGGGCCATCGTCCTCGACACGATCGGCGGCAAGGAGAGGCTGCCCGACATCGGGGTCGAGCGGAACCCGTTCGACATCCCGGCCATCGCGATGGTGGTCCAGCCCGACGGGTCGATCGCCATCCGGAACCAGGCCCGCGACAAGTCCAATGAGGTCCGCAAGGACATGGAAGCCAATTACAAGCAGGCGATCAAGGATTCGGGGACGAAGCGCGAGGGGGCCCTGGGAGGGTCCCGGATGCCCGAGGGCGGCAACATGCCCGGGATGCCCACCGGCGGGGCCCGCAAGAAGAAGGGCCGGCGTTGAGCCGAGGTGCTCCGATCTCGACTTCCCGATGGCCCCCGGCGACCCTCGCCGGGGGCCTTTTTCGTCCCCGGGCGGGTCCGGGGTCCGGAAAATCTCCCGGATCGCGCTTGACCGATTTCCCGGCCCGGGGTAAGACACCGCCTCGTCTTCTCCCCGTCCCCGGTCGCCCACCCCCGACACGCACCTCGACGCCAGGACGGCCCCGGACCACCGGGGAAGCCGCCGATGCCCCACCCGTGGGCCGGCACGTTCGTAGCTCAGGTTTCACGTCTCCCGCCCCGGGGATTCGCAAGAAGACCGTCGCCAGGGAAGTCGGCGGTCGTGCCCGGAAGCGGCGAAAGGAGGTCGCGTTGGGAAGGCTCAGTACGCTCACGATCCTCTTGACCTTCGGCGCGTGGGGGGCAGCCACGGAGGGCGCGCCCCCCGATGACGCAGCGAACCCGACGGGCCCGACGTCACGCGCCGCCCTGCCGGCGCCGGCCGTCGATTACCTCAAGGGCGGCATCGGCCTGTTCCAGAAGGGCGATCCCGCCCGGGCCGCCAAGTATCTCAAGGTGGCCAACGACAATCGCGACCAGCTCAAGCCCGACGAGCAGGCGCAGCTCGATGACTATCTGGCCCGGATGAATCCCGCCCAACCTTCGTCCGTGGGCGACACGGCGGTGCATCCGGCCTCGACGGCACCCGCCTTGTCCACGGCCCCGGCCGGGATGGCCCCGGCGACCTCGCCGGCGGCCGCGGGGCCCCGGGGGACCACCGACCTCAAGCAGGAGGCCCGGTGGAAGCTCCAGGGGGCCCGCGAGCAGATGCGGCGGGGCAACTACGACGAGGCGAGCCGGGTCGTCGCCGAGGTCCAGGCGATGCCCGTCAAGTGGGGCCTCTTCGACGAGACCCCGGCGAAGCTCGCCGAGGCGATCGCCAGGGCCCGGCCCAGGATGGCCGCCCCCTCGGGCGGGTCGGGCGCCCACGACAAGCCGGCGGCCGAGGCCAAGCTCAAGGAGGCCCGCGAGCTCCTGGCCGGCAACCAGTTCGAGCAGGCCGAGGCCCTGGCCCTGGAGGTCAACTCGTGGGGCCTCTCCTATGGCATGTTCGAGGACAAGCCCTCCAAGGTCGCCGCGGCCGCGCGGGTCCTCCGCAAGCGCGACGCCACCCGGTCCACCCCGATCAAGGCGCAGCCCAGCATGGGCGCCTATGACTCCCTGGTGAGCGAGGCCCGCCACCAGGCCGCCGCCGGCGACTACGACAAGGCCGAGGCCACGGCCCGCCAGGCCCTCCGGATGAACGTGGTCCCCTCGCTGATGGCCGACCGCGCCGAGGCCGTCCTCAACGACATCGAGGCCGCCCGGTCCCGGTCCAGGACGGCCCCGGCCGCCGCGATCGCCTCGGCGGCCCGGCCGCCCGCCGGCCCGGCCGCCATGCCGCCCGCCTCGACCCCTCCGGGCGTCGAGCGGCCGAGCGTCCTGGCCGAGCGCGAGGCCAACTCGCTCCTGGCCAAGGATAAGAACGAAGCGGCCTCCGCGAAGTTCCAGGAGGCCGACCGCCTCCGGGCCCTGGAGATGGCCCAGCCGCCGGCCATCTCGGCCGCGGCCCCCGCGGCCCCGCCCGCGGTGGACGCCTCGGTCCGTCGGGTCAACGCGGCCCCGGCCCTGGCCCTGGACGGCCCCCCGCCGGTCGACAACAACGCCCCGCCCGCCCTCGACGCCGCCCCGCCGGCCCTGGGCGGCCCGCCCGTCCCTTCGGGCCCCGACGTCACGCCTCCCGTCCCCGCCGGGCCCGACGCCCCGCCCGCGGCGTTCCCCTCGCCCGACCCCCTGGCCGGCCCTCCCCCGTCGGTCTCCGCCACCGCACCCCCGGCCGGCAACAAGGGCGAGGAGCTCCTCTCCCAGGCCAGGTCCCTCTTCTCCGCCGGCAACTACCCGGCCGCCCGCGAGAAGGCCACCGAGGCCCGCAACGGCCAGTTCGGGGTCGACCCGATGGCCGACGAGATGCTCGCCCAGATCGCCCTGTCCGAGCAGGGGGGCGCCCTGGCCGTCTACGAGGCCGCCCTGGAGTCGCTCCGCGGGACCCCCACCAAGGGCCCCGACTTCGAGCGGGCCCGGGCCCTGCTCACCGAGGTCATGGCCTCCGGCGACGCCATCGACGACGGGATGAGGGACAAGGTCCAGAACCTCCTCCTGAAGCTCCCCCGCGAGAACCCCAAGGACGGCGGCAAGGCCACCGCCTCCGACGTCCCCACCAGCGACGCCGAGTCGCTCAAGGCCCAGCAGTTCAACGCCGAGGTCGGCACCAAGGTCGCCGAGGCCCGGCGGATGATGGAGACCGACCCCGACAGGGCCATCGCCCTGCTCCAGGCCACCCTGGACTCGGTCAAGGCCGCCGAGCTCCCCCAGACGGTCGCCCGGACCATGAACCGCCGCCTGGAGGTCGCCATCGAGCTGGCCAAGAAGGACAAGGCCGCCTTCGACGTCAAGATGCTCGACAAGAACGCCAAGGCCGAGATCGAGGGCAAGAAGCTCCGGATCCTCGAGGCCGACCGCGCCAAGAAGGGCGCGATCAAGGACCTGATGGACAAGGCCGAGAAGGCCCAGGCCGAGGGCGACTGGGCCAAGGCCGAGGAGCTCGCCCGACGGGCCCACGAGGTCGAGCCCGACGCCATCGCCCCCATCCTCCTGGCCTACAAGGCCAACATGCAGCGGCACTACGATGTCGACTTCAAGAACAAGAAGGCCAAGGAGGAAGGCTTCCTCGGCGCGATGCAGGACGTCGATGAGGCGATGATCATCGATCCCGGGGCCACGCGGAACGGGATCTCCTACCCCCCGACCTTCAAGGCGATAGCCGAGCGTCGCCGCCAGATGGCCCTGTCCGACCGCCGGCCCCGGTCGTCGCAGGAGATGGCCATCGAGAAGAAGCTGAATGAGCCGATCACCCTCAACCTCAACGACCAGACGCTGGGCGAGGCGATCGCGTTCATCCAGAACTACACCGGCCTGAACGTGATCCTCGACCCCAAGGCGCTCAACGACGAGGGGCTGAGCCGCGACTCCAAGGTCAACCTGACGGCCAACAGCATCAAGCTGAAGACCGCCCTGAAGTTCATGCTCCGCCCGCTCGGGCTGACGTACAAGCCCGAGGACGACGTCCTGCTGATCACCAGCCCGCAGGCGTCGCGCGACAAGACGTATCCCTGGACCTACCCGGTGGCCGACCTGGTGGTCCCGCCCACCCGGGCCCCGAGCAACCCGGTCCCGCAGCCCCAGGCGCCCGGGATGGCCCCGACCGACCCCAACTCGCTCCAGGCGATGTCGACCGGCAACCCCACGCAGGCCAACGCGGCCAGCGCGACCATCTCGCTGAGCCAGCGGACCGTCACCGTCGCCGACATCGAGCCGCTCATCCGGATGATCACCAGCACGATCGCCCCCGGGACCTGGCGGGTCACCGACACCGTGGGCGGCGAGAACGGCTCCTACGGGATGGGTGCCGGCGGCCTGGGCGGCGACAATGCCGCCGAGATCGCCCAGCCCGGCTCGATCACGCCGTTCATGCTCAGCATCAGCCTGATCATCCGCCACACCGCCGAGGTCCACGAGGAGGTGGCCGAGCTCCTCAAGCAGCTCCGCCGGCTCCAGGACCTCCAGGTCTCGATCGAGGTCCGGTTCATCACCGTCAGCGATGACTTCTTCGAGCAGATCGGCGTCAACTTCGACTTCAACATCCAGTCCGACGCCGTCGGCCGGAACACCACGTTCGCGGCCCCCAACCCCGCGGCGGCCCTGTTCCCCTTCGCCTCGAACATCATCGGCGGCGGCGGCCAGCAGGGCGGCGGCGGCGGTGTCGGCGGCGGCGGCCAGCAGGGCGGCGGCGGCGGCGGCTTCGCCGGCGGCGGCGGCGGCGGCGGCGGCGGCTTCGGCGGCGGCGGCCAGCAGGGCGGCGGCGGCCAGCAGGGCGGCGGGATCAGCGGCGGCGGCTTCGCAGGCGGCGGAGGCGGCGTCGGCGGTGCCGGCAACTTCGGCGGCGGCGGTGCCGGCGGCACCGCGGGCGGCGGGGCGGGCAACGCCGGCGGCGGCCAGCAGGGCGGCGGCGGGGCCACATCGACCTACCTGGTCAACCCGTTCCTCGACCACTCGCTCGGACGGCGGACCCCGATCGTCGTGGGGACCAGCGCCCCCGGCATCCGCAACTTCACCAGCAACCTGGGGATCCCCTTCCAGCAGGGGAGCGGCACCCAGATCCAGCCGTTCAACTCGATCCCGACGGCCGGTGCCACCCTCGGCATCTCGTTCCTCAGCGACCTGGAGATGTACCTGTTCCTCACCGCCGCCCAGGGCGACATCCGGAACAACATCGTCCAGGCACCCAAGGTGACCTCGTTCAACGGGGCCAACGCGTCGATCTCCAACTCCCAGAACCAGTATTACGTCGCGTCGCTCACCCCGATCGTCGGGCCGGGCTCGGTGGCCTTCCTGCCGAATCCCCAGCCGCTCCAGGACGGCGTGTTCCTCAGCGTCACGCCGGTGGTCTCGGCCGACCGGCGGTACGTCCGGCTCTCGCTGGCACCGTCGTTCCAGACGATCAACGGCCTGGCGTCGTTCCCGGTCCCGGCGGCCGTCGGCGGCGGCGGCTTCGGCGGCCAGGGGACGCCCATCACCGGCCAGATCCAGCTCCCCCTGACGACCAACACCTTCCTGAACACCACCGTCACCGTCCCCGACGGCGGCACCGTCCTCCTGGGCGGCGTCAAGCGGATGCGCGAGCAGCGGCTCGAATATGGCGTCCCGGTCCTGGCCAAGACGCCCTACATCAACCGCCTGTTCCGCAACATCGGCATCGGCCGCCGGACCGACAGCCTCATGCTGATGGTCACCCCCCGGATCATCATCCTCGAGGAGGAGGAGGCCCGCCTGGGCGTCCAGACCGTCAACCCGAACCCCTGATCCGGGGTCCGATCGTCCGATGCCGTCGCACTTCCCAACGCGACCGGCCGCCGGGGGACTCCTCCCCCGGCGGCCATTTTTGCATTGAAGGCCGCGCGGGATTAACCTGGGAGGGCGACCCGACACCCTGACCTAGCCCCCCGACCCCGCCCGGGAGCACCCGCCATGCCGGCCGTCCTGATCGCCCTGACCCTCCTGTCCCTGGCCGGGCCCTCCCCGGCCGGGGCCGACGACCCGCCCCCGCCGGCCGACTCCTTCAAGCCCGACCCCGCCTGGAAGCCCCTCGGGACCGACGCCTGGTTCGACCCCAGGGGGAAACGCCTGGTCATCCGCGCCCGGGTCGCGCTCCAGGATGGCGCCCTGGAGCACCTGCTCTGCCGGAAGGGGACCAAGGAACACGAGTCGATCCTGGCCACCGAGGCCCCCGCCCGGATGATTCACGCCGGACTCCTCCTGGCCGGCGCCACGCCCGGACATCCCGTCCGGTTCGAGCCCCGATTCGAGCCCCCCGCCGGATCTCCCGTCGCCATCGAGCTCGAATGGGAGCAGGACGGCAAGCCCCGACGCGCCGACGCCCGCGAATGGGTCAAGGATCAGGCCGCCAACGCCCCCCTCGCCCGGGATTGGGTGTTCGCCGGCAGCGAGCTGTTCGAGGATCCCCGGACCAAAACGATGATCTACGCCGCCGACGACGGCGACCTGATCACGGTCGCCAACTTCCCCGCCTCGATCCTCGACCTCCCCTACCGGTCCTCGGCCAACGACGCCGACCGGGCCTACGTCGCCCGGCCCGACCGGGTCCCCGCCCGGGGGACCCCCGTCACCATGTCGTTCCGCCCCCGGGGGGACGCCCCCCGGCCCGCCACCCCGCCCTCGCGATGATCGGAGGGCCCCGCGCGTCCCGCCGCCCTCGACCCGATCCGCCCGGGTCATCCCGCCCCGGAAAGTTGACTTTCCCGCGTTTGATCTGTAGGTTTAGGTGGAAACCGTGGGCGGGAGAATCGCTTCCCATGCCGTCGCAGATCATCTCCGAAGTCGACCTGGCCGAGGCGAATCGGGCCCTGGCGGATGCCAGGCCGGATGAGATCCTCCGATGGGCGGTCGACGCCTATCATCCCCGGCTGACGATGGCCACCGCCTTCGGCCCCGAGGGGTGTGCCATCATCCACATGCTCGCCGAGATCGAGCCGGGCGTCCGCGTCTTCAACCTCGATACCGGCTACCAGTTCGCCGAGACCCTGGAGCTTCGCGAACGGATCGCCCGACGGTACGGGATCGAGGTCGAGTACGTCCGGGCCGGGTCGACGGTCGCCGAGTACGAGGCGGGCAACGGCGGCCCGATCTACGCGACCGACCCCGACCGATGCTGCGGCGACCGCAAGCTCGCCCCGCTCCGCCGGGCCGTCGAGGGGCATGACGCCTGGATCTCGGCCATCCGGGGCGACCAGTCGGCCCACCGGGCCCGGGCCGACGTCGTCGGCTGGGACGCGAAATTCGGCCTGGTGAAGGTCAACCCCCTGCTCAAGTGGACCAAGCGCGACGTCTGGGCCTTCGTCGTCGCCAACGACGTCCCCTACAACCCGCTCCACGACCAGGGCTATCCGTCGATCGGCTGCTGGCCCTGCACCCGGGCCGTCGCCTCGGGCGAGGACGAGCGGGCCGGGCGGTGGGCGGGCCAGGCCAAGACGGAGTGCGGCCTGCACTCGCTCGACAGCAGCCAGCTCTGATCGGCGATCGGGGAGGCCGGGGCGTCCGATGAAGATTTCCGCGAAGGCCGAATATGCCTGCCTGGCGATCCTCGCGCTGGCCCGGCCCCGGACCGACGACGCGCCGGTCCGGATCCGCGAGATCGCCGAGTCGCACCACATCCCCGAGCGCTACCTGGTCCAGATCCTCTTGCAGTTGAAGGGGGCCGGGCTGGTCCACAGCACCCGGGGGGCGTCGGGGGGCTACCGCCTGGCCCGGCCGGCGGATCGGATCTCGCTGGGCGAGGTTTTGACCGCGATCGACGGCCCCGGCGAGCCCCCCCGCGAGTCGACCGAGCCCGCGGCGCGGGTCCTGGCGGCCGTCTGGGAGCACATCCGGGCCGCCGAGCGTGCCGTGCTCGACCGGACCTCGATCGCCGAGCTTTCCCAGCAGACTTCTCCCCGCGAGTGGGTCATCTGAACGGCCGGCCGGGCCGGCGTCGGGTCGTCGACCCGGCTGGAATCCGGGGCCATTCCTGCTACCATGGGCCGAAGTCCTCGACCCGATCCCCGTCCGCAGCCTTTGGTCAGGAGTCAGAGCCATTTCCGCGAAGACCTCGCCGGCCCCGTCCGGCCTGAACACCCCGTTCGGGGGCAAGCTGATCGACCTGGTGGCCGGAGACGCCCGGGCCGCCGAGATGAAGGCCACGGCCAAGGACCACGCCAGCCTCACGCTCGACGAGCGGGGCCTCTGCGACCTGGAGCTGATGGCCGTCGGCGGGTTCTCGCCGCTGACCGGGTTCCTCGGCAAGGCCGATTACCATCGGGTGGTCGCCGAGGGGCGGCTGGCCGACGGGACGCTCTGGCCCCTGCCGGTCACGCTCCCGGTCAAGCCCGGCGACGGCGCCGCCGAAGGCAAGCCGCTCGCCCTCCGCGACGTCTACGGCAACCTGATCGCCTTCCTCCACGTCGAGGAGATCTATCCCTACGACAAGGAGGCCGAGGCCCGGGGCGCCTACGGGACGACCGACGCCCGGCACCCGTCCGTCGCCCACCTCCACCGCCAGGCCGACCACCACGCCGCCGGCCGCCTCGAAGTGATCCGAGTCCCGCCGCACTTCGACTTCGTCGAGCTTCGCCGGACGCCCGACGAACTCCGGGCGCATTTCGAACAGCTCGGCTGGTCGAAGGTCGTCGCCTTCCAGACCCGGAACCCCCTGCACCGGGCCCACGAGGAGCTGACCAGGCGGGCGGCCGAGCAGATCGGCGGCGGCCTCCTGATCCACCCGGTCGTCGGCGTGACCAAGCCGGGCGACGTCGACCATTACACGCGGGTCCGCTGCTACCGGGCCCTGGTCGACAACTATTACGAGCCCGGCTCGGTGGTGCTCAGCCTGCTCCCGCTGGCCATGCGGATGGCCGGCCCCCGCGAGGTCCTGCTCCACGCGATCATCCGCCGGAATTACGGCTGCTCCCACTTCATCGTCGGCCGCGACCACGCCGGGCCGGGCAACGACAGCGCCGGCAAGCCGTTCTACGCCCCCTACGCGGCGCAGGAGGCCATGCAGGAGCACCAGGATGAGCTGGGGATCGGCATGGTCGACTTCAAGCAGATGGTCTTCCTCCCCGACGACAACCGATACAGCCCGGTCGACGAGGTCCCCAAGGGGGTCAACACGGCCGACATCTCGGGCACGCAGGTCCGCGACAACTACCTGGCCCGGGGGATCCCCCTGCCCGAGTGGTTCAGCCGACCGGCCGTGGCCGCGATCCTGAACGAGACCAGCCCGCCCAAATTCCGCCAGGGCCTGACCATCTGGTTCACCGGCCTGTCCGGCTCGGGCAAGAGCACCGTGGCCCACGCGCTGGTCGAGCGGCTGGCCGAGTTCGGCCGGAACGTCTCGCAGCTCGACGGCGACGAGATCCGGACCCACCTGTCCAAGGGCCTCGGCTTCAGCAAGGAGGACCGCGACGCCAACATCAACCGCGTCGGGTACGTCGCCGGCCTGGTCGCCCAGCACGGCGGGACCACCCTCTGCGCCGTGATCAGCCCCTATCGGGGCCCCCGCGACAACGCCCGGAAGGCGTCCAAGGGGAATTTCGTCGAGGTTTATTGCGACACGCCGATCGAGACCTGCGAGCGGCGCGACGTCAAGGGCCTCTACGCCAAGGCCCGGAACGCCGTCGCCGAGGGCAAGGGGATGGGCTTCACCGGGGTCGACGACCCCTACGAGCCGCCCATCAACCCCGAGGTCACCATCGACACGAGCAAGCTGTCCGTCGAGGAGTGCGCCAACGCGATCATCGACAAGCTGATCGAACTCGGCTTCATCCTCCCCCACGGCCACATCGCCGCGTGAGCTCCGCACGAGATCGGGACCAACCCGAGGCCCGGGCGACCCACGTCGCCCGGGCCTGCTTCGCGCCCGTCGGGTCGACCATGCCCGGTCGATCGACCCGGAAGGTCCGGGGCCCGGGTCAGACGCCCCGGGCCGCCGGATCCCAGAGGATCTTGTGCAACTGGACCTGGAGGCGGAGCGGGAGGCCGGTATCGAGGATCCAGGCGGCCAGGTCGGCCGGGTCGACCCGGCCGTGCGAGGCGCCGACCAGGACGGAGACCCGGGCGGTCAGGTCGCGGGCTCGGGCGTGATCGACGGCC
>JAABUK010001222.1_pt1 | contig 49879 bp, 55 predicted proteins | sample 5559141 | NCBI WGS metagenome assembly JAABUK01 (sample SAMN10711869, study PRJNA513367) | rock metagenome | isolation source: Antarctica rocks | place: Antarctica: Victoria Land, Pudding Butte nord | collected 2016-01-03 | reverse complement strand
GCAGAGAGGGATCCTGGACAGAACAGGATGCCATTGCTGTTGGTGTGGAGGCTGGCAAAGAGCTCAAGCAGCAAGCAGGCGATGAGTTCTTTGACTGGGCTCGACAGAATGTCTACTGAGACAAATGCCCAGTTTCAATGTTTCTTTGCATGTGTTAGGCTGAGGTGCTTGCCACCTGTAGCTGTTTCTTCTGTTGGTGTTGCTGTACAGTTTCTGGTACTCTCTGCTTGTTTGTGTTCATTCAAGTAGGCTATAGCCTAGCTACTCGTCAAGACAAGTTCCGTGTGCACATTGAGGCTCAATCACTCGGGTGTGTAGTGAGACCTCATGTCCATAAACCTACAGTTTTTGCTCGTTCGGCATATGCATGCACTACTGTGTGGTAACGTTGCAAGACACTTTGAACACACTGTGTAACGCTTCGCCGCACACTATTACTAATCTCGGGTAACGCCCTGTCGTCGTAACGCCCTCGTTGCTCAAATAACGCGGTCTGGACCTACTTAACGCGAACAAGCACATAATCTGACTGAAAGGCGAGCAGGCCTTCGTACTGTTGGTATACTCGTCACTTGTCCAGCAACTTGAGCCACATCGGGTGGTGTCTCAAGTGCCGGAACTTGCCTGTGTGGGTGGGGCATCTGCCATCAAGGCAGGGAACAGCTAGACCACAGGCTTGGGCGCAAATCCTGCCGCCCAATGGCTTAAGGCCATGACGAACTACAAGGTGTGTGATGTGTACTGCAATCCACTATCCTGTTGTTCCCTCTACGCCATCAGACAAACGACATGGCAGAGTTTGTCTCGCCACTAAGCTTCTGAGCGCTGCTGCAGGACGTCACCATGAGCCCAAACAGCTCTTATGAAGAAGCCAATGACGACATGATAGACGAGGCTGCTATGAACCGCGAATACTACGTGGGGATGCAGAGCACCCAGCCTACCGCCTGGCCAACGCCAGAGGGGGGAGACCCTCGGCCTTTAGCAGGTACGCCGCTTACCCAGCATGGCTTCAGCAGGTCCTTGCCTGAGCTTCCTTAATGTGTTGCATCCTAGCCTTGCCATGACCTGAGACCCCGCCGTCAAGCAAGCTGGTGTTTGACATGTGTCTGTATCAACAGGGCCATCAAACACCACGGCAGGCGTCAGTGATGCCAGGGATGCAGCCAATGCAGCAGCAGCTGCTGCTGCTGCTGCCAATATCAACCCCGTTATCGCCCCTGCCTTTCAGCCCCAGATGAATCCCCAGCCTGCAGCACCTCCTGCCGTGGCAATACCCGTCAGGTTTAGAGCAGCTGACAGGAGCCGCAAACAGAAGATCCTGAGTGCCAGGGAGCAGGAGGTGCAGAATGACCGATGGGCGGCAGAAAAGGAAAGGAGGCGGCAGGTGGAGGAGCTAGGTCCGAAGCGCTACCAGAAGTTGCAAGCCTTGGCAGCAGCACAGGCTGCAGCCAAGTTGAAGGCTGAGGCTAAAAAGCTGAAGGCTTTGGCCCAGCGGCAGAGAGCTGCAGCTGCCAAAGTGCAGAGGGCAGCTGCGGCAGCAGCAGCAGCAGCAAGAACTGGTGGAGCTGCAGCATCAGGTGCTGCAGCAGGGGGAGCGACTGTGGCAGCGAGCTCAGCAGCAGCTGGTGGTGAAGCTGCTGGGGTAAGTGGTGTTGGGGTGGGGGCTGTGGGGGCAATTGCCAGGAACAATGGCGGGGCAGCTCCCCCTCTGACTCAGCCCACTGGGAGGGGCTCAACCAGGAGGAGGGTCCCCAACAGAAAGTTCCTGGACGAGGTAAATGCCCTGGGGAGCTAACTGTGGCTTTTAGCTGAGTGACTCAATTTCATTGCTGCCAGAGAGCATTTCCAACAATGACTTGCCATCATTTACTGACAGCATTGTAGAGCGCCCATGATTGTCACAATCTTGTCATGCAAGGTAAGCCAACTTGAGTGTTCATAACCTATAAACCAGGATAATATGCAACAGCAAGACATCATAAAGCTATATCTCAGCTGTGCCGCTTGCAAATACTGTTGTCTTTGATCATCGTAATATTTGGACGTGCAGCAGGGTGTTGTTAGGATGCCATGCCTATACGGTCCTATGCAACATGATGCAATCTTGCGCGAGACAAAGCATGAAATGGGCTGTGGGGTCTCACAGTAATCATTGTTGCTGCAAATGCAGGTGGATGCAATTCCAGTGCTTGTGCCCAACAGCCCAGTCAAGGCCACCAAGGGCAGGGCTACTCCTTCCAGCCCTACAGAGAAGGCCAGCAGGCTGGAGCCCCAGAATCCTGCCAGGCTTCCCACCAGGGCCGTGCCTCGCAGCCCTTCAAAGGGCCCTCATACGCCTGAAGCACGTGAGGCTGCAACTGTCTTCAACAGGGCGTCCCCTCACAGCCCTGGAGTCAGGGCCAGTAGCCCCACTACCTCCTCCAGGGATGTGAATGAGATCCAGGATGGAAGGGTGTGTGAACCCAGGCGTTGCTCATGCTGTTGGGCGTCCACCAAGGCATCTGGGTCAGGTAGTCCTCCACAGCATCTGCCTGGTCATTTGTAGGATCAAGTTTTGGCATTACAGAGTGATGTATGAATAATAATAATAATAATAACAACCCTTTCCAGCTCATGATGAGCTAGGTACGTGCAGGACAAATCTTGTCTTTCCAAAGCAGTCTGTCTTGCGCATCTCTATCATGCGTTGCCAGAGACAAAACGAGTGTGTTGATTTGGCAGGGGCACCTACCTGGCGTAAGGGCAGCATAGCCCCCTTTGTGGACTTGACTCTATGCAATGCGTGCGGCATCTTTGAGGTGCGGCACGGCCAGTCTCTGCTGGAGTGCAGGGAGCCAGTTAGGGTAATCACCTTTCCTCATGCTGGATGTGTGTTACACATGTTGCACTTCTGACCACATTGCTTGGAACGTAGTGGTTTGTCAGTTGAGTAGAGGCATAGTGCTGACACTATCAGTGATATGACTACGGTGATGAGTCACTTAAAGGTGACACACTTGCGGCACAGATTGCAGTGGCAACAACCACATCAACGCAATACTGTCGCTTGGTTATGAATGGAAGAATGCAGGGCATGTTGGCAAGAGCTCTTGTCTAGTACACATGCACACCATCTGTGCTGCCTGCTATCACTGCGTCACACAGCTTTTGCATATGCCTAAGGCATGGTGAAAGAATCTGTCTAGCAGGTTGCCATGCAGTGCTGCACTCACAGGAGCAAGCACATGTCTCTTGCAACATGATGGCAACTACTGCAGCTTTCACTTGCAGCGTATCCACATTCAAACATGATGCACAGTCATATGCACAGACTTTCATTTTGCAGCATGCCCAGGTTCAGCCAAGATACACCGACATGATAAGGTGTTTGTAAGTTCACTGTATTGCATCTGTCCCTGACATCATGACTGTCACTTCAGGTAAACCGCTGGAAGGCTGACTACAATGCTCTCTATGGTGGCCAAGCTGGTTTTGGTGGTGGCAGTGGCAATCACAAGGGCAATGGAGGTGGGCATGCCAATGGCGGTGGTGCTTCCAGCAGCAGGGACAGTGGGTCTGACTCAGACAGGAGTGGCGGCGGTGGTGGTGGCCCTGAGAATGGAAACAGTGGTGGTGACAACAGAACTGGTGGTGGAGCTGATGAGCTGACAGCTTCACAGGTCTGCACCTTTGCTTCCTTGTGTTTGCAATCATGAGTGATGAGACTGTCGTGCTTACATGTTGGGCCAAAGACAAGCACTGCAATTGGGACAGCTAATACATTGTCAGTGTTTAGCCACTCATTAGCTGGATGCGTCCTATGAATTGGCAATGGAGCAATTTCAGAACAGTGTGTCAACCTGCATTCCTTGTTCTTTGCTGGTCGCCATCAGCGCTTGGCATGCATCCTAAGTCAGCAGCAGAACTCTTTCCAGAGGCCTGACCATGCATGTTGCTGGATATTTCAATGCTGCGTGGGAACTTAAAGCCTTGGAGGTCTGAGCAGTGGTCTGCATGCTGAGAATGCTGTCATGCTACTTGCAGGTGTTGGCAGGTTTGAAGTACGCAGAGGCACCAGGCCCCTCACTGCAGCATTCCTCATCTCAGCCGGGGACCAACCTGGTAGGCTACTGGGGCAGCTCAGGACAGGGCTCCAGCACTGATGTCTACCCTTCCTCACCCAATGTGGTGGACATGAGCAGGGGTGATGCAGGACAGAGCTGCAGCCCCTCTGTCCAATCGTCCTTGCCTCAGGGCATGCCCTTTGGTGGAGAACTGCAAGGCAGCGCAGAGGGTCTTGGTAAGGCAGCATCCTTGCCTTTCAGCCCTGCAGCTGCACCCCAGCAGACCCATCAGCACGCCCCTGCTGCCTTTGGGACAGCCCTGCAGAGGGACAGGAATGCTTCCTTTGGGGAATCTTCTACAGTTATTGGTCAGCAGCTAACTACAGGCCTGCCCAGTTCGTTTGGGGGCGCGCTGGCAAAGGGTACCCAGTCTGACAGCCAGCCCCTGTCCAGTGACTGTGCGCGTTCCCTGTCTTCCCCAATCCTGAATGGTGGTATTGGATCAGCGAGTGCAGAGGTGACCAAGGTCAGCAAGAAGCGGGCAGCTGAGGTCAGCAGTGCAGAGCCTGCTGCCAAGCAGTTGACAGTCGGCCAAGGCGGGGATGCAACTGCCAGGCGTCGTAGCAGTGGCGGACAGGGCACCACAGCTGTGGGAGGTGCACCTGGTGCTGTGGGTGAGGCCACAGCTGATGTTGATGATAATGGCGACAGCATGATGGCTGATGATGAGTCAGACAGCAAGGGCAGGAGGCGGTTTGTCAAGCTTAGGAAGAAGAGCATCACCATGGCAGTTGAAGAGCAGGGTGACCAGGGCGGTGAGGAAGTTCAGGCAGAGGCCAGGTGCTAGGCGCAGCCTCTGTCTGCAAACCGTTCAATGGATATTGTTTCACTCTGCACAAGTCTTCGCGGTACTGCAGTGCAGTGCAGTTTTTCATGCAGCGTCATTTGTCGTGAGTGACAAAAGTCAGAGAGGGCCGCCTTTGCCCAACTCTGCAACTTCTCTTTTGTGTATGCTCAGCTCCAGTACTTGGATATTCTTGTGAGCTTCTCCCTTGCTTCTGATGCATCGCTCTATGTTCTGTTGCCCAGCTTCTTTATACAATGCACTTATGTTTTGATACCTTGCTTAGCTTTTTCCAGCTTGCTTTGTGGCTGTGGACTTGACTGCCTTGTGGCTATGTACAGAACTGCTCTGTAGCCATTGCTTATACTGCTTTGTGGCCCCTGATTGCTTTGTAGCTGTTCTCCCGTATGCTTTGTAGCCGTAGCCTGCCTTCTGCTTTGTAGATACAGCTTGCTGTGCTGTTCAGCTAAGCTACAGTGCTTTTTATACGCTTTGCCAAGCTGGGCTGTTCTATTTTCCTCGCCATGCATACGATCATTATATGTAGTGATCGTTGCCATCTTTGCCTCAAAGTTGCTGAGAACAAAGGATGGCTGCATTTTTATCACTGACTCCCACTTGTAAAAACGCCTATCTCGCAACATAAGCATGACATCATGATGTACGGTATCAAGGTACATGTATGCCCAAGTCAGGACAACTATGACAGACCAGAAAGTCAGAATAAGTGAGAGGAATGAAGGCTGTTGGCACTGAAAAGTTCGTTCACAAACTGAACGCTGCAAAAGCACAATCTTGCAATACATTGGCAGCTGTCATTCGATGTTCAGTCACCAAAACATGCTGGCAAACGTTGTAACATGACATTCCGTCCAGGCAATGTCCCTTGTGGCAACTATCATAGCAAAAGAAACAAGACCATAGACAGTGCTGCACGCCATCCTGCAGCCCACGCTGAGTGTTCCAATTACTACTTGCTGTAGTAGCTTCCAGGGGTGAAGAAGATGTCCTTTCAACCTTTCAACCTGAAAATCAACTGTAGACCTACTGAAAGAGCCATCTAGATCGCTGACAGGCTTCTGGTTAGAGCTTGCTGTAGGTGGCTGTCTGGCACTGTTGAGTTCCACCAAAGCTGTGAAACATGATCTGAGTTGTGCTGAGGTGCCAACAATGTCCATAGTGAGTCAGTAGCAGCGCCTGTACAGGACTTCCTTGAAGCTCTTGCAGCTGACAGTATAGGCTACCAGTCTGATGGGGTTGCTTGTGGTCCTTGTGCTGAGTTTCGACCCTGCTATTCTGCAGCAGCAGCTATACGGACTCAGAAGTCTGTATGCCAGTCTTAATGCTGTGTGCAGACTGTCTTTAACCAGTTTTCCCATTCAGCAAAAAAAGTGCATGCATGCGCCAGACGTCAATGCGCAAGTGCATGCCTGGTGACTTCATGCAACGACAAAGTTGACAGTACAAACACAAGGTGCCGGCCTGTGAAACCAAGTGTATGTCCAGAAGCTGTAACAGGCAATGCTTGTTGAGCTGTCATTGTCTCATGAGCACATGCAAGGTTGCACACAACATTTATGAAACATTTTATGTAAACTGCACTGAGCATGCTTCCAAACAGCGCCGTCCAAAGGCACACTACTTTAGTGTCACTAAACAGCTGCTATGCAATATTGTTGGGTTAATTTACCTCTTCGGTTTTCTCAGGTTGGCCGATCTTTCCTCCAGCTGGGTCTTTGCATTCGCTATTGCCCTGCAATCATACACCATATTGGTATACCAAGATGGCCAATCTAGCAAAACCCTCGTACATGTACCTACAAAGCATAACCATAGAGCTGACTGCAATACACCCGTACAAGGTCATGCATGTCGAAGATGCGTGCTGAGCGAGACAGTATGACTAGACCAAGCAGCAACACATGCATCACAGTGCTACACGTCATGCAGTGGTGAAGGGAGGCAAGCTGACAGCACATTGCCTGACAGTGCGGGAGGGCGTACCCCTTCAGGAGTCTCTGCAGCGCTTGCAAGCTCAGCAGGCAGTATAGTCAACACAGATCTTCAAAGTCTGGGCGTCCAAGCAAGAGGACACAAAAGTGCACTCAGCTTACATGTTTGTGTCGCTCTTGCTTGGATGCCCATATTCTGAAGATTTTTGCTGTTCACTACTGTGTCTTCTGCTGGCTGTTGTGCCTTGGCTGGCTGCAATGATGCAGACCCTGACAACACATCTGGATGGCCCAAGTCACATGTTGCTGTCTCTGCTGCAAATGCTGACCCAGATGACCACATATGACATGATGCATATGAGCCAACACCTGCTGCCTTGGGGCGACGTGACTTGCTAGCTCTTGCTTCCCTTGATTGCGCATGGATGAGCTGGCTGGATCAGCAAATGACCAATCAGAAACAAGCTGCTTTGTCTCCAAAGAGACTCTCATCTGCCTTGCTGATGTCGGCCTTGGATGGTAGATGTGCTCTGCTGGCGCCTGATGATAGCCTGCAATGCGATACAGACATGTTGCAGACACCTGTCACAAACTATATCTCGTGTTGCGGACGCACAATTGCTGTGCATGCAAGTCATACAACGCTAATGTGAAGACAAAGTCTTGCCACCAGACGAAAGCAAATGTCTGACTGTATGCACAGGCTGTAACCTGCAACATACAGTCAACACATGTATCATTGAAGACTTGTACAGCTTTCAATGATACATGTGTTGACTGTATGTTGCAAGTTACAGCTTGTGCACAGAGTCAGACATTTGCTTTTGTATCATTAAAAGCTACACAAGCCTTCGTGCACACTTGCTACAGGCTCACTTCTGCAATGTTGTTCTGATGCCCCATGGTCTCAAGTTCCAAGAAACTCAGATGTCATGCAGGCAAGGTAACTTCTTGGCGGACGTGCTCAAGGGATCCAGATACACCCTGGCACAGCCTGTCAGGTCAATCCCAACACAGACCCAATGAACGAGACTGATGTTGACAACAAACACAATCCTGTCTTGATCCAAGCAACACCTGTTGCCCTTGACCAAAAAGGGTAGCTTTGCTGGGGTTCAAGCTGTTCAGCATTTGATGCAGTACTAGAGACTGCAGTGCGTGCTGGTGGGTGGAAATAGGAAGCTGCACGACAAGCACGGGACGGCTGGAGCCGTCCCGTGCAAGTACCTTATTGGGATGCAAGTTGTGCTGGCGCGGTCTTCTGTTTCTTTCGGTAGCGGAAGAAGCCATTCTCAAGGGCAACCATGCCTTCTCGCTGCAGTCCAAAAGCGCCATGCCGACCTCCAAGATCCCGCACGCGTTGCACAAGCACATGTCCACACATGGTGCAACGCATGTGGCATTTTTGAGGACAGGCATGGCGAGTCTCTTCTGGTCTGCAGCGAGCCTGTCAGGATGATCACTTGCTACTCATGCTGGACGCGATTAATAGTACGGATGTGTGTTACATATGAGGCAATTTTGACCACATTCTATTCACTCAAGTAGGCTATAGCTTAGCAAGTCCTCTAGACAACTTCCGTGTGCACATTGAGGCTCAATCACTCAGGTGCGTGGTGCAACCTCGTGTCCCTGCAGGTTTTGCCCATTCGGCACGCACTACTAAGTGGTAACTGTGAAGGTTCAACAAACGACCTCCTCAACGTTTGCAATACATGGCTTGCGGGATTGCAAAGAGCTGTCAAGACTGTTCAAGGTGTACCACGGACTGCTCAACGCTCCGCCGCACAAATTACGCTCCGCCGCACAAATTACTGATCCGCTGTCGTCTTAACGCCCTCGTTGCACAAATAACGCGGTCTGAACCTACTTGATGCGAACAAGCAGATACTCTGATTGCAACGTGAGCAGGCCTTCGTACTGTTGGTATAATCATCACAGGTCCAGCAACTTGAGCCACATCGGGTGGTGTCTCAGGTGCCGAAACTTGCCTGTGCGGCATCTACCATCAGGGCAGGAACAGCTAGACCACAGGCTTGGGCGCAAATCCTGCCGCCCAATGGCTTGAAGCCATGACGAACTACAAGGTGTGTGATGTGTACCGCAATACACCATCCTTTGGCTTCCTCTTAACGCCAACAGACAAACGACATAGCAGAGTTTGTCTCGCCACTAAGCTTCAGAGCGCTGCTGCAGAACGTCAATATGAGCCCAAACAGCTCTCATGAAGAAGCCAATGACTGCATGATAGACGGTGCTACAATGAATCCGGTTTACTACTTGGGGCTGCAGAGCACCCAGCCTGCTGCCTGGCCAGTGCCAGAGGGGGGGGAATCCTCTGCCTCTAGCAGGTAAACCGCCTAGCCCAGCATGGGTTCTTGCCTAAGCTTCCTTGATGCGTTGTCTCCTAGCCCTGTCATGACTTGAGACCCCGCCACCAAGCTGCTGTTTGACATGTGTCCTTATCAGCAGGGCCATCAGACAATTCGGTTGGCGTCAGTGATGCAGCCAATGCAGCAGCAGCTGCTGCTGCTGTCAACATGAACCCCATCATCGCCCCTGCCTTCCAGCCCCAGTTGAACCCCCAGCCTGCAGCACCTCCTGCCGTGGCAGTACTCGTCAGCTTGAGAGCAGCTGACAGGAGCCGCAAACAGAAGTTCCTGAGTGCAAGGGAGCAGGAGGTGCAGAATGACCAATGGGCGGCAGAAAAGGAAAGGCGACGGCAGGTGGAGGAGCTTGGGCCGAAGCGTGCACAGAAGTTGCAAGCCTTGGCAGCAGCACGAGCAGCGGCCAAGGCCAAGGCTGAGGCTAAAAAGCTGAAGGCTTTGGCCCAGCGGCAGAGAGCTGCAGCTGCCAAAGTGCAGAGGGCAGCTGCGGCAGCAGCAGCAGCAGCAGCAGTGGCAGCAGCAGCAGCAGCTGCGGCAGCAGCAGCTGCGGCAGCAGCAGTGGCAGCAAGAACTGGTGGAGCTGCAGCATCAGGTGCTGCAGCAGGGGGCGCGACTGTGGCAGCGAGCTCAGCAGCAGCTGGTGGTGAAGCTGCTGGGGTAAGTGGTGTTGGGGTGGGGGCTGTGGGGGCAATTGCCAGGGACAATGGCGGGGCAGCTCCCCCTCTGACTCAGCCCACTGGGAGGGCCTCAACCAGGAGGAGGGTCCCCAACAGAAAGTTCCTGGACAAGGTAAATGCCTTGGGGAGCTAACTGTGGCTTTTAGCTGAGTGACTCAATTTCATTGCTGCCAGAGAGCATTTCCAACAATGACTTGCCATCATTTACTGACAGCATTGTAGAGCGCCCATGATTGTCACAATCTTGTCATGCAAGGTAAGCCAACTTGAGTGTTCATAACCTATAAACCAGGATAATATGCAACAGCAAGACATCATAAAGCTATATCTCAGCTGTGCCGCTTGCAAATACTGTTGTCTTTAATCATTGTAATATTTGGACGTGCAGCAGGGTGTTGTTAGGATGGCATGCCTATACGGTCCTATGCAACATGATGCAATCTTGCGCAAGACAAAGCATCAAATTGGCTGTGGGGTCTCACACTAATCATTGTTGCTGCAAATGCAGGTGGATGCAACTCCAGTGCTTGTGCCCAACAGCCCGGTCAAGGCCACCAAGGGCAGGGCTACTCCTTCCAGCCCTACAGAGAAGGTCAGCAGGCTGGAGCCCCAGAATCCTGCCAGGCTTGCCACCAGGGCCGTGCCTCGCAGCCCTTCAAAGGGCCCTCATACGCCTGAAGCACGTGTGGCTGCAACTGTCTTCAGCAGGGCATCTACTCACAGCCCTGCAGTCAGGGTCAGTAGCCCAACTGCCCCCTCCAAGGGTATGGATGAGGTTCAGGATGGGAGGTTGTGTGAACCCAGGCGGTGCTCTTGCTGTTGGGCATCCACCAAGGCCTCTGGCTCAGGTAGTCCTCTACAGCATCTGCCTGGTCATTTGTAGGATCAAAATGTTGGGATTACAGTGTTACTTTGTGGGTGGTTGTTCGAAGTTCCGACTGCCCAGCAAAGCAATATGTTATTCGACATGCATCTTGGCCTAACCAAGCTTTTGTGCCACGCCTGTCCCTGCTACCAACTTCAGTGCTCTGCAGTTCTCATCAAGCACAACATTGCTAGTTCAATAACCCACCAACCAGAACCCCTGGTTATCACTATGCAAAGCTGCCTCTTATGGGAACCATGTGCATGCATGGGGCAGCAGTTGCATATCCAGCTCTCAGGCAAAAGTGTGACTGCACTAACAGACAGCAACAACAAAACCTGAAATTATGACTGCAATAACAGACAAGAAAAGCTTCATTGTGTTCATTTGGCTGCCTCTCATGGGAACCATGTGCATGCATGGGGTAGAAGTTGCACAACCAGCTCTGAGGCAAAAGTGTGACTGCGATAACAGACAGCAACAACAAAACCTGAAATTATGACTGCAATAACAGACAAGAAAACCTTAATTGTGTTCATGTGGCAGGTGTGCCCACCTGGCGTAAGGGGAGCATAGCCCCCTTTGTGGACATGGTGCTTTGCAATGCGTGCGGCATTCATGAGGTCCGGCACGGCAGGTCTCTTCTGGAGTGCAGGGAGCCAGTCAGGGTAATTACCTTTCCTCATGCTGGATGAGTGACACACATGATGCTTTGCTTGCCATATTGCTTGAAGCATAGTAACACCTTTGTCAGGTTGAGTAGAGGAGTAGTGCTGACAATAGCAGTGATATGACTCTGGTGATGAGTCACTTATAGGTGACGCACTTGCGGCACAGAATTCAACTGCAAGAATCGCACTAACGCCACACCACCGCTTGGTCATGAATGGAAGAATGCAGGGCAGCTTGACAGGAGCTCTTGTCTAGTACACATGCAAATCACCTGAGCTGCCTTCTATCACTGGATCATGTAGCTGTTGCACATTTCTGAGTCAGTGACGAAAGCTCATATCTATGTAGTGCTGCACTCACAGCAGCAAGCCAATGCCTCTTGCAACATGGTGACAAATGCTGCAGCTTTGTCTGCAGCATAACCACATTCAAACATGATGCACAGCCATATGCACAGACTTTCATTTGCAGCATGCCCAGGTTCAGCCACTGATACACCGGCATGACAAGGTGTTTGTAAGCCTATTGTGTTGCATCTGTCTCTGAAAGTGTGACTGTCACCCCAGGCGAACCGGTGGAAGGCTGACTACATGGCTTTGTATGGGGACCAGACTGCCTTTGGTGGTGGCAGTGGCAACAGTGGGATTGGGCATGCCAATGGCGGTGGTGCTTCCAGTAGCAGTGACAGTGGGTCTGACTCAGACAGGAGTGGCGGCGGTGGTGTTGGCCCTGAGAATGGAAGCAGCGGTGGTGGGGTTGATGAGGTGACAGCTTCACAGGTCTGCACCCTTGCTTCCTTGCGTTTGCAATCACGACTGATGAGATTCAGCATATGTTGCGTCACCTACATTTTGGGCCAAAGACAAGAAGTGGGTGGCTGATGACTGACAATGCATCAGCTGGGCCAAATGCAGCTGCAGTGCTAGCTGGATGAGTGCTGTGAATTGGCAGTGAAGCACTACCCAAAGAGTGTGTCAACCTGCACTCTCTCTTCTTGTTTCTTGAGTTGCATCATCAGTGCTTTGCATGCATTGTCAGTCAGCAGCAAAGCTCTCACTGGAGACCTGAACATGCATGTTGTTGGATGCATCAATGCTGCTTGAAAGTTCTCAAGCCTTGGAGACCTCAGCAGTGGTCTGCATGCTGTCATGCTACTTGCAGGTGCTGGCTGGTCTGAAGTATGCAGAGGCGCAAGGCCCCTCACTTCAGCATTCCTCATCTCAGCTGGGGACCAAACTGGTAGGCAACTGGGGCAGCCCAGGACAGGGCTGCAGCACTGATGTCTACCCCTCCTCTCCCAATCTGGTGGACATGAGCAGGGGTGATGCAGGGCAGAGCTGCAGCCCCTCTGTCCAGTCATCCTTGCCTCAGGGCATGCCCTTTGGTGGGACAGTGCAAGGCAGCACAGAGGGTCTTGACAAGGCAGCATCCTTGCCTTTCAGCCCTGCAGCTGCACCCCAGCAGACCCATCAGCACGCCCAAGCTGCCCTTGGCACAACTGCTCAGAGGGATAGGAATGCTTCCTTTGGGCAGTCATCAACAGCTGTTGGTCAGCAGCTGACTACAGACCCAGTGCATCCGTATGACAGTGAGCCCCTGTCCAAAGACTGTGCTCATCCCTTGTCTGACCAGAGTCTCAAGAGCAGTGGATAAGCCAGTGCAGCAGTGACTAAGGCTACCAAGAAGCGGGCAGCTGAGGTCAGCAGTGCAGAGCCAGGTGCCAAGCAGGCGGCTGTAGCTGAAGGCGGGAATGCAATTGCAAGGCGTCGCAGCAGTGGTGGACAGGGCACCACAGCTGCAAGAGGTGCACTTGGCTTTGAGGGTGAGGCCACAGCTGATGTTGACTGTGACGGTGACAGCAAAATGGCTGATGGTGGTGAGACAAATGGCAAGGGCAGGAGGCGGATAGTCCGGCTCAGGAAGAAGAGCATCACCATGGCAGTTGAGGACCAGGTTTACCGCGGTGGTGAGGTAGTTCAGGCAGAGGCCAGCTGCTAGGCGCAGCCTCTGTTTGCAAACCATTCAATGGATATTGTTTCACTCTGCACAAGTCTTCGCGGTACTGCAGTGCAGTGCAGTTTTTCATGCAGCGTCATTTGTCGTGAGTGACAAAAGTCAGAGAGGGCCGCCTTTGCCCAACTCTGCAACTTCTCTTTTGTGTATGCTCAGCTCCAGTACTTGGATATTCTTGTGAGCTTCTCCCTTGCTTCTGATGCATCGCTCTATGTTCTGTTGCCCAGCTTCTTTATACAATGCACTTATGTTTTGATACCTTGCTTAGCTTTTTCCAGCTTGCTTTGTGGCTGTGGACTTGACTGCCTTGTGGCTATGTACAGAACTGCTTTGTAGCCATTGCTTATACTGCTTTGTGGCCCCTGATTGCTTTGTAGCTGTTCTCCCGTATGCTTTGTAGCTGTAGCTTCACTTTTGCTTTGTAGATACAGCTTGCTGTGCTGTTCAGCTAAGCTACAGTGCTTATATGCTTTGCCAAGCTGGGCTGTTTTATTTTGCTCGCCATGCATACGATCACTGTATGTAGTGATCGTTGCCATCTTTGCCTCAAGATTTGCTGAGAACAAAGATTGGCTTCATTTCTATTTCTGAATCCATGTGTAAACAACCTGTGTTACAACATACGCATGACATCATGATGTGCACATGTATACGTGATGTTTACATGTATACATTTGGCGCCAAAACCATGACAGCTATGAAAAACCAGAAAGTTCAGGCCAATTGAGAGGAACTAAGGCTGTATGCCTCCAAAAGTTTGTTTCAAGCTGTCTATCAGATTTCGGTCACCACAACATGTCATGCAGTGCTGGTAAATATTATAACACACAAACACTCTGTCTAGACAATGTCTGTCTGGCAATCATCCTAGCCAAGAAACAACGCCATAGACAGTACCGCACTTCATCCTGCAGCCCACGCAGAGTGGTTCAACCACTGTGTGCCATCCCAACTCAAGCAGAAGCCTTTCAATTTGACCAAGCTGGTTTTGGTGGTGGTGGCAGTGGCAATCCCAAGGGCAATGGAGGTGGGCATGCCAATGGCGGTGGTACAGTCAGCAGCAGGGACAGTGAGTCTGACTCAGACAGTGGTGGCGGCGGTGGTGTTGACCCTGAAAATGGAAGCAGTGGTGGTGACAGCAGAAATGGTGGTGGAAGAGATGAGCTGACAGCTTCACAGGTCTGCACCTTTGTTTTCTTGCGTTTGCAGTTTTCTTGCGTTTGCAGTCACAAGCGATGAGATTCAGCACATGCTTCTTTACTTATTGATGGGTGCAAGACTAGCATTGGGTGGCTGCTCACTGACAATGCATCAGCTGCAGTGTTAGCTGAATGAGTGCTGTGAGTAGCAATCAAGCATTTCACAACAGTGCGTCAACCTGCATCCCCTGTTCTTTGCATGCATTGTGAGTCGGCAGCAAAGCTCTCACCGGAGGCTTGAGCAGTTTATTGGACACATCAATGCTGTGTGGGTACTTTTGACCCTTGGTGACCTCAGCAGTGGTCTGCATGCTGAGAATGCTATGCTGCTGGCCGCAGGTTCTGGCAGGTTTGAAGTATGCAGAGGCACAAGGCCCCTCACTGCAGCACTCCTCATCTCAGCTGGGGACCAACCTGGTAGGCAACTGGGGCAGCTCAGGACAGGGCTGCAGTACTTCTGTGTACCCACCCTCACCCAATCTGGTGGACATCAGCAGGGGTGATGCAGGGCAGAGCTGCAGCCCCTCTGTACAGTCGTCCTTGTCTCAGGGCATGCCCTTTGGTGGAACACTGCAAGGCAGCATAGAGGGTCTTGACAAGGCAGCATCCTTGCCTTGCAGCCCTGCAGCTGCACCCCAGCAGACCCATCAGCAGACCTCAGCTGCCCTTGGCGCAGCTGCTCACAGGAACAGGAATGCTTCCTTTGGAGAGTCATCAACAGCTGTTGGTCAGCAGCTGACTACAGACCAGTCCAGTTCGTTTGGGGCCATGCTGGCAAAGGGTACCCAGTCTGACAGCCAGCCCCTGTCCAGTGACTGTGCCCCAGGCCTGAAGGATTACAGTGGACCAGCGAATGCTGCAGTAACCAAGGTCAGCAAGAAGCGTGCAGCTGCGGTCAGCTGTGCAGAGCCTGCTGCCAAGCAGTTGGCAGTCGCCGGAGGTGGGAATGCAATCGCAAGGCGTCGCAGCAGTGGTGGACAGGGCAGCACAGCTGCAGGAGGTGCATTCGTGGGTGAGGCCACAGCTGATGTTGACGGTGATGGTGACAGCATGATGGCTGATGGTGGTGAGTCAAATGGCAAGGGCAGGAGGCGATTAGTGAGGCTCAGGAAGAAGAGCATCACCACAACAGTTGAAGACCAGGGTGACCACAGTGGTGAGGACATTGAGGTGGTGGCCAGATACTGAGTGCAAACCCAGTCCGCAAAATCTTGCTGAATATAGCTTCACTCTGCAGCGAGACTTCTGCAGTGCAGCGTAGTTTTCATGCAGTGGCAGTAGTCGTGAGTGTCGAAAATGCTGCCTTTGCGCACTTCTACAACTTCTCTCTTCTGTATGCTCAGCTCCAGTACTTTGCTTTTCTTGTGAGCTTCTTGTTTGCTTCTGATGCCCAGCTCTTGTTTCTGTTGCCCACCTTTTTTCGGCACAATTCACTTCTTTTGTGATACCTTGCACAGCTTTTTCCAACTTGCTTTGTAGCCAGAGACTTGATTGTTAGCTATGTACAGAACTGCTTGGTAGCCCATCGCACATACTGCTTTGTGGCCCCTGATTGCTTTGTGGCCCTTGATTGCTTTGTAGCTGCTCTCCCATCTGCTTTGTAGCTGTAGCTTCACTTTTGCTTTGTAGATACAGCTTGCTATGCTGTTCAGCCAAGCTACAGTGCTTTTTGTATGCTTTGCCAAGCTGGGCTGTTTCTTTTTGCTTGCCACATATATGTAGTGATTTTTGCAATCTTTGCCTTGATATTTGCTGAGAACAAAAGTTGGCTTCATTTCCGTTCTTCCAGCTGTAAAACAGCCAATCATACAGCATAGATACAACACATACAACATCAGATACAACACATACAACATCAAAATGCTAGAACCTGCCACAACTGCACTGGCCAATGCATGTGCACTGACCAATCTCCCGGTCTGACATCCAGTCTGATAAGGTACTGCTTCCCACCAAGAAAGTTGCCCTGATTGCTCTGTTTGATAGGTACGTACACATGCGACCATCATAAATTGCAGCAGCAATTACGTTGAAGTACTTTGCACACTTGAACCAAGGACTACTGCCTGTGTCTGCTCATGAGACCGATCAAACGTGACCCGCAGACATCAGCTTAGACCTAGCAACCAAGCTCAGCTACCACCTTGCTTTGCAACCCAGCAAGCCTGTATTGCCATGCAGGTCAGCCATGGATGCACGCCAAGCAAAGGCTTGCCGCATTCAAGCTTGTGTGTGGGAACATCTGATGTTCCCAGACACTGATTCAGCACAGTACAAAATGCCTGGAATGCTGTGCACTGACATGTGTAGGACACACATATGTAGCTTTGCTGCATGTGCTGCATTGCAACACACATACGCTGATGCACTGTTCACTGAAGCACTGTTAAATGTCTCATGGTGGGGCGACCATGCGGACAGTTCCAGGGGCTTTCCAGACCCCCAAGGTGGGACACAATACTTCTCATCGTTTTTATATCCAATGCTTTGCCAATCATGATGGAGCTTCGGCAAGCCCGCATAGCCAGCATTGCTCTCACCCTGAAACAAATAGCAGACATCACATCTCAGCCTGTGCATAATTTATACAAGTCAGTGCAAGGTTTTGCTTGTCAGTGACAGCAGCTGCAAAGGTGACTGATGCAGCTGAGACACTGGGTAGCAGGATGGCCCAACCCCAGCACCTCTGCATAAGTGCTGCAGTAAGCAAAGATGACATTAGGCTCTGCAACTCAGGACATCTTTTTGGACACCTTTTAAACCAGAGAGAAATTCACGCAGTGCAGCTTGAGTGGCATCATCAGTCCCTCTGACAGATAAGGGCAGCATCGAGCAGAGGGCCAACACAACAGCTGCACAAGAAGTCTTGAGAGTGGAAACAATAGATGAAGTGGTGTCATACCTTGATGGACGATGCAGGGTAGCAGCTGAGGGAAATGCACTCAAAGACATTGCTCCCTGATGATCACCGTGTCCACTCAGCATCCCCACCAGCTCTAACACATCGTCCCTGCCAAAGGTGATGTTCTTGCTGAATGGAACAGCAGCAAGGGCTAGTTGACCATTTGCCTGCTCCTGGATGTCAAAGCCATTGCTTACAAACACGGCAAGGTTTTCTCGTACGGTGACACCTTCTCCGGGAGACAGGTCCAGCGTTTGAGGTCGCAGCAGCGGTTGCTTGTTCAGGACGGTGGTCGAAGCCAAGCGTTCAAAATTGAACTTCTCGTCCGAGGCGTGCTGATCAATGATGAACAAGTCCTGCCCCAAACGCACGACAATGAAGCCGAGATTGAACTGGCCGATGATGCGCATACGCGGGAAGTCCGCCTGGTTGAACACCCTATCCAGCTCTTGAGCTGCGGACGCGTTATCGTCATCCGCAGCTGCCGCATTGGCGCTCTGCATCGCATAACGGCGTTGAGATGTCATGCAGCACATCACTGTTAGCTGTAGGCACACGAGGAAGCAAGTATGGCAGCTTGACCCTGGTAGTGCAGGAAATGAGTACATGCCTGGCAGGTCCTTACATGAATATTTCAAAGCAACACCTCAAGCGCCAGTGACAGTCTTACAATGCTGACTGCAGCAGCCTGACCAAACGCCCCTGACAACCTACACACCAATCTAGTAAGCAAGCTGAGTCCCAAGGCTGACCTGTAAAGAGGCAGCTTCAAAGCGACCTCTTTTGCTGCCCTGCTGAGTCGCCAGCAGGTCTGCAGCTGCTGTATCTCGCTGCCGCTTCAGCCTTGCTCTCAGCGATGGCAAGTCAAAGGCCACCTGCTGATCAGCAACCTGTGGATCTGCTATTCTTGGTGTCCACTGTGCTTCTGATTCCTGCTGGGAAGGCAGCAAATTGCAAACTCAATTGATTGCTCAGTTGCAATCATGACATCCAATGCACAAGACTTTGTCTGATGTCTGTTTGTTCCCCTTTGCCACACAGCCCAACCTTATAGGGGACTCATATGCAAAGCAGACAGAAGACCCAGTATGGACCAGGCCAATTTTATGCTGGCACTTACTGCATCTGACACAACCCTAACATCACATTTTAGGTGGTCCGGGCGCATTGGTGGACACTGCTTTAAGATGTGCTGAGAAAATTAGACAGACTTGTGCAGCAGTGCAGCTTACCTGCAGCATGTCTGCATTCACTTCTTCCTCCTGTGCCACTGATGAGACCATCTGCACTGGCGTCACACCTGTCATACAGTAAACAAGTGTGTTGTATGGTGGGAAACAATTGTGCGCTGCACTAGTGCAATGCAGCAGTTACAATCTCGACAGAGTGTGATTTGCTCGGCCTGCATATCAGATGTAAACAGTCACAACACAGTCATATGGTCTGTGAAGCCTGGCACCATATGTAACATGAGTATCAAGCCTGTGCTGTTTGTAAAGCACAACAGGATGCTCATACTGCACGATCAAACACAGTTTAGATTGCACTGTCTAGACCTCTGTGTCTTCTGCTGAAAGACAAGCAAGATGTGCGTTGGAGAGCAGCTAAGTATGGTGAAAAACATGACATTTGTTTCCCTGACTGTGCGTGAGTACTAGTGTGCGGGTGTGTGTGCATGTCATATGCTGCTTTTGCATTAAATAAATTTTATAGGCTGCTGGAAAACACAGACCAGGACGATGCTTACAACACATGCATCTTTGATTGACACGTGACTTCACAACGCGACTTGTGAATAGTAAAAAATGTATGTCTTACCTGGGGACCGTGATAGGGTTTGCTTTTCAAAGCTGGGGGTGGCTTCTTCGGCCTCCATTGGATCAGAGGCACTGCCACAAGACAAAAATAGATATGATGCAAGCATCAGAAATTGTGCATGAATGTGTTCATCTAAAAGTACAACTCTTGATGTTGTGCACTCTGAAGCAGCATCAGTGATGAAGTATGCCTGTATAGACAGGTGCGGACACACTGCGACCACAGTCAAATATGCAGACCAAGTAGGCTGACGGAATAAACAGCATATGCAGCCAAAACAAGAAGCAGCTGCAATGAAGCTACAGTCAGGGTACTATGGCTGAGACCAAACAGCTTCACCATAATGAGCAGGCATGGTTATTGCATGACAGTTGAAAGCAAAGATGACGCCCATAGAACACAGGCTGTTGCTTGAAGAAATGATTGAGCAAGTGAGTGATTGAGCAAAGTGCATGAGCCGGTGGGAGGGACTTGGTGGCGTAACCAGAACATGCATCAGTGCATCAGCAGACAGGCCATGGATTGCATGTGCAGAAATTACCCAGCAGGAGTCAGACTGTACTGAACAGCAGCACCAGTTGGTGTATGACTGGCATGTGGCGCCTGCCAGGTGTCCGCCTCTGGTGGTGCCATCTGGCTCGGAGCTGAAACCCTAGGCGTGGAGACAAACCCTGACAGCCGGGCTTGGCGGGGCCCTGCCGAAGAAAAAGTGTGCTGAGTCACCGCAGATTTCGCTGAGGGTTGGAGGAAGGCATGGAAGGGTTTTGGCCTAGACCTGCAGTTTAGCCAAATTGTCAGTCAAGAATCAGAATATGGATGGTATGGCAGGTCACATACAGCGTAGTTGGACGTCAATTGCTTGCAGACAGGACCAGCTGTTTGACACAATGCAAGCCAAAACATTCAAGCCTATTAGACTTCAAATATGGCGGGAAAAGGTATTATCACACTTCACGATCTGACTGACAGTGCCCATGACGCAGGTTTGCGAGTACCTGGAATCTGAAGAAGGCAGTCCAGCTCTCCTGATCACCACTTGACTAGGACCAGGAATGGCCTGCTGTGACTCATCATCTGAGTCACCACTGCTCTCAGCTTCAGCTTCATCCTCAGCGGCCGAGCCTTTGAGTCTCGAGGCAGATGGTGTGACCTGGGTTTCTCTCCGTGAGATGCCCTGACTTGATGGGTTGTACCAGGTGACCTGACAGCCCAAGATGTAAAGCATGTATGAATCATCAATGTAAGCAAAGCTTATCATTTTTGCTGCATGATGGTCATCCAGGTGAATATCATGCATCAGCCCTCATGCGCAGCTTCCTTGTGTTTAAATGTAAGTTGTATTGCAGAAGTTCATCTTGCTGAGCAAACAAGGACATGTGCAGTCTCATGCGCTACCAGGTGCTGCAGAGAGTGAGAGGGAGAGAGACAAGGCCTGGATACAAATGCGCACTCTTGCTCTAAACGACGAGACCAAGGATGCAAGAGACACGTACAGAACACATGCTGCCAGCGCCTTAAGCTCCGTACATGGTGTTCAAGTGTGTCCTGTGGCGCTCACCCAGCAAGTCTAGTTCCAGAAGCAGTCTCAGCATATAGGGCAACCAGTCCCTCTGCCAGCCTGGACCCAAACACATTCACAATATTGTCCTTCAAGCACTTGCCCCCAGTGCTGGACAGAACTGTGCTGCGAGCAGCAGAGCCCACCTTGCAGTCACACAACAGCTTTTTTCAATCCCAAATCTTCTATTTTAGTTCAGAGACGTCATCTTTACATTGGAAAGCTAAACTCAGAGACGTCTGGGGACAGTGAAACCGCATTGCTAAATTGTCGAGATGTTTTAGACAAGCTTGTTGTTGCCTGGTGAAGTGATCCCGCAAGAATCTTGACCTCTTGCTTATAGGATCATCCAGGATGTAGCGATTGATTGCCTCATTCAGTCCTGTATTTTGCAGTTTTGTAAGGAGACAGAGTGGAAAGCGCAGCTAGACTGGTATGCTTGAAAACTCAGCAGTCATGTGTCACAATGTTACGACCAGGAACAGCGACCTGCTGTGTGCAGTCTGTTCATTTGCTGCGAAAAAAAGTCTGGACAAATTCCTGGCTCTTTGTCCAGCAAGCTATGAGCATCATGTGTCCAGCCAACACATGCTGCTGCAGAAACACAGGCTGTCACGTTGATGCCTGTGACAGGTGCTGCACAAGTGTTACACAGCAGATCTGCTTTGCTATAAGCTGTATGGGCAAAGCAGCTCACCTGGTTTGTGCAGATCATGCGCACCCCTGTGGAGATGAGGGCATATGCTTGGAGCACTGTCACCAGCTTGGCATACTCCCTTTTTATGTGCCGCATGAACTCCTGCGTATGCGAGTTTCTGCAAACTCATGGCAGGTGAAACGCAGTTTTATACACACACTGCATACCTGAGGAGATCATTGACTGTCACACTGGGACTCACTGCTGACACTCTGAAGCTTGACAACGCAAGGGGATGCGACAATTGAGGCATTAAGCTGGATGCTAAAGCAATGCGCAGGCATAGAGTGCGCCATGAAAATGATCCAACGTACTGCATGCTCCTGACTGGCAACCTAGGTTGTAACAGGTGCCTGTGGGAAGCAGATGCAAACTTTCACTACACCTTTAGTACACACCACTTGTACCGTAAGTATGACATGAACTGTGGGTGAACGAAGGTTAGCAATGCCCAGCAAGCACCTTGGGTCACCTTGTGGCGCACAGGCAGGGTCTTGAAAAGGTCCTTGACAGCTACCGTGGTGCCTACAGCCCTTGCTGTAGGCGTAGTTCCCACTAAGCTACCAGTATGATCATACGACAGCCTTTGTGCAGGATTGGTATTGGTTGTGCGAGTAGTGATGGTGATTGAGGCCAAGGCACAGAGGGAACTTAGGGCCTCACCCCTGAACCCGAATGTGCTGACGTCCTGAAAGGGAGCAAACTACTAAGAACTAGTTACCAGTAGCAGGCAGACTGAGTATCGAAATGGCAAGCTTGAGGTGATGAAAAGAAATCGACTCACTTGAAGGTCAGAAAAATGCTGCAGCTTGGACGTATGGTACTTGAGTGTGAGCGACTGAAAGTTGGCGGGCTCGACTCCGCTGCCGTTGTCTGCGATCTCTATGAGCTCGCTCCCGTACTCCTTGAGACGCACCTGGGTATGTGGCAGTCTGTCTGAGCAGATCATACTTGCAAGCACGTTCCTGCCCAGATGTGCTTGCCTCAACAGTAATCGCGCCAGCATCCAGAGCGTTCTCCACAATTTCTTTTACAGCGGTTGCTAGGTCTAAGATCACTTGGCCTGAACAGATGCGATGCACAACACCCTTGTCTATTGCTCGGATCATGCTTTCCTGCAGCACAATTGGCTGCACACAAAGTGTCGCAGATGGCCAAACGGACGCCAGGAGTCTACGCAGGTGGCCGAGCGTGATGTTGCAGATCATAGCCCTTCTGCAGGGCGAGTCGGCGTGAGCCACATGCTGAATGTGTAGCAAGCCTGTTACCCATTCGTTGCAGGAAAACTGAAACCTTGTGTATGCACTCGAAGCTGCGCATGCAAAATTGGTTAAAGACTTGGGTTTCCACGGACAGCTTCACGGATACCGTACTTGCGCACACGCACGCAAGCTACTTGTCTGCATTCTGAGCTCAGGCACCCTTAGTGTTGAAACACAGAAGGAGCAACCTACTTGCTTCAATACGAAAGTGTGGCTGTTGGCCGCCCGGCACCATCACACTTCAGGGTCCTCTGTTTATTGCGAGTTGGCACCGTCGGATTCAGTGATACTTCGCTGATACAGCGCGTCGTTCAGATTATCACATTGCTGGTGGCAAACGGTTCCAGGCAGCATCTGAAAGGCCGCTACAATGGTGGTGCAAATAAAGGTGCGCCTGTCCTGCAACCTCTCGCAGACTGTAGTGCATTGTACAGTGCGCTCCCTGCAGAAAGGTGCAGCATTTACAGATAGGTCATGCAAGTCACTTTGGTGTAGGTGTCTGGAGACCCCAGACGCCCAAACGAAACACATGCATTCAAGATGCTTCCGCCCACTGCTGAAGATCAGACGCCTGGTGCGCTATTGCTTCTAGCTGTAGGCTTTGGCATGGCTGCTCTTCTGCTAAAGGTATTGCACGAACACATCTGCCCCTGATCTGACTTGATTTTGCTCGACGCTACCATCGCATACCTCCAACTTTGCAAAGGCATCAGATGTTCGTGATCACCTCAGCCAAGGACAGTCAGCTGACATCGCCCTGTGTGTGTGTGCAGGTTAAGGCCTGTGCCTGGGCTGGTGTCGTCTGCATTGTCATGTGTGTTGCCAACATCAACAGTGCAGAGTTGGACGTGAAGTCCATCATGAGTGCAGGCTCGTAAGTGACTAAAACCCTTCTTATGCCAGCTTTGTTTGATCTTGCAACAGCATTAGCCTCAGCTCATGTGCCTGTTGTAGCTTTGCCAGAAGCAGCAGAGCTTGGCACAGGGTCCATGTGCATCGCTCACTTCTTGAACATCAAGATTGAGTAAAGGCCACGCTGTCATTGCAGGTTTGCAATTCTGGGGTTGGCCTCCTCGTATATGCACGCCCCTGCTGGGCTAGCTGGTCCCAAATAAGCCTGAGCATCACCAGAGGTTGTCAGGCTCAAGAACGGATTGCCCTCTATTAGAAGATGCCTGCAGCTGCTTGGAGCCTATTTTGATGGCACATCTGCAGGTCTCAAGCATAATATAGGCAAACATTAGAGGGGTGAAACCCAAATAAATTGCCCACAGATGGCACAAAATACACTGCAGTTTTTGTCTTGTGACATTGTGAATTGCAAGATTGCAGGGCACACTGCTACCTGTGGGGTCAAGCTGAGCCGCTATGACATTACCTTTGTCTGTCTGTTAGTGATGGCAACATGCACCTCGGTTCATTGCAAGCCTGTAAGTTACACATTGTGTTAGCCAATTATTGGATTACACAAAGTCTAAAGGTATACATATCATGCAACAAACGGTGTGCTCTTATAATACACTTTGTAGACTGATGCACGACAGCCGTCAGCCAATCCATTGACCTTCACTGTCTTTGCTGCTACTGCAGTCAGCAGCAATCACATGTGTACAGGTGATCAAGAGTCACACGATGTACATTCCAGCAGACTATGGCACCTTGACCTTGTACTGCGGAAACCGTCCAGGCATCTCGTGATCCACCTGGCATCCAACAAAAATGAGCGTGAAGCAATCAGTCAAAATAAGACTTGTAACAGCAAGACGCTGTCGATATAGTACAACGTACAATGATGTCTTCTTGTCTTACATGTTGAGGAACATTGTGGGCATTTTGCTTTCAAAACATGACATACTTCCTTTCCACAGTACCGGTATGCTTGGATGACATAATGTCAAAGCACCAAAAATGTAGTTTAAGTGTTCCCAAAGAATAAACTCAGCAGCATCACCAGACGGTGTAGACTACCTTTCTACAGGCCTGCCACAGATAATGTAAACAGTGCTACCCTTGAGAGAATCACATATTTCATAAAAATCTTTCCCAAACAAGCTGAACATCACCACCCTGAACAGTACCTGGTCCATGTAGTTTAAGACATGGTTCAACGCATGCCAGTTTGCTGCGTCATCCCACTTTCCCTAGTATTGCAGCTTTGGTACTACAGCATGCAGTATTGATCCCGATCTGACCACACAGTACAAGGACACATACAGCCATTTTTATTCCCTCCAGATACCTTGGCGCCAAACTTGCTTATGGAAACCGCCAGGACATGTGGGACTGCTAGGGCATCCAGTCTTGAGGTGCACAGCTGTTTCAGGCTCTGCCTTTCAGAGCTGCTCTTGGCTCATGGGGTAACACAGTGCATTGAATAATTGTACACAATTGCAGTATTTTCCCCGTCTTATGCTCTGCATGCTTAAAGCCTGATCAGGCTTGTGAGCCTGCATCACTCCTGCTGGCAGCAGAACCTGTGCGCTGTAGCGCATCCTCTGCAGCCGCCGCTTCCCATGCCTGAAAGTTTGCCAGCGCCCCCTCATACAACGGTGCTGAATCCTCAAACACATCTGCCATGGCCTTAAATAGTGGCAGCCCTACAATGTTGAAAAAGCCAACCTGCACCACAGGCGCAAAGTGGCATTGAAATCCAGCAGTGACTGCCAAATCAGCTGAAGGTATCTCGCTTGCACAACAAGCGTCCAGCAAGGTTTGTGTGGAGATGGTGAGCAGATGAGCTCTATAGGCAAGTGAGGAAGTCTTTGAAATTGTTACGCGTGAGGGAAGGGGGACCTGGGATCGCGTGATACCCCCATTGTGTGCCCTGTCCATCAAAGGACTCACAGACAGACCCAGAGCCTTCTCCTTGTCACCCTGAACAAACCCAACAACATATGTCAGACCAAAATTTCTTACCTCCTCTGACAACAGTTTTGTTTGAGTGTGACTAATCACACGGTGTGCATTGAGCACAGTCCATAACGCAGGGACAACATGGTATAATACAACAATAAAGTAGTAGCGAAGACATAGCCAACATGCACCAGGTGCTTGCATGGCAAGTCAACTCTGGCCAGACAGGCTTCTTCTGCGCATCAGGCATGCAGTGGTATGATATGCTAGGACCACACGGGCAAATACTCCATAGCTAGGAGGACAATAAAGCAATGCACAGGTTTGATGATGATGGGCTGGGGCTGCTACCAGTCTTCTCACAAAAGAATGACACACAGGATGGGAACTGAGCAAATGCACACAGCCCCATACTCTAGACCATGCTACGGTGCTCAATGCATATATGGCCAAGTGATAAGGCAAAACATGGGTGGTACCCCATGTGGGACCACCCATGGGTGGGTCAGGCGCCCCAGGCATTGTGCAGCAGACCCACCTGCTGGAAGAACTCCTCCTCCAGCTGGTAAGCCCAGCGCTTGTGAGTCTTGCAGTCTGCCGCCAAGTGGCCAATGTCTGCGCACTTCAGCATCATCTGCATCAGTGTAACAGTACATTCACAATACTACCATAGACAATACAGTGTATGGGTGTGGCTGCATCTTTGGCTGTGTGGGCTGCACCCCACCACCACCAGTGCACTCTCAACAACCCCAACTTGTGCTGAAAAAGCTCTTGCTTGCTCATGCATTGCTACGCTTGCACTGGCAGTGCTGTCTTCAGTCTGGTATAGATCAGTGGACAGTGTGAGCTGGCAGCCACATTCCCATTTGCTGTGGCCAGTGCTGAGAGGGAGCTGCACTTTGGCAAATCAAGCCTCAAGTGAGAGTTCAGGGCGCATGAGGTTGATGTCACTTGGGTGCCACAACACCCAGGAATTTGCCTTCTAATCCCAGATGTTTTATACTATCAGCGTAACAGCGTCAGGCAAAACATGCAAGGCAGATGCTAGCAGCCTCTCAGTTCAGAACAGCCATGAAGGGTATCACTGCATAATAGATGCAAGCAGAGTGATGTCTCCTCAGCATTGTCACATTTGTGTTAAAGCTGTGCCAAGTGTGCAGGCTCATGCTGTGACTTGTGTGGGCAGGAACATGACATGATGTGATGCAATGCAACATGATGTGATGTCTTGTGGGGTCAGGTACACAACAAGCTATGAGGTGAGGTGATGGAATGTAATATGACGTGACGTGACGTGACATGACGTGATGTGATGTATGTGATGACCTGGCAGGCAAGCACTCTGTTCTCAGGCTGGATGTCTAGCCAGGCTGCGCCTGCGCTGCCAGTACGCTGCAGCTCCACATTGCTGCTGCTGAAAGGGCACTTTGTGGCGGCCTGCAATGCAGCCATGCGTCAATGCATTTGAAGTCAGACAATGGAGCCAGATTCAGTCAGTGCCCATGTGATGCATGCCAGGTTGAGCAGCTGCAATCAGGTGCACACATGCAGGGCAAGCACTCAATTTAGCACCTGCAGCTTTAATCTATGTAGTTGGATGCAGCAGCACCTGCCTGCAGGATCTTGCAAACGCATTGGGCAACTACTCGAATTCAAATTAAATTTGAAGCAACAATTGCTTGCTCTTGTGGCCATGGTGATGCAATGAGGTTCTTGTGCAGCTGAGGGACAGGATGCACACTGCCCCATGTCAGTGAGCAGCATTGCTGAGAGCTTGTGTTTGTTCGAGTTCTTGTACGATTGCTTCGGAGCAGAGTGCCAGAAGTGCTGACAAGAAGAGGTTATCAGATTTTCTTCTTTGATTCTTTTTGGTCTTGACGCTGCAAAACGACACTAGAGGTAGGTGTACAAGCCTGCTCACTCCTTGGGCAACTGAGAACGAGTAGGTAGCTCAGACAGGGTTTGATTTGATGTTTCAACCACAAGAAATTGAGATGTGTGCAATGCTGGGCAATGCAGGGCAGGGCAATGCAATCAGGTTATATCGACAAGAAAGCATGATGATGAGTCAGCAGTTGTGACTGACCAGGAAGGTGGTCAGGATGCTGAAATGCTTCTTCATGTCCGTGCCCAACACTTCGTTGGCCAAGACACACCGCCATGGCTCTATCTGCTCGCGTGACAAGGCCTACATCAGCAGTGATCACTCCCTCATGCGGCAGTCTGCTGCAAGACAGTGCCCTGTCAGAGTTGTTGTCATGTCACACCCAGCTGAAGCTTTCACCACTGTCGTGGTGTGTGTGTGGGCACGTGCATGTGTGCATGTGTGAATCTTTGGGTGTGAGTCTGTGCGTATGCATGGGTGCGTGTGTGAAAGCATGCACCAGGCAGTGGTAGGCCGCCACAACCAGCTGAGAGATGCAGCAATGCTGTGGTTTGAGCAGGTGCGGGGAAGGCGAAGCAACATCATCAATCCTGAGAATGCAATGCCTTGTATGCTGTTTGCACAAGCCAAGCCTCAGTCTTGCCACTGACAGTGCCAGTGTGAGGAGAATTCTCTACAAATGTGCCTCAACTTGTGCCTGATGCTGCAGCACTTGGAGTAGTGTCTCATCCAGCTGGTTGCTGCAGCAAGTGAGGCTGGCATGGCTGGTCATCACAAGGCATGTGTTCAAAGGCCAGTTGGCTTGTGTGCCATTGGGCATTGCTGTGGCAAGCCTGACAGCTCACCGAGAGGAAGGCATGCTCTGGTTTGAGCAGCAGTCTGAGGGAGGCAGCAAGGTGATGGTTCTCCCATGGGGACTGGAAATGGTATGTCACCGCCAGATCATGCATTGTCCTGCTCATTCACCACACAACTACAAGTGACTTTCACTTTCCTGCAATGCTCCAGCATGCAATGGGGGCTTTCTTGCAATCTTTTTAGCATGCAATGGCTTGAACAATATCTTCCTGGCAGTCCTAAGCATGCAATGGCTCAAACAAGAGGGTTTGCAATCCTTGAGCATGTCATGCTCTAAACAGGAGTTTCTCAGGGCCTGTAATCAGGAACTGTACTCACAGCCACATGGGCTGCTTCATCACATCATGCTGGTGTACACTGTCTGACACCCACATGCAGCTTTTAGTAGACTGTCTGTAAGCTTCGCATCATAGCCATTGCAGTTCAGCTCCCGACCATGTAGAGGTCACAAACAGCAGTGCCTGCGCAGCACCATTGATGGGCAGCTGTGCTTTCAAGCCAGTCTGATGAGTCACAACGGGCTCTACACCCCGGACTGTAAGATATAAAATGAAATGACAGCACAGCAAAAGCCAATGCAGCGCAGCACAAGGTGCTGAAGAGGCGGCTGTACCTGTTCAGGAAGTCGTTGTTGACCCCGCCGTGTCCGAAGTCATGCACTGAAGCTGCCATGATGCTGGCCAGCAGCGTGAGCTCATCTACCACCTTGGCCTTCATGACGCCACCATGAGTCATGAGCATGTGAGTCAGCTGCACCACCGAAGCCACATGGATGCTGCATCCACACCATGTGGTTCACACAGTCTGACCAAAGATGTTTTCAGGGTTTCAAAGCCTAGAGCCTTGAGCAGAGCTCTGTCACATGGGTTTGCGCAAGTGCTTAGCAATGTTTGCACTGAGCTGCATCATTCAACTGGCAGACATGAGCTAGTGTTGCTTTCATGTACACAAGCTTGTTGTCAGGTAAGGATGAAACAACATAGGTCACACTCTGTGTCTAGACAGTAGGCTTGTCCTGCCACTGTGCTGATCAGGTGTTGCTGCAGCACAAAGCAGCACAGGTATGTCACATCAACTCAGGTGTGCAGCCTGACTTGCTAAGCCATTCTTGTGCTGCGCAAGGACAACACACACTGGAGTTGACACAGACTGCCAAATCAGGACCTCAACTAGGGAGCTACTCAGGACTCTATGGACCCTAGGAGAGGACATGCAACTCACCAGTCGACACATGAAGGAATGAATGAATGAATGAATGAATGAATGAATGAATGAATGAATGAATGAATGGATGGATGGATGGATGGATGGATGGATGGATGAATGATTGAATGAATGAATGAATGCATGCATGAATGAAAGAATAATGCATGAATGGATGGATGGAAGGTGGAGGAATCGACAGATGAGTGAACGAATGAATGATGATTGAGTGGACCAATGGATGAGCATATAGGGAGAATAAAGCAAATGGAGTGGGAGGCATGCTTACGCATTGTGGTAGGGCAGTGGGTTGTAGCCTGCCTCCAGGGCCTGTAGGTAGCTGCAGAGGCTGGCCTCATGCATCCCAAACTTGGTCATGGCCCCCCCTCGCTTCATGAGGTAGAAGGTCATGGTGGACAGTGTGTGCCCCTCAGTAGCCTCAGCAAAGCTGAAGATGTCAAAGTGCCAGTTGCGCTCAGCATCCTGCACTTGACACAGCCTCAGATTGGCAATCAACAATTGACACAGCCGCAGATTTGAGGCTGTCATGGGTAGGCGATGTGTGGGTTTCAGTGAACACAAGGTGCTTACTGGCCTGATGTGCTCAGCATCCAACAATCAAGAGAGGCATGAATTTGAGACTGTCATGAACAGCATGTAGCCTTTCTGTGGCTTCAGCCTACCCGTCATGTCAAAGTGCGCTTTGTGCACTGCAATCTGCATCCTGAGCAATCAAACGTTTCACTAGACTGCGCAGCAGTCATGCTGCCACATGTGCTGTGTACCCAAAAAAATCAATGTTTAATCACAGCAGGTGCGTAACAGTATGATTGCACCAAACTAGGGCCTTGAACGAGAAGAAAGAAACTCAGCCGATGAGAGATAATACTGCCCTGGTCACCAAATTAGCAATTGTCCTTTCAACCACCCATTCAAGCATCCATCCTCAACTTCAGACGAACCAGTCACACATGCAGCCTTGCAACATGTCATGTCAAACATCCGCTCACATCATGCTCAGCCCCTGCACGCATTGTCATGTGCCGCAAAGCCGATCTGCTCTGACAGCTGACATGCAATTGCCACAAAACAAACATAATGTGACATTTTATGAGCCCAAAAGCCCCCCCCCCCCCACCCCCACACTCAGCTGTTGCACCCAGGTCAGAGCAGCATACCTGAAGCATGCGTTCAATGACAGGGGTGATAGCAGATGGCAGATGGCTGTGCTGGGCTACAGAACCCGTGACCCCAGAGCGCCGCTGCACCAGCCTCTGATGACCATCTGTGACATCTGATGCTGACATGATGCGCCCACGCCCTGAGCTGGCCTGCCAGCAAACGTGACATGTGACCAGGTATTGCGTGAGTCGTTTGAAAGAAGACCAAACAGCAAGTATGATGCATGCTGGCGGGATTTTAGGGCAGTGGTCAGTATGTTGTGTGGTTTCAAAGTCTGAATCAGCAGGTGCTGTATGTGCTTTGAGTGTATAGAGTGCCTGGCATGTCAGTGTGATGCTGGCTGCAACGCGATTCCAAACAAAAGGCAATGCAATGGCAAGTAGAGCGCTGCTTCAAAGATGCAGTCTGGGTGTCAAACAAACTTTTGCCACCCATGAACACAGCATCACAGTAACAATCTATGATTTGGTCTGTAGCCAACCAAAAGTAGCTCTTGGTGCCTAAGGGTCATTACACAAAACCATGTCATATGCATTGGTGCACAGCAAAAGATCACAAGAACAGAAACTGAAATCACATGGGCCTGTGCCACTTGGTTTGCCAGCAGTGGAATGCAGTACGGTTCAGCCTGATGTAAACAAAACCCACAAACATCATTGCTGGTGCACTTGCTGCTGCCAGGACAGGGCCTCACACAGCAAGCTACCCTACCCAAGCTGTACAAACCTGACTCATGGGCAAGACACGGTGTCCAATTCAAGTAAGAGGGAAAAAAGGGGGGGAAAACCAAGCCTTTCGGCGTCAATTTAATGAGAAGCCAAGTATGACACCGAGCTGCCCAGGAATGCATGTAACACATATGAATGCATGTAACGTATTAGAGCATGTAACACGTGTGAATGCATGTAACACGTATGAATGCATGTAACACTTATGAATGCATGTAACACGTATGAATGCATGTAACACATATGAATGCAGCCTGACTCATCACAGCAGCAGTACCTGGAGCAGCTGCACCATAGATGCAGCCACCTCTGAGTCTGAGCCGGTGGTCTGTATGAGCTGCTGCTCAAGGTTGATGGGCTGCCGCAACTCAGTGGTGCAGCCTGTCAGCATGTTGTGCAGCTCCAGCAGACGCTCCACTGCAGGCTGCTCACCCTGTAAGCCAGCAACCAAGCTTTGTGCCAACCAAAACATGTCCCAAATGCAGAACTATCTCCCCATGTCTTGACTGCCATCGTCCCTGAGGGTTTGTTAGTTCAGATTCACACTTTAGATTGAAGGTTTCTGGAAGTGAAATAGACGATTAGGGGTTGTGGAGAACTCATGATCTGTGCAGCAATATGCTTGACAAAATGGACTGGAGGGAGCTGACTTGCGCAGCATGCACTTGCTGCCTGCTGGCTGAGCCCATGTCAACATTACCATTAGCGTTATTGTTATCCTTACTGTCGTCATTATTATTGCTGTTCTTTGTATATATATTTGTTAATATTATGCTCTGCATTGTGCAGCGTGATGGGCATTTCATGATAACTGGGCAATGTCTGTCAATGCGTGGGTGATTTGCTTGGTGTTGTGCAGATGAGGCAGACTGAGCAGGTGCTGAATCAAGATGCCAGTCAAGCCTGCAGCCAGGGCTGATCAACCCTTCTTCACGCATTGCCTGCAAGCTGTCAATTTCACAAAGACAGATCGCTGCCTGTAGCACATGTCCGCAAGCAAAAGGTCCTGTCTGCAAGGCAGAAGGACTTGCTGCATGATCAATGGAGGGCTGAGAAGGACAGGCTGCAACAGCTGGAGGAGGAGGAGAAAAAGCGCCAGAAGAGGCAGCAAGCGCTGGCAGCTGCACGAGCTGCAGCCAAGGTCGCGGCTGAGGCCAGAAAGGTAAAGGCTCAGGCCCAGCAGCAGAAGGCTGCAGCAACCAGAAAACAGAGGGCAGCTGCGACAGCGGCAGCGGCAGCAGCAGCAGCAAGAAACCGATTGTCTGGTCTGAATCTGACAGGTACTGCCATAGCAGGGGGAGCTGCAGGCTGGGCGTTCAGCAAAGGTCGGAAGACAGGGCCAGGTATGGGATCAATGTCAAAGTTGGCAACTGCTGCTGCTGCGTCGGCTGCATCCCTGACGTCAGTGACGCCTGCCATATTGTTTGAAGACCCTGTTGACAAGGATACATGTCACACACCAGCTTGCTTGATGATGGGGTCTCAGGTCATGGCTGGGCTAGAAGGCAACGCAGCAAGAAAGCTCAGGCAAGAACCTGCTGAGGCCATGCTGGGCTAGGCAGCTTACCTGCTAGAGGCAGAGGGTCACCCTCCAGTGGCGATGGGAAAGCAGTAGGCTGCAGACCCATGTAGTACGCACGATTCATAACGGTTTCATCCCACATCGAGTTATTGAGTTCTCTCAGGAGTGCTGCTTGGGCTCGTATTGACGTTCTGCAGCAGAGGTCTGAGGTTCAGTATCGAGACAAAGTCTGCCATGTCGTCGGTCTGGTGGCGTTAAAGGAAAACAACAATGGCTTATTGTGGTGCAGACCTCATACCTTGTAAGCGGTTATGGCCTCAAGCACTTAAGCCGCAGGGTTTGCGCCAAGCTTGTAGTATAGCTGCTCCTGCCCTGATGGTAGATGCCTCACAAGCAAGGTCAGGCACCTAAGACACCACCCGATCCAGTTCGAGACGCTGAACCAGATACGACCGCATCAACAGTCCGACGGCCTGCTCGTCTTTGAAGCAGAGTGTGCTCGTTTTGAGGTTCAGACCGCGTTATTTGCTTGCTCAACGAGGGCGTTACGACGATTGGTTAGTAATGTGTGCGGCCAAGCTCACAAAGCGTTATGCAGTGTCAGGTCGCAGGTGGTAGGTCGAACCTGACCAAGCGAGCTTCATACGCTCAAACTTGGTACGAGTTGGTTACTAGTGGGCACTGCATTTCCACGTTCCAACGGGACGTCGTGACAAGAGCAGACACACAGCCTAAGATCTTCACAGAACGGCATAACCGCGCCCGCTGTTCCTGATGCAGCAAGTTCGCAAGTGCCAACACAGCCAACCAATGATTTCTTCCCGATTACGAAGCTTCGCCAGGTTGTCCGCTAGGCTGTCTATACCCGAAACAAAGGCAGCTCGGGTCAAGACAGAGCGCTGTTGCTCTTCTGCTGACGCCGCAACTCTGGCGACCGAAGAGCAGAAACAGACTGGACCGACGTTTGTGCCAAGAACGGATGGCATCACCGACGGCAAATGGGATCAGCGAGACGAGGCAGCTGTTGAAATAGCTCTGCAGGATGCACAAAAAGCTGCAAGGAAGCGGTCAGCGTCTCAACCAGGTGCACAGTCCTCATGGTCTTATCAGGCTAACTTTAAGAGGCAGAAGTCGGAGATAGTTTATGCCTGAGTCCTTGAGGCTTCCTTCCAGCGGTACTTGCTTTGCTGTGCTGAGAATTGAATTAACAAAGCAGCGCTGCTAGCAGATTTACTTCCAAACATTACATTGCATTCAGCTGGGTTGCAAATGTAGAAATGATGCAACACAGACACACACTGATAGCCCTATCCACCAGCAAGTCACATTGTGACTTGCATCCAGCCAGCTTGCATGCTGCCCAGAATCACCAAAGCAGCAATGCAGCATTTGGATGCAAGATGCATCATCTTGCTTTGTGCTTTGTTTCTAGCTTGCAGGCCTTTTCCCTGCAAGACAAGGCCAGTTCAGCAGATCATGCTCCAGCTGCTCATGCACTGCCTATTCTACATGCTCAATGTTGAATCTCACATGCTGTGCTTGCACTGCTGCAGGTACAGTGCTTTTAGGTCAGACTGTTGAGGAGCTAGGTCAGCTTGCCAAGGACACAGGCCAATCAGCCTACAGAGGCAAGCAATTATATGATGGTCTCATGCATGGTGCTCGACAACTGGGTCACTTCAATCAGGTACATCATTTCCTTCGTGCACTATGTTGCATGGGCTGTTGATCAACTAGCTTGCACACTAGGAGATTTAAAATCTGAACATAGAAATGGTGTTTGGTCAGTGATTTGGTGCAGCAGCTCTTTTTTGTGTATCAGCCCCTGATATGTACAGTGCACCAAATAGCAGCTGTTTTTGGTGTATCAGCAGCTGGTATGTACAGTGCACACAACAGCATCTCTCTCACAGCAACACAGGATGTAATCACAAGAAGGCCTTGACACCCCCTGACAAGCTGCTCAGCATCTCTTGCAACTGTTGCGCCGCCACACTTGACAGAGGTTGCAGTGAGTCCAGAGCCTGATACAACTGACTTCTAGGCAGAGCATCATTAGCCGGACTAGCAGTAGGCAAAGGCCGCAAGGGCTCAAGCAGTGCATGGAGGATTTTAGAAGTAAGCATGCCAGATACAGCCAAGCTCCACGCAGCATTGCAGAATCCTGAGTATGCCAAGAGAGCATGTAGGGAGCTGCATAGGGCTGTAAATACCTGACTCTAGGGAAAGACACGCGCATGATGAAGGAAGAAAGGGGTGAGCGAACGTAGGCTTCAGGAGGCGGGGGCCTCTTTGTCAAGTATCATCAAAACCATGCGTTGCAATGTTGTTCAGGTGCCCAAGAAATGGCGGGAAGAGCTCAGAGAGCGGCAAATCTCCACAGGCCGATCCAAACTGCATCACAGTGTCACGGCAGCAGATGGCACTCGCAAATTCCTGCTTCAGCTGCATGATGGCCTCATTGTGGAAGCTGTTGGCATTCCTGCTGATGACGCTGACAAATCACGCCTCACGGCTTGTGTCTCATCTCAGGTGACACTCTCACTTAGCTGCATCTGTGCATCTGTGCATCTGTGCATCTGTGCATCTGTGCATCTGTGCATCTGTGCATCTGTGCATCTGTGCCTCTGTGACTCTGCGCATCTGTGCCTCTGTGCCTCTGTGCCTGTGCGCGTGCCTGTGCTGCTGCATGGCTGGCTTGCACCTAGCTGGACTTGATGCTGGCCTTGTGGGCAGAAATAGGTCTTTCTGGAGGCACAGCCAGACATTGAGTGCTGTTGTGCTTTGTGATAGCAGCTGTATGAGTCTGCCTCTATACCCAACCCCGTAGTTGTCAGCAATTGTCAGACCTGCGATGCACACGCTTTGATCTCTTAGGTACCACATGAGGTTGGGACATTCTGCTTTGTCTGAATGCGAGTCTGTGCATGACAGGTGGGCTGCCCTATGAGGTGCACCTTCTGCGCAACAGGCAAGGGCGGATTTGCCAGGAATCTAAAAGCCCATGAGATCGTGGACCAAGTCATGACTGTGCAAGAGGAGTTTGGAACAAGAGTCAGCAACATAGGTGAGATGAACTGGGCTTTCCTGTAACCTCATGGATGCAAATCAGCATGGTATACAATGCAGATCTCATGCATGGTGCATTTAGCTCTCACAGTCACAGCATTGAGAAGCCATCAAGTTGCAGTTGACCGGAGGGACCCTAATGGCAAGCAATCACTATGCTCTGCTGCCCAGACCTGTTTGCCATACTGTAATCAGTAAGATTACAGCAGCCCTGTTTGCCTCTGTAGCAGGTTTGCAGCACTGACTTATTAGAAGCTATCTTGGGAGTCTTTGCAAGAAATTGTTGGGCAAAGTTTATTCCTGCCAAAGAAACTACTTTTGGAATGGGCGCAAATGCTATATTCTATACAGAAAGCCTGTGTTCCACTGCAGTCTTCATGGGCATGGGGGAGCCATTACTCAACCTGCCATCAGTCATGCGTGCTCACACCATGCTGAATGAGAACCTGGGTGTGGGGCAGAGGCACATCACCATCAGCACCGTGGGGGTGCCCAATGCCATCATGAAGCTGGCCAGCCACAATCTGCAGTCCACTCTTGCTATCAGCATCCATGCACCCAACCAACAGCTGCGAGAACAGCTTGTACCAAGGTACCCAACTTTGCACGCACTGTCTGTACTGTCTGTCTGTACCGTTTGTCTGTACTGTCTGTACTGTCTGTCTGTACTGTCTGTCTGTACTGTCTGTCTGTCTGTACTGGCTGTCTGTACTGTCTGTCTATACTGTACTATCTGTCTGTCTGTCTGTATTGCCTGTCTGCGCTGTCTATCTGCAGTGGCACTTTGTATGCATTGGGTCTTTGACACAGCACCTGTGGCTAAGATTGCGTTGGGTGCCATATACCATGCGTGTTGCTAAGTTAGTGATGGATGATTGCCAAATACAGTAATAGAGATAGTAAAGGGTATGTCTGTGTTGGACTTGCATCACATACAGAGGGGCATGTGGCAAGTCAAGCTGTTGCACAGGCTGTCCTGGATGCGCAATTGCAGCAGCTCAGCTTCTGTCAATTGCAAGCTGTATTCAGTCTTACTGATTGCTTCTGGGTGCTGGTGCTCTTGGCCGAATGGGAGTCAGCACTTCACTAGCATTACCAGAAGAGTATCCCATCCCATAGGAAACCCAATACACTTCACCCTCAATTTTTCCTTTAACCAGTGCTGAAAGGCCAATATGTTTTTCAGTTCTTTTGTTTACTTTTGGACTGCTCCCCAGACACAAGCAAAGATGCTGAGTCACATGGGATGCTGTGTGCAGTGCAAAGGTGTACCCTTTGGAAGCGCTCATGCTGGATTGCCAGGAGTACTTCAGAGTCACAGGACGCCGAGTCACATTTGAGTACACAGTCCTGGCTGGGGTCAATGATACCCCCATCTTGGCAGAACAGCTTGCAAACCTGTTGAGACGCTTTGACCTCAGGTCACATGTGAATCTGATTCCCTGGAATCCTGTAGATGAGTCTGGCTACAAGCGACCTGACAAGGCGCATGTCAGGGCATTTGCTGCTGTGCTTGAGAAGCACAGAGTGCCAGTGAGCATCAGAGTGTCGCGAGGGATGGAGGCTGCAGCAGCCTGTGGGCAGCTTCGAAATCAACACCAGAAGGCGCCACTGCAGGACTTTGCTGTCTTGACTTGATGTGCGTCGTGTGTAACATGCAATGCTGTTTGTTGTGCTTTGAATGATGATTGATATGCTGACGAGCACAACAGCCTAATGGTGAGGGGCTTCACCACATTGATTCAAACTTCAGAAAGTTTTGGAAGGACTATAAGTGTTTGAGTTCTGCTTGTGGTAGCACAAAAACTGCATGCTTGTCAGACAACAACACGCTGGGCATGCAATTCAAAGCATCAGAGTGTCACACGCAAAGTAACGACAGTTGAAGTGAAATTCAGTCATAAGAAAGTGTTTGGTCCTACACATCATTTTCCGCTGCACTGCAGGATCAAATTGTAATCAATATGATCCTGCAACTTCATTGAATGTCCAGGGGCTTGCATTTACTCAAAGTACTTGTAAATTCGAAAGCAATCAGGCTTTTGCTGCCCTTCCTGTGAGGCTCTAAATGCAGCAGTGGCAGCATCAACACGACCTTCTGTAGCTGTCAGCAGCTTTTCGTTTAACTCATCCTTCCCCTTGTGCATGGCACGGCATCTCTCTTTGGCCTTTTTTGCTCCAAAGTCTACCAATTGGGTACCCAAGCCCATTTCTTGTTGCACCTCTGGGAATCCACCAGCATGATTCCAGTATTTAAGCTCGCCTGTGCCTTGGGTGAAATCGCTTGCATACTGATCCAATAGGGCCAACTCTTCAGATGAAAGCTTCATAGCCTCCACACGCCCATCGCAGTTTGGCTTATGTGTCTTCCAGTCTGCTTTCTGACACTGAACACTGCAGTAAGATGGCCCCTTGCAGCGTCCACACCTCTGGAAACGTGTCTCCTTCAGTTTGTAACAGTTTCTACACATCAGCATCTCAGGTCCAGCTGAATCCAGGCCAAATTTCTGAGCTGTCTTCTTCTTGCTGGCATCCATGAGTGACGCTGCGTGGACGTGGCAGGCTCTTGCTGGACACACAGCCAGAAGCATGTTGTGCACAGCAAGTCCTGCTGCGTCATTCAAGGAATAACTCGGCCTGTGTACAAAATCGGTTGCGTGCCGTCCACAGCCGATACAACCCCACGGACGTTCAGCCATGACTTTGGGATGGTATCTGTCAACAAGCAACTGGACAAAGTCCTGCTTTTCCCTGTCTTCTGGGTCTCTTGCGAAGAAAAAAGCTGGTGCAACATGGTAGTAGGTGTATTCAAAGTACGTGTTGTCAGCACCTATGCCTTCGACATAATACCTGGCTCGAGCCATTGCACCCTTGCCTCTTGCGCACGTCGTCGGGTGCATGGGTACATATGTTAGGTCAAGACTCGACGTTTCGTATCCGTGCAACATACTAGACACCAGCGTATCATAGCTGTAAAGTCCATTTACATTGCCACTGAGCTTTCAACACCTCCAACCCATGACTTCTTTTGTTGGTTTCTGGCATGCGCATGCATGTCTTCTGGCATCAAGTTCGTTTCTGACTGTTGAAACATGACATTTGGTACTGATTTATTTGTGACCCACTAGTCCACTGTTGCACGTGTAGATGTAGCAACACCATGTACACAGTTGATTGTGGATCCATGTCATCGTTATCACCTGGTGATATATGGCAGATTCTTACCGAGTTACAACAATTAGCGTCTTCCATAGCTCAGCTGGCTAGAGCGTGCGGCTGTTAACCGCAAGGTCGCTGGTTCAAGCCCAGCTGGAAGAGCATGTTATAATCACGATGAACAAATTTTGCTACGACGCAGATCAATCCTTCATCACATGCGCGAGCTACGGAGTATGCCATCGCGTATTGATACAGCAGCTGCAGGGGGAACGCTAGTATTGATACAGCGCAGTGAGAGGCGCAACATCAGTCTCAAAGTGTGCTATCGCCTCAAGGTCATGTGCAGGAGCAGGACATCAAATCATGTCAGACATCTGAATGTCAAATCACAATGTCAGCTGACAATGGCAGCCAGGGACAATAACATTGTCACAATATGCAACCTGTGCTCTGTTGTTGCAGACAAAATTAGCAAAGCTAGCCTGGATCGAAATGTTGCTGCTTTCAGTCGCTTAGTCAATGTCAAACGGCACCCATTGAATGTGCATGGTGATGCATGAAGGAGGAGGCTCGGCGCCCTTGTACTGCAGCTCTTGCAGGTACCAAGTCTTCAGGACTTCTCCATTGGGAGAGGCAGCAACCTCCTTGGCTATGTCAACCTCCACTATGCCAAGCATGTCATCCTCACTCAGTGTATCGTTATCAAAAATCTTGCACTCCAAGATCTCTTGAACGGGCACCTGTGACACAAAGGTCAGCTGTCATTTGCCTGATCTACATTTAGTCACTGACTGGTTCATTCGTTCAGTCAACATATGTGCGTCTTTCCCTAGGGTCTGGCATATACAGTCCTGGGTAGCTTCCTGCGTGAGGTTGTGCTTTTCAGACCGATCTGCAAGCCTGTCAGCTAATGGGCAGCATGGCCAAGATGTGTGCCAGTCACACATATCATTGCATACAGACTCAGTTAAGCACATCAGGCAGCAAAAACTTCATGCTCATTGCTGCCATTCCTGCTCAGCATGACTTCACAAGCCAGGCCCATGTAAATCTTCCATACAAAATGTGGAATTTCAATTAGAGTCCAGGACATAGCAATCTTGTTTGCAACAGCGTGGATGAGCTGCCATCAGCTTCTGCTGACAAGAGGTGTGCAGCAATGAGCAAAGTGGCCAGAGACATGTAGGATGCTGCTGATGCTACAAGGCTTACCCTGAACCACTCAAACTTCTCATTCCATGCGGGGTTGAGGGTGAAGCGCTTGATGGTGGACTTGTGAGATTTGTCGTGCAGCTTGAACTTGACATATGGGTCTGAGTAGCCATTGGGGTCTGCTGACGGCAAGTCCTCCCCCTTGTGCAGGGTCACCAGCACAGCACCCTGCATTGGACACACACAAGTCATGCACCATCAATCGGACATGCTCTATCAGACACAGAAATGTCATGCACACTCAATCAGACATGCTGTATCAGACACACAGCAGCCACGCACACTCAATCTGACATGCTCTATCAGACACAGAGAGGTCACGCACACTCAATCAGACATGCTCTATCAGACACAGGGCAGTCACGCACACTCAATCAGACACGGTCTATCAGACACAGTCATGCACACAAAGCTCTGGGGCCTGACAGGCAGCCATGATGCTGGCTATGGGGCAATCTGCTGCTACAATTTGTCACAGTAATAGCAACAACACCCTGAGGTTGATCAGGCACCACAAGTGACATGCCACCTGTTGCACACTGCATGGCAAGGTGGGCTGCAAAGCTTGCTGACACAGCATGCAGCATGCGTAATATGTCACATGTCATACACTGCATGGCAAGGTAGGCTGCAAAGCTTGCTGACACAGCATGCAGCATGAGTAACAGAGGTTTAACAGCAACATGCATTACTTCTGTCACAAATAGCCAAAGTCGCCCAGTTTCAGGGCTTGGTAACTTTGAGCCTTGACCTGCGCCTTGAGGGTCCATTTGAATGCAAAACACATGACATGGGTACATCACCAGGGTGCACATAAAACAGTACGAGTGTTGCCCCAGCACTGCAAACCAAGCTTGATGCAAGGTGAGCGTGGATAGACTCACAATGGTGGCAGCACGAGGCTGGCTGTAGATCTCCTCAAGGCTCATGTACTTGATCCTCAGCTTCAGCTTGCCGTGACCCTTGCCCTATGTTTCAGCAAAGAGACACTTTCAGCTTGATCAAGGACAAGCTGAAGCATTGAGGTAGCAAACAAATCAGAGAGACCTTGAACTGAAAGCAGGGAGAACATTGATGATGAAATCTGTATCTATACATGTCACAAGGCACACACACGGGCTAGCATGTTTTGCACACCCAATGAGGCATTTAAGCACTGGCACTGGCAAGTGTCAAAAGTCTATGTCAGCTCAATTAAAGCCATTTTGCAGCATTTATGCACTGACTCATTCATTGGCTGGGAGCATGCGTTCCAAGGAATGACATGCTCACAGCTAGCAAGCAGCAGTCTTTGTGCAAAGGGATGCATGTAAGTGCACTATCGACTTCACACAAAAGTCACAAGCATGACTCACACCACAGACTGCATGCAGCAGACTCCTGCTGACGCCTCTAGTTTGAACATTCTGGTCGACTAATGTACAAAGCATGCACTTTTTGCTGGGCAGCCAGATCATGCTTGAACAGCAGCTGCTGCATTAAGCAGAACTGCACCAGCATTGCAAGAAGCACCCACCGTGCCAGAATCAGAGGCAAAGTCATTCTTGCCCAGCTCGTACCACTCCTCAATCTCCTGCTCTGGCTTCTTGGAGAACCTCTTCATGGGAATTGCGCACCTGCAATACAAAAGCTTGCATCATCTTGGACTGAGAGGCATCAGTCTGTGCAATTCTCCCCACCAGACCACAGCAGCTGTTGTCCCAAAATGGCCTTTTGTGGTGGCAGAAGCAAAGTCATTATGTCAAAACAAAGCCAGAAGTCAAAAGTCACAGCTCCAAACTCCAATAAAGCTCCAAACTCCAATAAAGCTCGAAAGGCAGTATCTGGAAGCTCAAGAAGCAACATCTGGAAGCTCAGAAGGCAACATCTGAAAGCTCGAAAGGTGACATTTGGAAGCAAGGACTGACCTGCCCATGAGTGTTTTGGAACCCAGGGTGTCCTTGAAGCCCTTTAACAGGTTGATGGTCAGTAGCTCCTTGGCATTGATCCTGTCCCAGTCATACACCTCAACCCTCAGGTCCTGAGTCTGAGGCTCCTGGACCATGAGCCACTTGCGCTCATTCCACACTGGAGTCAGGGTGTTCTTCTTGTGCTCCTGCGGTCACATGACACTCAGCCTTGCACATGTGCATTCACACTGTCACATGATATAACAACATAAAATATTTTGGTAGTTTATGAATATGTGGTTTTGAAGGTATATGTAGCAGTGTGAACGCATATGTAATTACTTGTAGAGTCAGAAACTTTTCAGTGATACAAAACAGGAATAGTTTGAAGTGCGAAAGGCATGCTTGCCAGAGCGAGTACTCCATGTGAATGAGCAAGTGCAGTCATGCAAATGCAGCAATCTCTCTGCGTTTTGGTTGTCATCACACAGAGGTGCTGTTCAACAACGTACACAGAAAAACTGTTTGAGTTTGTCAGGCAGATGATTGCTACAAGTGCCTGGTGCACTTGCTCCTTTCCCCTCAACCTTGTACGGAGCATCTGCTGTCTGCACAACTATATATAAGAAGCAGCGTTACACATGCTGTATCTGTGCATCACTGGTGGCATGGTGACCCCAATTTCCAGCTTGTCAGATTGTGCAGCAGACCGCAAGGACAGGCACAGAAGTTTGACACATGACAAAGACAGCTCATCAGGATGTACCGTCTTTTCTAGATCTTGGACCCTGGTCTGGAGCTGCACAAAAGGATCTGCCTTGCCGCCAATATCCTGTTTGTGAAGGTCCTTTGCCTCCAGCACCCACACTTGCAGCACTCCCTTGTGCCTGCAAGAACCAAACTGCAAATGAAGCAGATGTGCAACACCTGACCGACATAACACAAATTAGCTCCAACAAGGCCTTCACAAGAGGGCAAAACAACAAGGGCAACAACGGCAACGCATCAGACTGGTTAACTATGCATCAGCAGTTGGGAACATGTGCTGTGCCACCATCTTGAACGGCAGAGTCGTCACGCATTCACAACGCAAAATTTGGTGCCAGACAGTGTGCAGCACTGCTGTCAAGATCAAACTGATCTGTAGTCCAGCAGTACGTGGGCAGACACTCCAAACCGCAGCTCACAGCATGTACAAGCAGTGCTCATTGGCAGACGTGCAACAGCACAGCAGTACTACAAGTGAGAACACAGAGCTGACCACTCTCAGCTGTCTACCGCTCCTACATGTATACCGCTGTCAGTTGTCTACCAGTCTCAGGTATTTATGAGCAACAGGGACATGAGCTGTGACGGATCATGCAGGCACAGGTCTCTGCAGCTCTTTTAACCCCCAAAACGTCTATATCAATTCAGAAGCATCATCCCTACACTGGAAATCTGAATTCAGACACGTCTGGAGACAGTAAAACGCGTTTCTACATTGCATAGATGTTCTAGGTCGCAGACCTGAGCATGAGGTCATCAAGCGGGCCAATGACCTCCTCAGGCAGGATGGGGACCACAATGCGGTTGGGCCACACAATCAGGTCTGCCAGGGTTTCCCTGAGGAAGGGGTCCAGCCAGAGGCGCACTGCCTTGGCCGTGTAAGCGCTGCCCAAAGCTTTGCCGAAGTCCAGCTTGAACTTGATCTGTGGCGGTTTTCTGCAAAGCGCCAAGGCGATGTTGAAGAAGATGCTGCTCTGTGTGTGCATTTGTTGCTTTGGGCTGCTGGTGAGTGTGCTACAAGTGTTGACATGCAAAGTGCAGGTATGTAGCTGCTGCCTGTGGTGACAAGACTACTTCTCGCAGTCTACTGCTACAAGTGTTGACATGCAAAGCGTAGGTATGTAGCTGCTGCATGTGGTGACAAGACTACTTCTCGCAGTCTACTGCTACAAGTGTTGACATGCAAAGCATAGGTATGTAACTGCTGCCTGTGGTGACAAGACTACTTCTCGCAGTCTACTGCTAACATGTGCACGATAGCTGCAAAAGGTGGCATGAAAGCATCTGCACCCTGTGCAGTGGTCTCAACATGACCAGATAAAGGGAATCTGCGCAGCAGTAATGCATGTTATCAATGAATCCTGTTGTGTTCAGGAACAGTCACAGCCTGTGGCAACAGCCAGAGTCTGGTGCAACACAATCGACTTTTCAAAGTCAAGCAACACTGGGTGGGAAAAGAGCTTCTTGAGTACCTCAGTGCAATGACAGCAGCTCCAAAGCCTGGAATCTCTCCGACAAGTGGAGCCAGCATGACACGAGCAACAGCCTGGATGTGCAGGTCTGAGATCTTGGGCACCATGCGAGTGGCCTCCCCACCAGCGGGCAGCTCAATTGCAATGGCAATATTGGCATCACCTGCCCATCTCAATGCAACCTACACGCCACGACACACCACCAGTATGAGTCCTGGTAACTGAACCAGGGACATGTTGGGACGACTGCAATAGAGCCTGGACACAAGAGGGTTGATGGCTGGGTGTAAAATATCACAGCTGAGCTTGAAAATCAGCAGCAGAGAGTCTTGCGTGACATGTCAAACCATATATGCAGCATGAAGTTGCGTTGCCAGCCCTATGAGTTGAGTTTGGGATGAGGTAATGCGCAGGAATGGACATCAAGCACATCTACGCAAGTCAGGAACTGGCTGATGAGAATGCAAAGACGCAGGACTTACCTCCAGGAGAACATGCTTCTCGCCCTCATCTTCAACCCATGCATTTTCAATCTTGAAGGGAGCGTCTCCAAAGGACAGATTCTTGAAATAGATCTTCTTGATCAGGCCTGGCGGCTTGTACTGCTCCATCAAAGGCTCCACTGTTTCCTGAAGGCATACATGGCCAGCTGTCAGCAAGTTCCAAGGGTGCAATGAATATGACACCCTTCATTAAGCAACAGCAAGGTACCCAATGTCAGGATGAGGTGCACATGACCAGTTGCGCAAGAGGTCCACTCACGGTGAAAGCCTCACTAATACACTACACATTGGCTGCATGCATGTGCCAGTTTGACAGTCTGTCATGTACTGTGTATGTTGTAGCTCATGTCCTGCACCCGGCATGAGACTTTGACACTTGTGCTGGAAGCAGGACAGCCATGGCATCGCCATGCATCACCAAGCAACAACTTGCAAAGCAAGCAGTGCTGACCAGGCCAACCAGGCCAAATTGTGTCAGGCAGTTGTCACCTTGATTATAGCAGCCGCTGCCTTGTCATAGTATGGCCACAACTCTGTTAGGATCCTGTTGAGCCACTGCAGCATATACACAAAAGGTTTCAGACTCTTTTGGACCTCTGGATGTGAAGGCCTTCTCAGGGCTCAATTGTTCTGAAAAGCAGTGAGGGGTGCACTGTGCAGGCAGCAGGCAGTAGCCAGTCAGACTGACAGGGAGCAATCACAGTTGGTTCACAGCAAGGCAACCTGCTACAGCCATTACCTTCAGCAAAACGGCACACTCTAACTGGCAGATATACAAGAAACATCATAAATGAGAACCAAGTCATAAGTGCATACCTTGACCTTCTCCCTGTCTTGGAAGTTGATCCAGGAGGGCACATCCCCAGTCAGCTTGACAAGCCCCTTCTGCCCAGGTGTGATGTTCAGCTGCACAGACAGACGCTTGATCAGCAACAGCATCTAATAGCAAAATGTGATTGCATACTTGGGTGTCAGCAAACCAACTTGGAGCAATGTCCAAACACATAGCCCAAGTAGGTATTACAGCTACCTGAGCAGAGATCTTTTTCTTTGCACCCAGCTGGTAGTAAAAGAGCCAACTCAGACCTAATCCAGTTGGCATCCCCATCAGTAAGAATGGCAGAATCATTCCCAGCAAGCTGATCTTGAACAGCTGAATATAGATCAGGGTAACGAAAATCCAAACGAGCAGCAGGATCTTCCCAATGAGGCCTGGCTGCACCAAAGTACCACCAGACTGCTTTGCCGGAGACTGCTTGGTGGCGCCGTCAGGCATCACTGCAGCTGCCCTCTGATTCTTCTGTGCTTGCTGCATTGATGCTTGATTCCCGGCAGATTGTCCATTTGCCTGAGCTCCTGCGGGCTGCTGCTGACCATTTGCTGATTGGTCATCAGATTTGTGCAAAGTGTAAGTGGTGTTGCTATCCAAGCCTTTCTTTGCCCAGGGCGGAGGTTTAGGAGCGTGCTCTAAGTCCAGGCGTGCTGGTCCAGCCTTGCTTTTGTCCTGCACTTCTGGCCGTTGCGCATCCTGCACCTGAGCTTGCGCTGCTGTGGGGAGGTGATTGGGATCAGCATTGCCGTTTGCATCGTTTTTCGGCACTGAGGCTTCCTCCTCAGTCACTGGCTCGCTTTCGTAGTCGTGCTTCAAGTGTCCAGTGCTGCTGTGCCTGCCAGAAGAGCCTTTGATGTGCAGTTTATTCGCTGCCTTTCTGAAGATCCCCATACTGTTGGGCAGCTTAGGCGGAGTAGTTGCCGGACGGTCTAGCACACGATGTGCTCTTTGCCACTGGCAAACATCGGCCGCGGCATCTTGCGTACCATACGTACCCTGTTACCTCGCGCTTAGTTTGTGGTAGGAAGCTGTGATTGTGAACAATTGAATAATATTCATATGCCGAGTGGTAAGGCACCGCCCGGCGTTGACCGCAACAGACACATGTGTACACACCTGCAAATCAACGCGTGAGGCCTCAGTGCAGCTGTGCCTTGCGGTAGGGCCGACTCAGCGCTTGGCTCAGGGCCATCCTGCCTTCGATAGTCTTGCATGCTGAAGGTGGCATGCATGCTCAGTCGATCAAGCAAACACCGCTCTCAACGGCATAACAGTTAGACACAATGCAGATGCAATACCTGATCGTCGCTCTTTGCCTCTTTGTACTGTGTGAGGCGGTAAACGCAGCTGGCAAGCCAGGGACTGGAAACAAGCCAGGCAGCAAGCAGAAACTGAAAGTAATTATCGCTTCAGGCAATGAATGCCTGACAAACTTGCTACTGCAACCTATTTTACTGCAAATATCTTTCTGCTTTTCAAGCTGGTGGTGTGTTTCCGCTTGAATTCTGCTTGCCACCCAAACTTTGTGGCGGTGCAGGGGGGTTACCAAGCAGCGCCCTGTGCCAGGACCTGCCATGAGGAGGCCTGCACAGACTTCAATCTGCGCTATGGCAAGTTCTGTGGTGTAGGGCATGGGGGCTGTCCAGGTAAGCATGCGTAGCATGCCTTGATCAGATGCTATCACACAAGCCAATGTGTGTACAGCGTTAAACTACTCTACTTATGATTGTGACGAGAGCAATCTTGATTTTGCTCCACCTGCAGGGGAAGTGCCCTGTGATGGTTTGGATGCATGTTGCAAGACCCATGATGACTGCGTTGAACGGAGTGGCATGCTTGCCAACAAGTGCCACTCAGCCTTTGTCCAATGCATGCACAAAGAGAAGAAACGCAACCACAATGGATTTTCTCAAAAGGTAAATCTGGCACTAGCTAGCTCTACAGCAACACTCAGCGTTGCCATTGCAGCAGGTTACTACGAAGCCACACAATTTTCTGCTCACTTTAAGGCCTGCTTTGCAGTGCCCGTACTCCATGGTGATCCCTGTAATGGAGTCAGGCATGCAGTTTGCCATGATGTTCGGGCAACAGGCACAAGAGCTGTAGATGGACTGGCACTAGTCAACCATCAAACTGCATTGAGAGCAAATGAGGTTGACAAGCTGACAGCATCATTAGCATGCACAGGTGTGAGCGCATGCGCTTCAAGGGATCATGGCCCTCACTTGCAATCCGTTTCATACAAACTTGTTCCATTTTTGTGCAATTGCACCACCAATCATTGTGCACAAAGCGTCCACAGCTGCAGCATGCAAGGTGACAGAAACAGATTGAACAGCTGCTGCGTGGCAGGTGGAATATGAATATGCTCGTCAAATACTAGTTTGGCCAACTTGGGTTAGTGTGCATCCTTCTCCAAACATCAGGATTTGCCTCCCAGTATTGGGATCTACGGGTCACTTATGCCCAACACATGTGCAGTGTGTGTTTGTGCAAGCTTATGAGTACTGTATGAGCCTTGATGCTGTGAACGACCATCTGCTGCGCCACTAATACGTCAGTCAGCTTGATAGGCTCAGCAAGACAGCGTAAGAAGGCACTCACATATGTATGGCATTGTCATACCACAAGAGTTTTGCAGTCTCACGTAGTGGCATGCGCATTTGGGGAGTCAATATTGACAAGGAACATGTTGTGCACAGAAGACAAACTCGTCAGTTGTGACCACTTTTGCTGAAAGTTTGCCAGTGCTGGAATGCCAATCTGTCCATGACCAGTCACGTAGTACTGTGTAACATAGGACTGAAGAAATGCCCATTTGTCTGCATTGTGAAAGATGTATAGTACAGGACTGAATGCAAACATGTTGTTAGTTTTGGACACAGTATCTTACAGACCTCAGTGCCAATAAAATGCCAGTATTGGCCCCAGAAAAAGTAGCAGCATGACCCTCAACTGCAAGGTGTCATTTACACAGTGTTAAAACAAAACTGATGCACAAGCGAGTGCATGTTCTCAAAATCACTGGTCATTAGTTCATGGAAGAGTCAGCTGCAAAGCAGCTCAAAAAAGGAAGTATGTGTGGCTGTACTGGATGGCTCAGCATGAACCGTTATCTACTGGACAACAACCTTGCCAACCATGCCAGCTCCTTGGTGAGGCTCACAGTAGTATCCGTATGTGCCTGGCTTTGAAAACTTGGATGAGACCTTCTGTCCTGGTGAGTTCAGGTAGTCCTCGTGGGACAGGCTGTTTGCATCCACGCCCTCCTGCAAAGGTGAGGAAATCAAGTCAGCTGAGAAATCCCTGGTGAGTGATCGACCTAAAGAGGAGGTTTCTACAGGTCGTCTGTATTCACTTACAGGGATGTCATCCTCGTCAAAGACGACGTTGTGGGGGAAGCCCACGTTGTTGGTCCAGGTGACGCTCTCGCCAGCCTTGATAGTGACAGTGGAGGGGTCGAATGCAAGTCCACCTCCCTCAGCACCCAACTTGACGTTGGCGGCGTTTGCGGCCAAAGCAAGTCCTAGCGAGGCGAGACCAAGTCCGGCACCCTTGGCGACGCGAGCGACATCCTGACGAAGGGAGGCAGCCACTGGTGTTGCTGCGCGTGTCCTTGTCTGCAACTTGGCTGGTGTAGCCAATCTGGTTCCGGCAATTGACGTCTTCATTGAGCAGGCCATTCTTCTCAAGTGCAAGAGTTCTTCGACAAACTGTACTGATCGATGTGTGTATGCGAACTGAGGTGTCGAGCTTATTGCTTGAACGACATGTTTCAGGTTGGGCGAATCCAGATTTTGAGCAATTTGCTCCTTCCCAGTAGTTAAAGTCAGTACTTGCTGCCTCAAA
>JAABUK010001221.1_pt1 | contig 49888 bp, 48 predicted proteins | sample 5559141 | NCBI WGS metagenome assembly JAABUK01 (sample SAMN10711869, study PRJNA513367) | rock metagenome | isolation source: Antarctica rocks | place: Antarctica: Victoria Land, Pudding Butte nord | collected 2016-01-03 | reverse complement strand
CCCCCATCAGAGATCCCCCAACCTCCCTCTCAACCACCCTCTCACAAACCACACACCTCTCCCACCTCCTCTCGCCCTGATCCCCCGCCACCACACTCCCGCACTTACACAGATACCCGCAATCGATCGTATCCTTACTCCTAGACCCACCCACCAGCCCCATATTCCGCTCCCTATCATACTGCGCCGCCGCCGTGCGCCTTCGACACTCCTCCAGCTTGCAGAGATAGCAGACGGGTCCCTCGGCGAGGTGGTTGAGCCAGACTTTGCATTGGCAGAGCGTATTGAGGGGCGGGATTCCGGATGGGTCGGGGATGACGCCGGCGCGAACGGAGAGGTAGATGGCTGTGCAGGCATCGCAGATGGGGGCGGTGGGGTTCGAGAAGGCGAGCGGGTAGTCGAGTTTCAGGGTCGCGGTGGTGAGGGGGATGCATTTATTGCAGAGGGAGGGGGGGATGGTCTGGCCACCGGAGGTTTCGTTGGCAGGGTGGCCGAGGCGGAAGGAGGCGAGGGTCAGGGCGCGGGGCAGACGGGTGGGGCATTGGGTGCAGCGGAAGGAGGGACCGTGGGGGGGTTCGGTTTGGGCGTGGTAGGGCTCGTCGCAGGTGCCAATTTCGGATTCTGGGTAGAAGTAGCCGGTTGACAAGGGGGAGAAGCGAGCGTTCCGGGTGCGGGAGTCGACGTATACGGTGCGGACGCCTCTCGGGAGGAGGTGGATTTCAGGGGCGTTGGGTTGAGGGGTGGTGAATTGGGCTTCGTTTTGGTTGATCTGCGTGAGGTGGACGGGGCGGAGGCGGGAGTTGATGAGGAGTTGGCGGGGGAAGCGGCCGAGTTGTTGCTGGCGGGGGAAGGCGGGGACGGCTCGACCGGTGGGGGTGAGGCGAACGTTGGTGATGGTTATTACGCCGGGTGCTGGGATGTGTTAGAGCATGAAAGGAAGAAAGTTTTGTGCACATGAGAGTAGTGGTTTGTTTTGAGGTCAAGGAGCAGGCACTTACTTGCTTCGCGCAGTTCAAGCCGAGGGATCGTGCGCTTGGTGTCCGTTGGGATCGGATGAGCTTTGACGTTTGGGTCGAGCAGGCGAGAAATGTTCATAGCCATCTTGCAGGGAGTTGTTGTTTGGACGGAATTGTTCTTCTCTTGTTCTTGTCAAGATGTGTAGATGTAGTCTGGAAGTGAACAGGTCTTACTATGTGAAGGCAGCGATAGAGTATGTGCGCAAGTCTGCAATTCCAAACGTTTGTGAAATTTGAGAGGACGACAGTAGTTGACTGTTTTCGGTGGCGCAGACAAACAATTCGCGGTATGATGTCGTGCATGGGTGCTATATTTGTGGTGGTGGCGTCTTGAGTCAATGTTATTAAGATGCTGTGTTCTCGCACTGTCATCATTCTCAGGTCCTGCCTCCCGGACGTCAACATCTTGATGTCTGCAGACTCTTCTTGATAAGCGGTAGCCTCTGCTGGTTCGCGGCAAAAGAAGCTCCATCTTCCAGTGAGCAGCCAACTTCTTCAGCTACACTGTGGCCGCAGCCAACCCACGCTGACCATCACTCCGAACGACAATCAACCGTGCAAAAGCAATGAAGAACATGAAGAACCTCGCGATGAACCACTGACCTCTGACCTCATCATTCATGGTACAGTTCAAGGAGGATGAGGGCACCAACACACTTGGGAGTGAGTCAGGGAGCGAGGCACACTAACGCGATTTGGCAATACACCCAAATTGGAAGTGTAAATCCCAACCACGTGATCACTTTGCAATCACGTTGGGATTATCACCGCTGCAGTAGGACAACCATGCAACGAAGTAAAGTTGCAGTTCCCAATCACAACATCATTCGTCCCTGGAAGTGAGACTTGACAGGGAACGGCACTCGGACGATGTAAGAGGGAGGTGTGATCGGTTTCTCTCACCGGGGTCGAAATACTCCTGGCAACCTGCCTTGGATAGTGCTGCGCTCGTGAAGCTCTCTTTACAATGCTTTCACTGACTGAAAGAATTTGTTGTCCATCAACTTCTCGTCACTCTTGACCAGGTCCCTCATAGCTTGCATCTTTTGATCCTTTGTCATCTTACCAGCCTCGACCTGCGCCTTCCACTTCGTCAACATTTGCTTGAGAAGAGCACTGCCCTCCTCTACATCTTCCTTGGAATACTCTTCCATCTCGACGTCATGCCCTGTCGAAAAGTCTTCTAGCTCTTCAGCTTTCCTCCTTGCCATGTTGACGACTTTCTCGGGGAAACGGACCAGCTCAGCAACATGTATACCGAAGCTTTGATCACTGATGCCTGGCTGAACCCGATAAAGCAATGTCACCTCACTCCTCTTTCCTTTGGCACCATCGTCAACGTTCACGGTCCCGTTTGTCTCCCCACCTCCAACAAATGCTACAACATGTAAATTCTTGACAGCATCAGGGTGTTGGTCTGCTAGGGCCGTGAGCTCGTGAAAGTGTGTGGCAAAGCATCCGAAAGCGCCAATGCCTTTCACGATCTCTTCGCTGATGGCCCAAGCTAGCCCAAATCCGTCGTACGTGCTAGTGCCTCTTCCCAGCTCGTCAATGATGATTAGACTATCTCTAGTTGCGCTCTTCAGAATATTGGCTGTCTCGAGCATTTCTGCCATGAATGTAGACACGCCCTTTAGCTGAGAATCTGAGGCACCAACGCGAGCAAGAATACAATCGAATATTGTAAGTGAAGCTTCTGTGCATGGAACGAAGCAGCCGACCTGGGCGAGCAATGCTATGGTACCAATCGTTCGGATATACGTTGACTTGCCGCCCATGTTGGGTCCAGTTATTATCAGAAATCTTGAGCTGTCACGCCGCAGCTCAACATCGTTGGTAATGAACGAAATACCGTCTTGGCATTCCATGCACGGGTGCCTTGCTTCCTTCAAAATCGTGTCGCCTGTGCCACGGGCGTGCATTTTCGGTCGCACATAAGCTGAAGGTGCGTGAACAGAAACATGAGCGAATGAAACAATAACATCAAGGTGTGCGAGAATGGAAGCAAGTGACTCGAGGACGGGAGTGTAGGATGCTGCCACGGAGACAACTTCGGTGACGAGAGACGATTGGGTGCGATTGTATGAGTTGGAAAGCTGGTCGTAATCGCGACGAAGAGCTTGCAAGGCGTTTGTGGTAAAGTACACGCCATTCTTTTGTGTTGAAATTTCAAGGTATGACTTCTTATTTCGGATGCACGATGCTTCATTGCGAGTCAGTCTGAAGCACCACCCGTGCGTTCTGTGATTTTCCAAGAAGAGCTTTTTGTCGACCTCTTGGTTCAGATCTTGACTTGCACGACAATGTTCCTGATCCATATCTCGTCTGACCTTTTCCAGCTTCTTTCGGATAATGCGGAGGGAATCGTCGAATTCAGGCTTGATGATGAATTCGTGACGGTCAAGAGCATCCAGGTCGACAGTAGTTTCTACCATCTCGGCCAGTTTGCCGAGGCTTTCCGAGAAACCTCTCAGCTTCGAGGTGTATTCTGCCTCCAACGGTCCCTGATGTTGCTCATCAATGACTCCTTCCAGCGTCCCTATAAAACCAGGTAGTCTGATGACGACTTGATATGCCCTGACCACATCTTCAAGGTTTGCCAGCTTTCTCTGGAAACGCTTAGCAAGTCGGTAGAGGTCAGGTATTGATCGTAGATGCTCTTCTTGCATAGTTTGCCGCAATTCAGTATCCATAACGAAAGCTTCAACCAACTGTTGGCGCTTCTCAATTTCCGCTAAGCTCATCAAAGGCTGCTTTAGCCATTGCGCTAGGAGTCGGCCTCCTACGGGAGTTTTGCAGTGGTTCAACAGGCCAAACAAGCTCATGGTCTTGGAGCCATCTCTTGGTCCCGGCATCAAATTGAGAGCTCGAAGCGCCGCTGCATCCAGTTTCATAAATTGTGATAGATCATGTTGGTAGAGCTGATACTGCCCGTAGTTGGAGGGGTCAGTCATGACTCCGATGTACTTGACCAGCGCAGCTGCAGATCCCATTGCCAGCTTAAGATCGGTCTGCGGCAAGGTTCCAGTAGCTTTATCATCCTTCAGCAACCTTACAAGGTCTTGCTCGATGTCTTTCGTGCTGAAGTCGGACATCGGTCTCTCCGATACAGCAATACCGCAGTTGTCCACGATGGTCCTCAGCTTGGCAAGCTCTGGATCCCTCTTCTGCCCCTCAGTGGTCATAAGGCACTCCTTCACACCCAGCTGGATGAGCAGCGATTCGAAATTCGAGTAAAGGTCGTTGTCCAGGAATTCACTGACGCCAAGCTCGCGAACACTGGCGTCTGCGAAACAGACTCCAACAGTCCGTGCCTCCGTCTTTGCACCAACTTTGACAGCGAGTATGATGGGTGCCGCCTGGCTTGCGTCGCCAAGTCCAGTGCCGAGCTCATCCTCAACGCTCTGTAAATTGCCTGGGCTAGCCTGCCTTCCAACAATCCAGGTCCCTTTCCCGTTATTCTCCCATATCTCAATCCTCTTGCCCAACCTGAATAGAGCTTCTCGTAGAAAATTTCTGAACGCGGTCATTGTCATTGTGACAGAGGGAAGAGCATTATCAGATTTGCCGAGATAGCGGATCACAGCAGTGGTTTTGTATACTGTCCGAGCGAGGAACTCGGCGTCTGCGCCGTGTGCCGAATACCAGTCTCCGCGCTCGAATACTCGGATTGTGGTGGTATCATCCTTGCTGGGGAGTGCGCGAAATTGGCGGATGAAGCCACCTTCGTCGTCAACCTAAAGATGTGTCAATCAATGAGCGGTCCATTACAGCATGCAAAGCAATACCTTCAGCTCGGGCCTCGAAGACATGTTGGGTCCTTCGACGCGGGTGATGGTGTGTCTTCGAATCCTTCTAGTCAGGAACGGAATCCAAGATACGGTACTCACACGCGACTGCAAGGCGCGCGAACATTAACGCCAAGCATTTGCTTACATAACAGGGGATGAAGTCTCTTCACATCTTTGATTATGTCTATTCGATTGCCTAAGACTTCATGAGCTGCCATCTTGAACTGTACCGGAGCAGTCTCTCTATACTACGACATGCCACGAGACAAGTTCTTCGCCACATGCTAGGCTTCATCTCACATTGAAGGTTTTTATCAACAAGCCCCGTAAATCCGGGCTCCAGATGCTGACCAGAAAGAGTCTTCAGCCTAGCCAGCCAAGGATATCGAAGTATGTTGGCTGTGTACGGACTTGTTGAAGATGCGCAGTAGAACCGAGCATTGTGCTGTTGACTCAGCACCCATTATCTTCACGGGTATTGACTTATCACAGCTTCTAGGGACCAAACAGCAAGGTGTTTGAAAGCGTAATTGCGCGCGTAGGACAAGTATTGAGGAAATGACTCTGGCATGGTTGAGCCCCTGACAACTTATGTATATTGGTCACCGCCTGGCCGGCGAATAGAACATCAATAGCAGTGGGATGTGAAGCATGAGTTGAGTGGTATGAGTTAATTTTAGAGCGACAGGCCGCAGGCCACAGGATAGATCGTGCCCTGCAAATTTCGACGTTTTCCACCTTAAGATTCTGTGGAGAGAGTTTGTGGTCTTGCCTGTACCAGTCAGACCGCCATTCTAGATTCAAACTCGTATCTGACAAACCCAAAATGACAGTCGAGCAGCCTTCCCTGGCTTGCTCATCTCAACCAAACAAGACTCGCTCAAACTCCGCTGTCATGCTCGCTTGCTGACCCAAAAAATTGTTGTGATCAAAGCAGACAATTAAACACTTGACGATATCATAAGGAGCAAACATGCGCCGACTTAAGTACTCATTGTTGGGGACCCCCTTTCCCAAGCAGCGTTGGCTTTACAGCCCCGATTGCTTTCGGTGCCGTCTGGTCCATGCTGCGCCTCGACTCCTTGTACGCAGAAGGATCCCAGTCACGTATTCTCTTCTGCAATTCTGGATCACTTTCATCGCCGATAAAGGTCCAGCTTTCTTCGATGTCCACAGCAAGGTCATCGTTCAGTAGAACATCGCTCGATGCATCCTTTGACCCTGCTGTACGTGCTTTGATCAGAGTCTTCGCATATTCGAGGTCTCGATAAATGGCTTGTATGGCATTTTGCACGCCGTTTTCCTATGACGTATTATTATCTACTCAATAGCGATGGATGTGAAAGACATACCTTTCGGATTTGCTCGCCCAGAACCTCTGCCTTGACGATCATTCGCTCGGAATGGACTGCTTCCCATAATGCTCTAGAGAATACGGAAACATTGACCTTTTTGAGACAGATACCAATGCCCAAGTCTTCCACTCTCGATCCAAAAAAGAATTGGTCACCGAAGAAAGGCTTGATAATGGTAGGGACACCCGCACGTAAACTGGCACCAGTAGTACCAGCGCCTCCGTGATGTACGGCAGCATCAATTTGTGTGAAGAGCCAGTCATGTGGAGCTGATTTGATCTGGTGCAGTTCGGGAGGGAGGGGAACCTCGGTTTTGACTGCCGCAGGATCGCCGAGTCGATCTGACCAGCCTTTTGAAAGAATGCAGCGAACATCCGCTTTCAAAACGGAGTCCACGACGGTCTTGGTCAACGCCGCAGGATCAGAGACAACAATCGAACCAAAACCGATATAGACGAGCTTCTTCCCATCCGCACGAGCCTTGCTGATAAACTTCACCAATTCTGTTGGTGGCGTCCAATCAGACGCTTCGTCGAGAAACCAGTAGCCAGTGACCCTTACCCAGTCACTGTAATCCAATGGTGGCACAACCACGTGTGGCGAGAAGTTGTAAAGAAAGGGTACTTTATTTGGTTGCAATTTGTCCAGGTTGGTGCTTCGGAGACCCAGCTCTTTCTTCCTCCAGCGATTGACTTGTCCTGCAATGGCCTTCCAGAATACATTGTCGAACATCACATAGGAGAAGTAATTGTAAGCGCCGCCAATTTTATGCTCGGGCACAGCGAATGCATGAGGATATGCCCGAGTGCGCGTCCATGGCATAGTAAATGCTCGAAAGTACGGGACGCGCAGAGCTTCTGCGATGTGGATACCAGCCATTGCGCTGGGTGACTCAATCAAGATGTCTGAGCCTTGGCAAGCTTTCCACGCAGAAGACAGCAGCTCATCAATCCAAGAGCGAAATTTGTGAGATGCCTCTTTCAAGAAAGAGTATGTGAACATGCCATTCTCGACGCAGATACGCATGAGCTCAGCCGGATCGCCATCGACAGGACTGAAGTCAATGCCATGCTTGCGCACCCAAGGCTCGAATTCGGCATGCGTAGCTATTCTCGGTTTATGACCTTCTGCAAGAAGGCCTTTGCAAAGCGCGATGTATGGCTGCACATCTCCGCGAGATCCTATGGTGAGGCAGGTGATGTTCAATGATTTCGTTGGTGTGAAATTAATGATAGAAGCTCTAGTGTCGTCGAATAGGATCGGAGGAGCTTCGTCCTTAGCAGCAACGTTATGGGTGTCACTAGATGGTAGCTTTATCTCGTGCTCAGCGTGTCCTTCTTGGCGGGCTTCTTGTAGCATTTCGTGCTCTGCTTTAGCAACCTGTGCTTCATCGAGATCCTCCTGTGCTAGGAGACCAGATTCAACGAGGTATTTAATGGACTCGAGGTTTTGAAGAAGCGTCACAGTACAGTCGTCTCGATGTTCCGCCGAATTAAATTCGAAGAAGAGCTCCTCATGTCCTCGAATGACCAAAACAAGACCGTGATAACCAAAACGAAAACCTTTCTCCTTCTCGACGTTTTCGATATCCTTCAACGGCAAGATCATTTTTGTCTTCGTACCTGGCAACAAGCTTCGAAAACAGAATTTCCGATCGCTGATGTAAATTTTGCCGTAAAGAGGTAGCACTCGATGCAAGTAGGCGAAATAGGTAGCACGGAGTTTTTCGGAGGCCGGAAGAGCAAAATGGGCTCGAAACCGGTCCCCATACCCAGATGCAGCTTCCTCACCATCTGGGTCGACAAGACGGTCTTCTGGCATGATCCCCTCATTCTCGCCGTAATGCCTAGTACCACCAGTCCACATTCCAGACACCTTTTCTAGGTAGCCCATAGACTCAGTCGCCAGCAACTTACTCATCCGCCTTGAAGAACTTTTCAAATAGTCTGCAAATCCTGCTGCCCTTTGGAGAGGATAAGTTCCAGCTTTCATGATATCTTGCAAGTTCGGAGAAGACGTTTTATGTGGCAAGCCACCCTGGGAGACCCCACCCGAAGCAGAAGGTTCATTATGTAGAGGAGTATGGCGCTGTGCGGCTCTTTTCTGGAGGGTCTTCGACGGTGATGGTGAGCGTGCATCAGCGGCCATAGATGCAGTTCTTCCATCGTTCGCAGAGTCTCGGCGGACGTATTCTCTAGATATCGAGGGTGATTCATTGAGACGATTAATGGTGGGGGATAGAAACAGGTCACTTCTATTCAGTATCTGACTTGCAGATTCTTGTGTGGCAGTGGTTGGCGAATGTATTGTTGGGGAAGACCCCGTATCTCTGTCCATAGATTGAACGAATGAATCTGATTCACCCGGAGGCTGGGAGGGAAGCGACTTCACCGATGGTCGTCCAGTCCTCGTCTGGCTGTCAGGCCTCCTTCCACGATCGAAGCTGGCACGACCGTAGTCATGGGGGGAAAGGTCAATACTGGATCGCTTAAGGTCTCTGCTTGATCGGCCTACATCAAGACTCAGCCGGGGAGAAGCCTTATCACTGTTCGGTCCCGAAGGCGGCGAAAAAGTTGCCTTCACGCCATCGCGAATCGGTGTCCGCGAACGCCCTTGTGTGCTGTTTGACAAAATATCAAGTGATGTCCGAGGCTCAGGAGAAGCCGTCCAATGATAGCCTTGAGCATCTCCTTCGGGAGATGATGCATCACCACGGGGATTATGGGCAGCGGTATCGTCGACCAGACTACCCAGAACATTGAGTGCATCCTTGCCAAAGCTAAAGAACGAGAAGAAATACTGTTGGCAGTTAGGAAGACCCAACACACAGAAACACAGTGATCAGTCGCACATACCTCATCGATCGCGTATGAATCCCCGCTCTCCACAACGCGGACCTTAAGAGTCTCTGCAAAGTCAACAACAGGACTTTCTTCTACATCAATGACGTTTTCGATGGGTAGAGATATCTTCACGCTGTCACCATCATTATGGGATCTGAAGATAACCTTCTGCAGGTTTTTCACCCAATCCTTAGCGCTACTATGGCTGTCGGCTTTGAAGTGGTACGTCCGATGGTCGGTTGTCAATGAGAACTCTTTGCTCGTTTTCGCCTTGTCTTTCTCCTCTGCAAGTGAAGCGGATATACTATATCGTAAATCTATATTCCCAGCAGGAAAGAAGAGGTCCGAGAGGTTAGAATAGTAAGAGAGCACGTCTCCCTTCAGCGTGAACCAGTACCGGCTGTATTTGCGACTTTGCCTGCCTCTCTTTGAGAGGTGTCCTGTTTTTGCGACAGACGCGGACTTTTTGGGCAGATAGGCATAGAAGCAGATGTGTTTGCGTGTGATATAAAGATACCCCTGAAGCAGAACAGTTTGAAGAAGCCAGCAGGGGTATTCTGACACCACACTTTCTGGTTCGTCAAACCCAAATATTTCCATCAGACGTGTTGCAAGTAGAGTGGCCGGCGAGGAGCCGGCTCTGCCGCGACTTTCCTCGACCTTCTCAGAACGCAAGATAGCTTCCGACCCTAGATCACTTACACTAAGTTCTGCTTGAGCTTCTAGCATCCTACTCATCATTGGCGCATCACGTGGCGTCAGGTACCTAGTCCCTTGGGGAAACACTGGAGAGTGTTCTTCATCGACGTTCGGCTGCGGCCGTGGTTCTGTGCGCTTATCTTTTGGGGACTGCAGCGAGAGCTTCGGGAGCGATTTCAACAACCTTTGCCCCGACGGTTTCCGCTTGTGATCCTTCTCTTCTTTGACCATTTTCCGCAAAGGGTTTTCCGAGTCGGAAGAAGGCTTCTTGGAGATCTGTGACTGTCCTCCCGCGTCAGGTGATGGCGAGTGGTCTCTCCCTGATGTTTCCTTGCTCGGCTCAGCCTCCTCCCCACTGTCACTAGACTCATCAAATCGAGCATTGAAATCTGTTCGAGAACCAGCGGCTGCGATCATGGAAAAGATTGACTGATTCATATACTGAGGGGCGCTTGCGCCGGCTCTCGCAGGCGCCGTAACATCTTCGTTGGCGTCTTCGCAATATCTGAACCGTTCAGGTACATGGGTTGACGGAAGACGATGTAGGTGTCTCGGGTTCTTGGACAGTTTGCGGCCCACTCGCTTCTTGAGTGCCTCTTCTGTTGCCGGCATTGTAAAGCAATATTGAGCGGCGGACAGGTATATTCAAGGACAGGTCTACCTTCATAGATAGATCGAAGCGAGGTAGAGAGCAAAGAAACAGGATTGCCTCCAAGCTGTCGAGTTGTGGGCGCAGGAGCACCGGATCTGCTCACCTGATCACGAAGAAAGGTTGCAATGTTGTAGCGGTGTCATCCATCACTGGGCTAGTTTGGACGAAGTGTTCCCTGCCAGGGGACCTCGACATCTACGAGGACCTTATCCAGTACAAAGGAGGAATAAATTCGACTTTGGGTAGCACAACGCCAGAGCTGTCTATGTTCTATCTCAGATCTCTGGCACAGCAATGCCTAGCGCTGGCATGTGTGCCGCGATAGGAGCGGCTGCCCCGGCTAGTTTGCCCCCCGGAGAGATTTCAAGCAAGTACATACAATGCCTACGCAAAAGTATCTACCCGCGGGCGCGTTTTCTTGGCTAAATTTCGACGCGTTTTTTCGACCATTACATTTGCACCATACATTACACCATGCCTAGAAGGCCTTTGGCGACAATTTCTGCGAATATCCCTCGTAGAGAAGAGCTTACACCCTATACTCGATCAAAAATAACAACTTTACATGAAGATGGCGCTGAAATTGGCGATATTTCGAGACGGTTGAAAATCTCCAAAAATATCATAAAATATACTGTCAAAACAGACGCCCAGCGTTCAGAAGACAACATCATACAGCGTATAAGCAGATCAAAGAAATATACTTAATTAGACACTCGAAATATCATACATTTCATTCAAATTCATCCGAAATCTACATACGCAGATATTCGATAAAATCTTCACATCTATCTCTCTCATAATATTCTCGATCGCATTCTTAATTCTGCGGGCATTAAGAATTAGAAAGCTCTTAAATAATCTATATTAACAGCTGAATATACTTAAATTCGTTATAAATAGATTAAAATTCACTTAAATTAGAAGATTAAGTAGAAATTTATTATTTTTTTAGATAAATACTTAGTAGAACGAGATAAGAGACGACTATATTAATAAGTCTTTTATACGTTTACGCAGAAATAGAATAAAGAGATAATTAAGTTATATAATATAAGAAAGAATATCTATATTATAATTTAAGATATTATTTAGATAGAAGAAAGATCAGATTTAATTATAATAATCCGCGATAAGAAGACCACTCAAAATAACTATTTCGTCAACTTTTATCTCAAAGTTCTTAATAATTAAATGGAAGTTTGCTTTAAATCTGATTATATATTTATGCAGGATAATGTTAATATTCACATAACTAAAAAGATCAAGAATTGATTTAGAGATGAGAGCATATTATTACTTAATTAGCCGCTCTATTCGCTAAATATGAATCTCATTAAATATGTTTGAAAGAAGCTGAAAGAGATTATTTATTAACGTTATTTAGAGCTGATTAATATAAGTAAAAGTGAGGCCGATCTACTTACTCTAAGTGCTGCAATTATAGATGCTTGGAATGTAATATCTTAAATCTGACTCAATAATCTAATTGATAGTATACCGAGACGGGTTAAGGCCGTCCGAAAGAAGAAAGGCTGGTACATTAAGTATTAGCATTGAGAGGCCTAATTCAGAAGTATCTCAGTCTCAAGGCCTGTTATTTGTGAATATTTTGTAACGGGTCTCATAAATAACCCATTTATTTTAGTCTTGTAGTAGTAAAATGTATGGTGGTGAATAAAACGGTGGGTGGGGCGCGAAATTTCCGCGGGTAGATACTTTTGCGTAGGCATTGTACATACTCTGCTCGTACCATTGGGTCCAGACTCTCAGCCCTGATATACAAATGGTCGGGTGCAGCGTAAACAGGCATGATTCCAATAGAGGCTCTCTTTAACGACATCTTACAGTCAACGTCTACAGGAACTGCCAAACGCAGGTCCGAAGCCTGATAGTAAAGCTCACTGGAGCAGTAAAAACTACGCCTCTGCCATGCTAACGTTCAAATGTACCTCAATAGTCAAATCTTCCCATGAGCGGAACGGCCATGATTTGCTTATTGTAGCACGTCGCACGTTGTCTACGCCGACGACGACGCCAATCGCTTTCCAAACAGACCTTATCGCTTCCACTTTGCAAGTTGATCCATGATATTCTGCACATTCTGCGCCGGACCCTGTTGGGAAGCTGCTGCTAGCCCGAGGTTTCCGGCATAGGAAGACATACCCGTCGGATTAGTGTAGGGCTGCAGCGGTGCACGCTGGGCCAACTGGCTGTTCGGTGACTGCTGATGGTATTGCTGAGCTGCATAGCCATGAGCCTGATTCTGTTGTCGAGCAACATTGCTCAGCAGAGCACCCAGATCAGGGCTGCCTCCATTGGCTGCTGGCATATGCTGAGGCTGGGCTTGACTTTGTGGCGTCTGTCTCAAGTTGGCAAGCAATTCCTGTAAGTTCTGCCCTCCACCACCTGGACTCAGGGGACTCGGTCCACCATATGAGGGCTGACGTTGAGCTGCATATGTCGACATCTGCTGCGCGTGTGGCGGCTGATAAGGCTGTGAATAAGGTTGTGCATAGGGTTGGGACGGTTGGGACGGTTGGGACGGTGGCTGATTGAAAGGGTACGATTCTTGTGGGGGTCCATAAGGCTGAGCCTGTACGGGCGCAGCAGAGGCAGCCAATGCCATCCGCTCCTTTTGCCTGGCCTGGATGACGATGTCTGCGGCAATGCCTACCTCAAGGTCTACATATTCTGTTGACAGTCATCTTCTATGACTATTTCATTGCAAGAGGTTGCTTACCGTGAAAATTTACGCTAGTAGCACCCGTGCCTCGATCAAACACTTGGAGTGGGATCCGATTGGTGTATTGAGTGTTCCTCGTTAATTTGACAACAGCCTGTACGCCTTCGATGATTTGCCGCTTGACCACAGCTCCAAGTGTGATCCGAGGGTTCAGGTGAATCGTGGCTGCACGTAAGCCCTTGTGCTTGAAAGCATTCTCGATGTAGCGAGAAAAGCTCCTGTAAAATCAAGGTCAGCCATATATCGAGAAAGATGTGAGCTGACGCTTACTGGTCAACATCCTCCAAAATCAGGATCTGAACATCGGGAACGTCCCTCGGATCTCGCCTTGGCAACGGAAGAGCGGCTTCATCGTCGAATCCTTGGGGACTGGGACTCCTAAATCTTCCTCCGTCCCGGCCATATGGGGGCGATCGAGGCCGGCTGTAGTGGTTGAAAGCGACTGGGCTCCGATCGCGGACGCGGTACTCGTCTCGACTTTTGAAAGTCCGCGGTGAGGGTGATCTCAGTGGGCGATAGTCGTCTCTTCGCCGAGCAGGTTCGTCGCGGAAATCACTAAAGGGCAATCGTTGGAATTGAGGACCACGATCAGTTGCACTTCGCCTCCTATCAGGTGATCTAGATCTTCTGCGAGACATAGGCTTGCCATCAGCGGGTCCTGAATTTCGGCTACCCTTCTGAGGTTTGGAAATCTCCAGATCTGACCGTTGTTAGCGATTCCAGCATAACACCACCGGAAAGAGAGGCGACTTACGAATTTTTCTGCCTCTGATGGAGGCGCCTTGCTCCTTGGACAACGCATCGTAACAAGCGGTTGCTTCAAGAAACTGTACAAAGCCATATGCTTGCTTAAGCGATATCTGGGCCAGCTTACCGTACTTATGAAAGATATGAAATAGATCCCGCTTGGTCACCTTTTCAGTGGGAAGATTTCCTATAGTATGGTCAATAAGTCGCCTTCACTACGTCGGAAGCACGACAGAATCTTACCAACAAAGAGTCTCGATCCGGGAGGGAAGCGATCCCAAACACCTTCTGTCACGTATATCCTTTCGTCATGCAGAAACTGGTCATACTTCTTTTGAATATCTGGGCCCCACGGTTGTTCATCATCATCAATGCCTTGAGAGTCGTGTCTCTGGCTTGGTGATTCTGTTGCCCTTCCACCGACGTCTCTCAGACTCTGGACGGACGGGCTCTGGATTGGCGCCACGCTTCCGGGAGATTGTTGGAAAGTGGCAATTGGGGGTGGGGGTAGACCATTTGCTGCTCGAGCGTTGGCTTGTGGAGGAGGGATATTACTTCCAGTGCCCATAGCGGCACTGGGTCGATAGCTGGCAGTCTGTGACTGATGCGGAGCTGAGCTGGCATTTTGTGGAGGCAATTGGTGATATGATCGAATACTTTCATTGGGCGAATAACTTGGGTGGATTGCAGGCTTCTCTTGAGGAGGGGGCCTGGGAGGAAGACCTGCAACTACTGGAAGAGGCTTCTCGGAGCCGGTTTCTGATATTGCTGTCCCTTCGTTGGTGGAGGCAGTTGTGGGAGCAGTAAGGGTGTCGGCAATAGGAACCATGGCAGTAGACTGAGAAAGAGTATCTAAAAGAGACTGGTAATTGACTCCTTTGGAAATGGTGTCGGAATAATCTGGTCTCACAGCAGAATCAGACTGGGCATGGGAATCGCTGGCAGAGACTTCTGTTTTTGGCAGGGCATCATCTTCATTGCAGGCCTCTCCGCCAGAGGGAGGCTGGTCCAGTTCAGCGTTGGCATTGGCATTCTCAGTGAACTGCGCCAAAGGGTCCAAGGTGCGTTGCAGGTCAGGTGCAGTGGCATTTGAAGAGTGCGCATGAGAGTTGGTAGAAATCGCTTGATTCTCTGTGGTTCCTTGCAACACAATGTTGGATGAACCGCTATTCTGGACACCTTCATGGTTCTGCCCTTCCGTGTACCCATCGGGCTGCGCGAGACTAGTCGTAGTTTGAAGAGGCGCGCCTCGCGCAATATGATCGGCTTGGTTGGCATCCGAAGGTCTCGAGATAGTGGAGGTATCGAGTGCAATGTCGTATGTGGTCGTATCGTTAAAAACAGGATCCATCTGGTTTTCAAGTACTGGGATGTTAGAAGGCTCCGGGATATGCAAAGGTCGGGGGCTTTCTGGAGTCTGTGACCTTCGATAATGATGCGCTTCTGGAGGCAGATCGGAAGTCATAGGGGCAGCCTTTATGGTTCAATCCATCTACAAGATGAGAAGTGGTTGAGAGGAGGTAAGGGAAGATCCTGAAGCTGCTGCCGATTGCAATGCGGTCATCACTGGAGGCGCATAATACTTTCCGACTGGCATAGAAGGAGGTGTCAAAGGAGGAGGAAGCAAGCGTCAAGCAGAGTGAAGACCGGCGCAGATTCAGGCAATGCTTGGATGCGAACCGTGGTGTGAAAATTGTTTGACACAAACTGCACATTATGGGATGGAAATTGTGTTTGGATCAGCTAGCTAGTGGCGAATTCACTCCACGGCTCTCTTGACCACCTAAGCAATCATATTCGACTTCTCTTACGTTTGTCACATGGGTTCAATGAAAGTATTGAAGTGCATTGCCTTAGATGTGTCGCTTGCAGATCTGCCCGAGAACCATCTTGCTGTTCTCAAGAGGGTTCAATTATTCATCGCCAGTCTCCACGACAGATCGACGATCCTTTTCAAGTGTCCGTGATTATTTGCAATCGACTTCTGCGCCTAGTGAAGCAGAGCTTGATTCAGCTAGAAAGTGGGTTGCAGAGTTCACAACGGACACTCTCCCTCCAGACATTGGCGATGTTTCATTCAGTAGGTCGAGCGGACCAGGCGGTCAGAACGTGAACAAGTGAGGCTTCGGCCAGATGTCCAGCGCAGCGGCTGACTTCTCTACAGAGTCAGCTCCAAGGCGCAACTCAGAGTTCCTGTGAATCGCCTTTTCCCACGAATACCCGGTATCCTTCATTCTGCCGTTCTGTCGTCCCGTTTCTACGCAGAGAAATCGCGTAGTTTACTGGTACAGGCAGACGATAGTCGCAAACAAGGGGCGAACCGTGATGCCTGCTATGGTAAGGTGCACGAGCTATTACTTGAGCTGGCCAAGGACAACATACCCGGTGAGACAACGCAGAGTCAGAAGGAGAAGGTCAAGAAGTTGCAGCGGTCTGACAACGAAGCTCGACTACGGAGCAAAAAGCAACATTCCAGCAAAAAAGCGTCCAGGTCGAAAAGTCATGGTGATTGACCTTCGACGGCATACCATTTTTTGGGCTGGAGCAAGTCAGCCTTCGACGCCATTGCCAGCATGACTGGATTCTGCCGCTGCATGGAGTTGACCAAGCGTTGATAACATGATTTGACGCAGTGCAGCATCTAAGGAACCATTGTCTAAGAAAATTCCTAGCCAGGTTTGCATGGAATCGAACAGACCTCTGTTTCGTCTGGGCCCGGAAAATGCCCCTTGCAGCCTCTTCAACGAAATTCCAAAAGCTTTGGGAAATTCGGGAGATGTTACAGCGATTCCCACACACGAAATCTTCACGTGGCATACTAGAGTCCTCCAGCTCGACGGCCGTGATTTCCGCATATGATCCACGATATGCTTGAGGATGCTGCGCAGGCAAGGAATAGAATTCACTTCCTCGACAGCGTCGAAGAAGTGTTGAGCGAATTGGTCGTCGTCTCTGGCATGAACCATGGCAGCGTCAAAGATGGCGATTGGGATGGCGCCACTCAATGCCGGCGTGTTGGCCAGTTTCTGGAGCGAAGGCTTGTCAAGTTCGTCCGTGAACGATCCGCTTGCGTGGATATCTTCTGCTACCGGCCGTGGTAGATTGGCAGTCTCACTATTGGCATCGTCCAAAACCTGCCCTGGTCGTTGTGATGCTGAATTCTCGTCTATTCCCAGCATCTGCCGTCGCGCAGTGACTTTCGCTATGTAGTGAAGTTCGAGCTTCGTTGATTCTAACCAAAGTGACGTTGACCCTTTGCAGAATCTCAAACCCCTTTGCATGTAACTTCTGGCTTCTGTTATGTCTGCGTGCTCCTCCATTGCCATGTGTCCAGCGTAAACCCATAGATCGGGCTTGGATGGGTGCAAGCGAAGAGCTCTCGTCAAGATTTTGGAGAGCATTTTATACGCTTTTTGCAATCGAGCGTACTCGATTTGCTGCATCCAAAGACCAATATCACCTGGAAATCTTCTAGTAGCTCGGTCGAGGACGAAGAACACCCTGCGTTGACCAGTATGGATCGGAGTTTTGACTCCCAGCCTCTTCACCCTCTTTCGTCGGAGAGAGTCAACGTTGATCTCGAATTCTGCGTACCGGGCGAAATCTGAAGGCTCGCACCCGCGGGCATTTATTTTGTGCTCAAACTCGGATCGTTTCCTGGCGATACTGGTTATCTCATCCTAAGATCGATCAGTATTGCCCGAAGTAGACGTTGTATGATTGGGGCACGAACCGAAGAGAATATCTTCTTGCGCTCATACTCCTTCAACTCTGGAACAGATTGTTCTAGAAAGAATCGAGCCTTGTCGCTTGAGCCCGACATGACGATTCCAGTGCTTCAGCAGTCCAACGAGAATGCTTCGGTCAGTAGGCAAATTATGTGTGAATTCAAAATCGTCCAAAGCTCGAATTCAAATGAGGGCCTCGCCGCGCCAAGATTTCGTCGCGATTTCTGTTACCTGCCGGCTTGAAGAGCGCCCTGACCCAAATATTTCCTTCACTCTCTTTGCCATTCAATTATAGCTCCAATCTGTGTCCTTCCCTTATCTCAGTCCTTTGCCTCTTCTCATGCCATAGCCCCCTAAGCTGAGCTTGTGAACGTTCATGGCGCCAAAGTTCAGAGAGGGAGATGTTGTCTTTTCTGTATGTTATCTGAATGCCTCCTGAACCATTGACTAAATGCAGCAGTTCAATGGTAAATGGATCGGATGGGCTCATACCATCGTCGCCTATACAGGCTTTATTGGGGCTTTGCTCATCGGCTGCTGGCTTCATTTCAACAAAATTGTTCAGAACGAATACTATGGCTATCCAGATGAATGGTTCCCATCCGTCTCTGCTACGATTGGCGACCGTTTCCCTGAGCGATCGGTCTTTCAATTGTTCATAGCCATCACCTCAGGGCCAAGGTTCGCCCTGGTCTTCCTGTGGTATCTCCTGACTGCGCGACGAGATTCGACTCTCCCAAAGGTGGTTGCTGGTATCGGAGTCTTTCGCACGATATCGTGTGGTGGATGGACATACATCACTTCTACTGATGATCACAATTGGCATGATATTTTTATGATCTCCTACCTAGTCGCAACGCTGCCGTGGACGCTGGGCTGCCTTGCGCTCAGTCCTCCCAATCCCAGAGCCATCAAGTACCGGAAGATCCTGGCAAGCTTGTTCTTTGGCACACTTGTGCCCCTAATATACTATTTCATTCAGCACAAGGTGCACAAAGTTGCTGGAGGTAATTCCAGGAACTCGTGGAAATCTCGATGCACTGCAGAAGCTAACAATTTTAGCCTACACAATCTACGCCTTTCTTGAATGGTCGCTAATCCTTTTCGACGTTGGGTTTGATGCGGTGACAGCTCTAGATTTTGAGAGCTTTGAGCTGATAGTGAAAGATGTGAAGGGGCTCAGTAGAGGGTATGTCCCTTGGCTCCCGAAATAGACAAATGTAGAGATTTTCAAACTTTGGAAGACAATCTAGATCTGACGATGCTTAGGACGAAACTGCTCAAAGACGATCTATTGGAAGCAGGGTGCGTCTTTACTTTCGCCCATGGTCACTTGAAGTGCTGACGTCGGCCACAGAAAAGACAACCCCATTGCACAATCCTTCCAAGGGCCATACTCCTGGTCTGCGCTGCTAGATGCGGCTGCCGACATATATAACGGATTTGTCTTTTGGTCGATGCTAAGCTCTCTTGCGGTCCTGGTCTGGTATTTTCCATTGTGGCATATGGGCATATCCGGGTACGAGGCCATGGTCATGTCGACAGTATCGCCTCTACTCCTAGGTATTCCATTCTTGCGCTCGATGGTTATTCAGAATTCTCGCTGGGTCCATCTGTCCTCTCTTCTTGGACTACTCGCTTGGCTTGTGAAGGACCCTGCCAGTCGACTTTTCACGGTTGGGTTTGCCGTATGGATGAGCTGTATGGCATGGTCGGCAACGTGGTATGCCGAACGTGGACAATCTGCGCGTCTCAACGCAAGAATACTGGCGTGGGCTGTTGGTCTTATCCTTTCCAGTATTGCCAAATTCGCCAATCATACCAATAACCCCGTCTGGCCCATCTTGCACTCAGGAAATGGTGGATGGAACAAGACTGGCTTTATCCTGGCGGTCTTTTCTGTGTTGCGATCCACTCGACGGACCACAACTAACGGAGGCGACTACACTCCGCCTGGCAAAAGCAAGGGATCAGCTGTGTTGGCTGGCCTGGGTCTTGGAGGCCTGCTTTTCGCGATGCACTCTCTCTTATCCGACTCGAGCACCATGATTTTATGGGTTTGGGAAGGATATCCTGTCAGGGGACCTCTCGCGGCGCCTCATGGTGCCTTGACCATCCTTGCAATGAGTTTGGGGTTGTTCTCGGGGCTGACCTTTCCTGGCTTCATTGGATCTTGGACGGCATTCGGCATCGGCTCCGTTGGCGCCGGTGTGCTCACATGCTACAGTAATTGGACCGGATACTATGGAGCGCTTGTTCTTGCAATGTACCTCATGGGAGTGGCACCGATTCTGATAACTTCCGCTGTGCATCATTCACCTGCGATCACATTCGGATTTGGCTTCTTCGTTTACAATATCATGGTCTTGTTCCACGTCTGGGTTGTCGCGTATGCATTTGTACCTGGTGGTCCGCTCGTGAGAGAGCACACTGACTGGGTGATGACGACCACCATGCTTTTGATTGGAGCTGGCGTCTCCTCAGCCCTTGTGAAAAACACACCATCGTCAAGCCCAAGAAGCAGAACCGCTAAGAAGGTTCGCAAGCTATCCTCTTACTACTTGCACCTCCTACTTGGATTGCAGCTTCTATCTGCCTCAATTGCATACATGAGATTCCCCACGAACGACTACCAACCGTATCACAAAAATGAGAGAGCTATTACAGCTGGTATCTGGACTATTCATTTCTCCCTGGACAACGATATGTGGTCGTCAGAGCGTCGCATGCGAGACGCGATCAAAGAACTCGAGATTGATGTCATTGGCCTCCTCGAATCTGATCTTCAACGCATAATCATGGGCAATCGGGACACCACTCAATACTTGGCCGAAGACCTGGGCATGTATGTTGACTATGGCCCAGGCCCGAACAAACACACTTGGGGATCCGCTTTACTCTCTAAATTCCCAATCCTAAAATCTACGCATCATCTGCTCCCTTCTCCTGTTGGTGAGCTTGCACCAGCGATTGAGGCAACATTAGATGTTTATGGGGAGCAAATCGATGTCTTCGTCTTCCATTCTGGTCAAGAAGAAGATCCTGAAGACCGCCGTTTGCAGTCGGAGTATCTGTCCAGGCTCATGCGGGAGAGTCCAAGGCCGTCTATACTATTGAGCTACCTGGTAACGAAACCACTGGAGGACAATTACAACACTTACGTCGGAGAAAAGAGTGGTATGCGAGATATTGATCCATCTGACTGGGACCGATGGTGCGAGTACATTTTGTACAAGGGGCTTAAGCGGACAGGATATGCACGAGTAAGCCGGGGAACAATTACTGATACCGAGATCCAGGTGAGTAACTTCCTCCTTGAATACACCCCATCAACTGACTTGATGTCTTCTAGGTTGGGAAATTTGTTATTGGCCAAGCACCAACAGAGACAGACGAAAGAATATCAGAAGCACAAGTTCCAGAGGGTCTCCGATTTCCTGCCTTGTTTAAGGGGGAAGGTGTTCGAGGGCATCGATATCATGTCTTCGACGAGCCTAGGTACTTCTCGTAGATAATCAAATAGAGCTTCATCTTTTCTCTTTTCATGTACCAGTACCAGGTCCAGACCCCTTCTTTGACTTCTAACGTTTTTACGAACTCTGAGTGCGATCACCGAGCAGGAGGATAGCATGAATGTCTGATCACAGCCTCGTTCCGTGACAAACGCCGGCGGAGACAGAGACACCAGTGATAAGGACTAGCAGTGCTCAATCTAAATGACTGCTGCCTTGCAATTCTACTGGGTCTGCCTGCTCCCAACCTACTTATCGCGTCACAAGTGTATGCTAGGAAGGTTGAGTCTCTTCAACAGGCGGCCCTTCCCCCCACCACTTCAACCTCTCCAATCTCATAAACACACACCTGCCTCAAACCATCCTACTACCCACTGATCGAGATAGATGGAAATGGCTTCCTTGGCAGGTAGCCCATCCACCAAGACACCGAGTCGTACCGTCAAGATTCCCCATCGTGAAGGCCTCGAGGCATATGCTTCTTCCGCTGTTCGCCAGAGAAAGAGCGCAAGACACAATGCGCTTGATAACCTGTCCGATCCCTCGGATGTGGGAGCATCATCCTTCTCTTCTGACAGTTCGTCCCCAGCTTCGAGTCTGCTCCTATCTACAATGCGTACACATCTTAGTTCGGTTTCGTCCTCCCGCATGCCTTTCGATGACGACTCCCGAGAAGATCATTCTAGGAGATTCTCACCAATAACACCTACCTTCTCACACGCAAAGTACGGTTCTCGGACACGCACGTCCAAGCAGCAATGCAAGGCTGTCGATGACATGGATCCTCCAAACACCCTACCCTCACCCACTCCAGCTCGAAACAGTCATCTCGGACCTTCGATGCTCTCTAGTCATACCTACAAATCCGTCAACCTTAATGGGCCCGATCCAGATGAACCGCCACGCCTCATCACTTTCACTAAAGCTGGTCAAGGCTTCAATTGGAACGAAGAGCTATTTCTACCGAGCTACATGATCAGCCGCTACTCTCGAAGTCGTCGGAAACAGTACGATGGCGATCTGGGCGAGGATGATGTGGAGGTCGCTGAGATCTTCGTTTCTGATGAGGAAGCCAATAGCATGATACCATGATCTCCTTTGGATGACGGTTGAGACCTGGTAGTTCGTTATTCGCGAAGAGGCGTTGCGCTTGAATACTTGTAAAGGGGGATGAATTTGGGAGTTCAAAGCGACGTGTGGTGGGGGGCATCGTTCATGATAGGCACCAGGTGCTCAAACCCTTCCGCAACTAGAACATAACTTGGCTGGGCCGTTCGTTAATGGCATGGGTCTTCAGAAGACCTCCGTATCTTATATTCAGTTGTCTTATCGTACAATGTATTCTGTGTCCCCAGCCCAATTGAAAGTACTACCTGACTGTTCCGTCCTCTCAATCATCGGCTAGGGAAATTCGAATGATAGCGAGTTCATAGGAGTGCGACAAGCTGGGGATGGCGGCGCTCCGTTGTTGAGCAACAGCTTTAAGGGAGGCATTGCAAAAGGCGACTGATTGCCGATGCACTCGATCCAAGACATCCACCCTAGCCAAGCTGTATATATGAGCAGGGTACGTTCCATAATCACACAGCACCAAATCCAAAGACGAAGCTATCGGTTCTTGCGTAGATGATCAGTATCGTTCTCTCTGTTATCCACTCTCGCTTCTTCAATCATGGCGTCGATCCCTCGGTCTTTCAGTGCTCCCTGCAAGGAGTCAGAAAAGCTCGCCTCGTCGAGTATACATTCTGACGGTCAGGCAAGCCTTGTATTTCTTGAAGAGGGGCTCACACTCATCCGTCGACGAGTTACCGCGAAGATATTCTGAGGGATGTGAGAAACAAGACCGGCTTTTTGCTGTAGGGCACACACTTTCCGAATACCATTTCAAGAAGCAAGTGTCATATTTCCTAGACACTATCAGCATAACAAGAACCCAGAAGATACATGTTAGCATACTCCTTAACTTCATTACACTCAGGCGCCAATGAGGCTGACATTGCTACAATCGATAGCAAATGGCGGTTTCCTGATGATGGTGTATTCGTCCAACACCTATGCCAAGACCTCTGGACCAGCAGTCTGCCCCAGATCCAAAATCATTTTCTCTCGGAAGTGAACATCAAACGACAAAACTGGCAGCAAAGTGGCTACTCACGAAAGCGGTCGCTGTTGCGGCTCGACTTACAGTGCTGTCGACCAGGAGGAGAATGGATCTTGCATCTGATTTCAAGCCTTTGCAGGACCGAATAACATCCTCCCTACTTGATGTGACCAGGACCGCCGGTCAAATTGCCGCAGAGGACTTGAGCTTTCACCGCTCGTCTAATAAATCTCTTTCCAGAAACGTAGATGCTCAGAATTTACGTTTGTTACAGCTAACCCAGAGACTTCTGAAGGCTGCTACAACTACAGGCTCGAACCCCAGTCCACTCAGAATACAGAATACCGAAGAAGTGGACGACAATTGGCGTGGCTTAGTGGACGTTGTTGACGGTCTCTTGGAGCGTGCAGACGCCTGTCTGGACGAATACACAGGTGTAATCAAGCGACTTAGCCCGACAGCCCAAGATGAGGGAATGACACCCACCACTCCCAACGGCAGATCTAAGACATTTCCGTCTATATTCTCAGCACGACAGCTTGCCAAGCCTCAATTGCTGTTCGAAAATCCGCCTACCAATCATGAAACCGCACCCTTCAAACCATTACTTCGAACGAAGCCACATTCTGTGGTAGATCTGGATGAAAGTGTTGGCGTTGGTGGAACGGATGGGTTTGTCTGGCTGAACGTTCGACTGCACTCCCACAACTAATGCCACGCAGATACAATCACCCTTACGCTGTCGAGATTGAGCAATCTTCCTACTCCGAGGCGGTCCACACCATTGCAAACCCAGTTCCCTACTCGTTACCCGCTGAAATTGAAGCAATCTTTGTTGACACCAAGGAAGGCTTAGAAGAGATGCTGGCTGAGTTGCGCAAAGCTTCAGAAATTGCGATAGATCTAGAGCATCACGATACCCACTCGTATGTTGGAATTGTGTGTTTGATGCAGATCAGCACTAGGCAGAAGGACTGGATTATCGACACTCTGGTACCGTGGAGAGAGGACATGGAACGTTTGAATGAGGTTTTTGCAGACCCCAAGATCCTCAAAGTCTTTCAAGGTTCAACAATGGATATGATCTGGCTGCAGCGTGACCTCGGACTATACGTTGTAGGGCTCTTCGACACGTTTCATGCTTCAACGGCGCTCGGGTTCCCACAGAAGAGCTTGAAATACCTTCTGGAAAGGTTTTGCAGCTATCATGCTAACAAGAAATACCAAATGGCGGACTGGAGAGTCCGACCAATACCACAGGAGATGTTGGATTATGCTCGCTCGGACACTCATTATCTTTTATTTATTTACGACAACCTGCGGAACATGCTTCTAGAGGCATCCTTGCCGGACCACAACCTCATCGATTATGTTTTGCAGGAATCAAAGAAGGAGGCACTGCAACGATATGACAGGGCGGTTTACGATGTTGAGAAAGGGCTTGGTCCTGTTGGCTGGTTTGCGCCGTTGGCCCGAAGATCCATACGCTTCACGCCTGAACAGTTTGGAGTATATCGAGCTGTTCACGAGTGGCGAGACCGGGCCGCTCGCGCAGCGGACGAAGGGGTGATGTTCATCATGAGTCAAGCCACTTTATTCGCGGTTGCAGAAGCGATGCCCACGACTGTGCCTGCACTAATAAGCGCCACCAATCCTGTGTCAAAAGCCATTAAAGATGCCACTCGCGAACTGGTAGGAATCATCAAAAAGGGCAAAGACACTGGACGCGAAGGTCCGAGTGTCGCCGACGTGATGCGTGAGAACGAAGCTTTCTTGCCTCGCAGACGAAACAACAGAAAATTAGCAGAACGCGCGCAGCCAGATCAAGGAGTTGGTGACACGCTACGATTGCTAAATGCCAATGGCGATGTGGGCAGTAATGCTGATAGGTCCCTGACGTCCCGACTCTGGGGAACGGTGGCGAAACCATTTGTCACAACTGCAATTCGATTAATAGCACCACTGAACGATGCTCTGCGGCTGGTTCTTCCACTTCCAACACTAGGTGCCGAGTCGTTCACTAGCCCACCGCAACCACCCTCTATACAGAAATTGGAAACTTCGTCCACACAATCAGCTGCCGACCTCAACGGGTCAGTCGAGAAAACAAATCCACCCAATATCTTCATTCTCAAAGAGGTAGACCGAGGCTCCAAGCGCAAAGTCGAGGCAGCGGACCTAGAGAGCAATGAAATTTCCTCCTCACGGACACAGGGATTGGGCGGTGCTGCGGATTACACCTCTCTCGGCAATCCAGCCGTCGACGCTGTAGCAACTAGTGCAGAAGCCAGAGCACGGCGGAAAGAAGAGAAGCGACAAAAGAAGGCTCTTCGAGAGGCAGAGGCAAACGGCGATGCTCCCACTGAGCCGTTTGATTATGCGAATGCAGACTCGGTCCTACATCCGAAGACTGATAGGCATCAGGCAAATGGGTCAGCAGGGGTCCAACGACAGTTCAATCCATACGCCAAAGCGCTGGATGGACCACAAGGACTCAAGAGGGCTCGGAAGGAGACTGCTGGAAAGAGCTTCACGTTTAGAAAGTGAGCGTCTTTTCTCAAAGACCAATGTTGTGTCAGTTCTCCGGGACATCCGAGTGCCCTTGGGGCCATGAAGATTGCAACCACTTCGTGCTCGGCTTCGATCGATCCGTCTGGGTCTATTGGGGGATGCTCCGTGCAGCCAACTCAGTACCAGGTGCACGCTCAGATTCACTAGTAAACTCTAAGCAAAACAAATCCTGTGAGACGTCAGCCTGTGTGGCTGATTTAGATGTGCTCCAACAAATGCGAGCTCTGCGTCCACTCAGAAAGCGCCTAAGAAGCGGCGCAGTTTGTACCTGACGTAGGATCGAAGGTAGTCTGACTAGAATGAATCGTCCACGATGTGCCCTGCGGTCCTGTTTTCTTCTCCGATGCAATAAAAGCAAGATGGCTGATCTGACAGTCCTAGCTCGTATGCTTAGGGCTGAATTGAGAGCACTATCGAAGTGATGATCCTTCCGCGGTGTGGAGTGCTGCCGGATTCGTACTTGGAAGAGCAGATCGATCGTTGCTGTTACTGCTAGTATGACACGTACGATCATCATTCCTTGGTATGGGCAGATGGAGTGAAGTTAGACTTCGATTGATGGCCAAGGGGAGCTCTGGCCGGGAGGTTGCATAGAAGGTCTGGCACAACGCGTTTGGTTCCATTGGTTCCAAACTGCTTGCCCGCGGATGGTGCCGAATCCTGAGCTCCCCCCTTTGAGGCTCCCTTTTTCGAATCATTGCTCTGCAGGATCACGACTCAGCAGTTCACGACTTTATCCACGGTCAGGTCCTCCTGTGCAGCCTGGCCGCATCACGGTAGGCATCGCGGCATGGGTGTCATGCTTGACGGAGCAGTACCTTGATGTATCAGAAGCTCACGGCAAAAGACTTTCCGTCGAAAAGGCATCTTCCTCGGTTTCCCAGCCCGTGAGCTCGACTTTCCGGCTGTTCTGTGCGCTTTCACGGCAAGCGAGGGTGTCAATGGTTGGTACGGAGCATAAGTGGGTGCAGGTTCTCATTTCTCACCATCGATTGATCACATTTCCTATCTGGGGAAGAAGATTAGCGGGTAGATGATCGGATCACCTCGAGCTCCAAACCAACACCTCCGCCTTTCTACGCCTGCTAGCTTGAACAGGCGCAGTCTCATCGACATCAGGCTGTGAGAGTCCCCGCAAGATGACTAGTGTGCCGTCGGGGAGGTGGTCTCTGCGTTTGGTGCCTGGATTTAACGCGAATGAGGAAGGTTTGGGTGAAGCGTGTTGTACCACTCCGCCCCTTTCTGCTTGATTGGGGCGCGCGGTTGTCCCTTTGGCCTACCTTGGCTGCGATTGGGCTCCTTGACCTCTGTCCCACACCGTCACAGAGACGGCAGTCGATCTATTTACGAGCCATGAGGGGGCTGAGTTAGCATGTCTTTGATTGGGGGGTCAATGCATGTTTGACGGTCGACTCAACAGCTTTGGCTGATCAGCGAGATTGCAGGATACTAACACTGCTCCGTTCCTGAGGTAGAATTAGCTTTCTCGTCATGGTTGTCGCTAGCAAAGACACAGCAGCATTGAAATGACCACGGCATTCACCTTGCAGTCGTCCGTTACATTGCTGTGTTGCGCAGGCTCCGTAGGCTCTTTTTGGGCCCCTGTGGCCACGCCCCGAGGAATTGGCTTCTAGGCACGGTCAAGCTTCCACTGCAGTGACTAAGCACCAGCTCGTTCTCTCCCCAAAGCCATTCCAATGCCCAACCCTCAACTCTCCTCCTCCGGTCCCTCCCTCTAATCTCCCCTCTGCGCATCAGGTCCTTAGTCTTACCTCTTCCCTGCTCTCCTATCACCCAACCAGCATCCTCCACCATCCCAACTACGGAGTACCATCCTCATTGTTGTTGCGGAAGATCCGGTTAGTATCCAGGAACCCGCACAACCGCAGCTTGCACAATCAATTGTGGTTCGCCCTATGGGTCCCTGAACTCTCCAGCGCGACGGCAGCCTTCCATCCACTTGTCCATCCCCTCTCGCTTCCCACTGGCCTCAATCTCGATCGTTTGAGCAGGCCGACTGTCGAATAACGTCAGTGTCTCAGTGCAAAGGTTCCGCGATTCATATGGCTGTCTCAATGCAACTGAAATAGGAGGCAGATCAAAAGATATCACGCTGGTCGCGATATCAGTCCAGCAGTCCAGAAGTCCAGAAGTCCAGAACACCTCGCCGAAGACTTTGTACCCACTCACCCATAATATCCTTAATGATCCTGTCGGCTCTCACCACCGTTTCTACTTATCTACCGGTTACCAAGGCTAAACCGAGGCGCATCAACCATCCCGCGTCTGCGCTCCGATCAAACTTCATAAACTTGCAGCCTGTGCGATAGTTGCCAAGGTTCAATGACTTCATTCTTACAGTCGGAAGCCGCCACAAGATTGTCGAGTAAGACAACGCTGCGATCCGGTCAAATTACGCAACACCACGAAATGTCGGTCGCAACAATGCTCCAACCCGCTTCGCGGGCCTCCAGCTCCTCGTCTTCTTCCTATCAACCAGTAACACGGCAAAATACACTTTCTAGCCATGATGGACGGTCGGTCAGGCAGTCGAAGCGCATCTCGATGACTGCTCTCTATGTTAGCATGGGCGCAAAGGAGAAGGATCTGGAAATTAGCGACGACTTGGCTAGAGCACAACGGACATTGCGCGATCTAAAAGCAAAAATTTCCAATCAATCGAAGAAGAATTTCATCCTTGAGAAAGATGTTAGATATCTAGATTCCAGAATAGCATTGTTGATCGCGAACAGGATGGCATTGGAAGAGGTGAGTTATAAACAACAAGCATGAATCCAGCGTACTGATTCCGATTCCAGCAGAATGAAGTCGCTAGCCAGCTCGATGATGCCGCCGAAATCCAAGAAGGATCGTTTCCGAATGACGAGAAGACCCAGAAGTACGGCAACCTGCTTTTCATGCTCCAATCCGAACCTCGACATATTGCGCACCTTTGCAGACTAGTCACCATGGCCGAGATTGACTCCCTATTACAGACCGTCATGTTTACCATCTACGGCAACCAGTACGAGAGTCGGGAAGAAAATTTGCTTTTGACCATGTTCCAATCTGTCTTGACATACCAATTCGACCACACCCCAGAATATTCATCACTTTTACGACAAAATACACCTGTTTCACGGATGATGACAACATATACTCGAAGAGGCCCAGGGCAGAGTTATCTGAAAGAAGTGCTCGCTGATAAGATCAATTCCCTAATTGAGCTCCATGATGTTGATCTCGAGATCAACCCTTTAAAGGTCTACGAGAATATGGTGAACCAGATCGAACAAGACACTGGTGAACTCCCGCCATACCTACCACGATCGATCACTGGAGAAGCTGCAGCAGGAAATGAGCAGGTCCAAGCGATCATTGAACCAAGGCTCAAAATGCTCACAGAAATTGCCGAAGGCTTCCTGTCGACAATCATCGAAGGCCTTGAGGAGACTCCGTATGGTATCAGATGGATATGCAAACAGATTCGGAGTCTGTCGAGGCGAAAGTATCCCGAGGCCCAGGATCAGACGATTTGTACCTTGATTGGCGGTTTCTTCTTCCTGCGATTCATTAATCCTGCAATCGTCACACCAAGATCATACATGCTGATCGATCAGACACCTTCGGACAAACCAAGACGGACTCTCACTCTTATTGCCAAGATGTTGCAGAATCTGGCCAACAAGCCTTCGTACGCCAAAGAGCCTTATATGGCCAAACTACAGCCGTTCATCACAAACAATAAAGAAAGGATTACCAAATTCATGCTTGACCTGTGCGAAGTTCAGGACTTTTACGAGAGTTTGGAGCTGGACAACTACGTCGCGCTTTCGAAGAGAGATATTGAGCTACAGATCACCCTGAATGAGGTCTACGCCACACATACTTTGCTCGAGAAGCATACCGAAGCTCTCGCACAAGACCAGCATTCCCATCTCAATCTCCTGCTTCAGGACCTGGGATCAGCGCCACCACAGCTGCCAAGAAAGGACAACAGAACAATCACCTTGCCGCTTTTCAGCAAATGGGAAACTGCGATTGATGACCTCACTTCAGCGCTCGACATCACTCAGGAAGAGGTCTTTTTCATGGAAGCGAAGTCCACATTTGTGCAAATCATGCGGAGTCTACCCCACAATACGAGTGTGACCAGGCGACCATTGAGACTGGATAAGATTGCTGAAGCGGCCGCCACGTTGAAGAATGATGCGGTCATGGTTCGAAAAGGCATTCGTTCTATGGAGCTCCTCAGCCAACTTCAGGAGATGGGCGTGATTGATCGATCGGACGACTTCTCGTTGCTAAGAGACGAAGTCGAGCAGGAACTGGTGCACCTTGGCTCGCTGAGAGAGAAGGTAGTGGAAGAGACGAAGAAGTTGGACGAGGTCTTCAAGACCATCCGAGATCACAACACCTACCTGCTCTCGCAACTCGACACATATAAGAGCTATCTTCACAATGTGCGCTCGCAGTCTGAGGGCATCAAACGGGGCAAAGACCTGAAAATAAAAGAGCTGGGGCCATACAAATTTACTCATGCGCAGCTTGAAAAAGAGGGCGTCATTCGCAGAAGCAACGTGCCAGAGAATAGGAGAGGCAATATCTACTTCATGTTCAGAAGTCCATTGGCCGGTACCTTTGTCATTTCGCTTCATTATAAGGGTAAGCAAAGAAGCTTTTGCTTTTGTCCGGCTCGAGACGCTAACTTTTCCCCCCAGGCCGTGCCCGTGGTCTGCTCGAATTGGATCTAAAGCTTGACGATCTACTAGAGATGCAGAAAGACAACCAGGAGGATCTCGATCTCGAATATGTGCAGTTCAATGTATCCAAGGTTTTGGCATTGCTGAACAAGCGATTCTCAAGGAAGAAAGGTTGGTAAGAAGAAACATGCTTGCAGATGAGCATCGAACTTTTCTATTTATTCTTATGGTATTGTGGACCTCATTCACGAGCAATAGATGAGATGTTCTCAGAGTTCATGAAAGACCGGGGCCTTCCAGGCCATCGATGCACAGAACAGGACGCCGCAAGCCCACGTCGAACATATTTCCAAGGCGTGTCTCAACACTCAAGCTGGTTGGTGGATGTGAGATCTGGAGTCAGTTTATGGACGAAAGCTTGCAAGGAGTCTTAGAGATCTCCTAGGAGGCGTTATTAAGGGATGGTGAGGAGGCTTCTCTAGATACGATGGATTTCTCCGGGGGGGGGGAGTTGACGATAAGGAATCTGCGGTGGTCTTATGGATGAATGTGATGAGAACTTTGGGCAATACACATATGTAATTTTATGGGATTTGGAATGATGGCCGATTTTTGGCACGTAATCAGTCTTACAATTCGAGATGTTGATGAGGTTGCTTCCAGTATTTGTACATATTCGTCTTGATCTTTGCAGTCCTCGTGGCTTTACCGTACTCGAGACTTGTGCCGGAACAATGCCAAGCATCCCACCTGACGCGAAATTGGGAGGAAAGTGAAAACCTGCCCAAACCCCGCCATCAATCCTCCCCCCTGTCTCTGGTGATATATGTATCAGAAGCGTCACCGCACAGTCGAGACATTTGAACAGCATTCTCCAAGGCCCGCCCAATTCTGTTTCTCCAACCGTTCCTGAAAACAGCCCTGGTGCTCCTCAATTCACCAATTCACTGCAATTGACGCTTTGTTCCCTCACCACTATGGCCGCTCACCATCTCCCAGGCCACAAGTCCAAGGAGGCTACTCCACGCACATCCACGACCCAGGCCCCCTCAAACCCACACATGGACCTCGATCCTAAATACGACGATTATGATTTTCCCACTACTGCGCCCGAGACGAAATCAGGCCACCCAGGTCATACCACGAAAGAACAAGACGCCCAGGTCCATCAATTGAGGCAGATGCTAGAGCAGGCAGGATCCAAGGAGCGACTTGACACGTTGACTCTGCTGAGGTTCTTGAGGGCGAGGAAGTTCAATGTTGAGGCGTCGAAGCAGATGTGAGTGCCAACCAGTGGCCACTTGAATGTTGAGCACCTGGAGAATATGGGACCCAGTCGCAATGATCATGGTTGCTAACCACATTGCTATTTGTAGGTTCATGGACTGCGAAAAATGGCGAAAGGAGTTTGGAACAGATGATCTACCAAGGACGTTTGACTACAAGGAGAAGCCAAAGGTGTTCGAGTATTACCCTCAATACTATCACAAGACTGACAAGGTTCGTCACTACTTTTTCCTTCTTCGTATCCTCTGGCTCGAGCAAGTCTGCATTTACATCCACACTCGAACTCTCACCAAACAGACTACCACAAACAGCAAACTAAGAGCTCCTCCCTAGGATGGTCGCCCGGTCTACATCGAACAACTGGGCAAGATAGACCTGAACGCCCTGTACAAAGTCACCACCGCCGAACGCATGCTCCAAAACCTCGTGACCGAGTACGAAAAGCTCGCCGACCCCCGCCTCCCCGCCTGCTGTCGCAAAGCCGGCAAACTCCTTGAGACCTGCTGCACCATCATGGACCTGAAAGGCGTTGGCGTCTCCAAAGTCAGCTCCGTCTACGGCTACGTCAAATCCGCTTCCGCCATCTCACAGAATTACTACCCCGAGAGACTGGGGAAGCTGTATCTGATCAACGCACCGTGGGGCTTCAGCGGCGCCTTTAATTTTGTCAAATCTTTCTTGGACCCCGTCACGGTGCAGAAGATCCACATCTTGGGGTCAAATTACCACGCAGAATTGTTAGGTCAGGTCCCCAAGGAGAACCTGCCCAAGCAATTTGGCGGAGATTGTGAATGTGAAGGCGGCTGTGCGCTAAGCGACGCAGGGCCTTGGCAGGATCCGAAGTGGGCCAAGAGGCCAAGATGGGCAGCGGCGACAAAGCAGGAGCGGGCAGGCACCGGTGTCACGAAAGAAGGGGCGGGTGTCATTGATCACGAGAAGATGAATGATGGACCACAGACGGTGAGCGGCGGCGAGCAGCAACCCGTCCAGGCCGAGCCGGGGACTCAACCGAATTTGCCGGGTCCTGCGCCGGCACATGCATAGCATTGAGGGGAGGAGACGGGTGGGAAGTAGAGATTCAGGGGAGATGTGTATGAGCTGGAGGGCTCCTCGGGGGTAATGGACAGGGGCATTGCATGGACGGTGGATGCTTCCCTGGTGGGGCCGGCGGTGGTCTTCTCGTTGTCGTTGTCATAGGAGGCGGCTGGCTCTGAGTAGCCCAATCACTACTCGGTTAGAAAGACAATGATGAATGACTTGTTCTGAGTGGAAGCAATTGATTGGATGAGGCGGATGTTGCGACCTGGGATATGGTCCTATCCAGCAGCCGGCGCCTCAGGCATCACCTTCTTCGCACTCAGCCTCTTCTCTATGAGAGGCATTCCACACCAATAGATTCTAGACAATCAACTCAACTCATTCGACTCGCACTGCCTTTCCCCAACTTCATGCTTGGATAAGCACTCGTACGTTGAAGTTGATTTCTCGTTCCATGCTTCAATGCTGGCTGCTCTAAGGAAAAAACCGATTTTTTCCCGCCTTTCCCCAAGGCCACCGTTTTCTGTCTTGATCTTTCGTTGTTGTTGTTACTGACTACGCTGGAAGCTTTCCCATCCATGAACGGTGTCTCTGCTACATCCGCTAGTTATTCCACCCCACCCACGGCGCCGCAGTTCGCGCCTGCTATGCTAGTCTAGCTGCGCTATGCTGTGCTGTGCTGTGCTGCTTGGGTGGTGATTTCTGGGGCCCAACTGCCTGGCTCTACTGTGCTGCGCTGGTGAAGGGGAAAGTTTTTTTTCCAAGTTACACGGCACTGCCTTGGGACAAAGACGCTGGAATAAACCGGGGGCGGGAGGATCAACTGAGAAAAGGATGTGTATGTCGTCAACGAAGATGGGGAAACGATTGTTTTGAGAGGATGTTAGTTGTGGTGATGGTCTTGAGGCAGGCTGCCTGTCAGGGCGGTGGAGAGATTTGGGGGAAAGAAAAAATGAATGTGGCCAGAATTTTTGGAACATCTTTGGGAACATTAATAGTCACTCCTCTGTTGTGGAGGGCGCTGGGATCTTGAGGTTCCTGTTTGAGAGACGATACAAGGTTTGATGGGGGTCTTGTGGACATGTTTCCATGTCGTCGGAGGACGCTATCCATAGCAACGTAGTGTCGCTCAAGGGAACGCATTCCATTCAATTCACTGACAGCTCACGTCATGCCCTTAATCTTGAATGCTTCACGAAGCCGCATGTCATATTGTTCTAGGACTCTGCTCGCGTTGGTAGTCCAGTACGCGTTGATGGTTGAGAAAACAGTGGAATCATCCATGTCTTCATTTCCATATCTTGGCTGAATATGATGACAGAACAGCCTGAAGAGACCTGTAGGGCTTTCGAGGGCATAACCATACCAGAAAGTCCCCATCTTCCACGCCTGTTTCAATATAGGTGAAACGGGTAGAGTGCTCTGTCCTTCGGTACAAAATCTCTTCTCTTCTTCTCCAAATGCATCCATGTATTCTTCGTGAAGCTTCGTGTATTCCGTCAAATCGATACCATCCACAGGCTGGCTTGTTAACCAGTACGGAGAGTGCACCATCTCAATAGGATGAGAATAGGCCCACTCCAGATCAACCGGGCAGGTAACGTTCCAATTCTCGTCGACGAAAATGTTGATCTAATGGAGGTCAGTAAGCCTAAACACCAATGGCCCTCGGCACAAGTCACGCCGCAAGAAATGTGAAGATATTGTCTTCATAATTGTCAAGGCCGCCATTTGGTATAAGCCGTCTTGCGAACTACCAAACGCATTAGGTCGGTTACGGAGACGACTATCATGAAATGCGAGAATGGCAACGACGTAAGAATCCACCGTTGGGTAGGTAAAATTCCGTCGTATATCCACTGGTATCTGCTCGTTTTCCAACTTTTGGATTTGGAAGCTCAAGAACCGGTCATCGTCAATGGCGAAGGAGCCGAATAGCGGTGAAGGGACCGGCAGAGTGTCAGCAAGATTCGAGACAGGTTCCGGAAAAGGTTTTCCCGTGGCTCCGTGTCATGGCGCTGCTCGTCCCGTGTGATACCTTTTGGCCCATTGATAATCCAAACCCGTAGAGGTGCGGAATGGGGACGGTAGGGGAATTTTCTTCCAGCTTCGCAGCGGACCTCCTCATCTGCATTGCGTGGGCGAAACGCCTCGCGGACCCAGTACCATTCGTCAATGACAACGGTTATGCAGAGACCAAAGCTTCCGTGTATCCACTCATCTGGTCCCGTGACCCGTCACGTCTGCTTCGAATTCAACCCGAGATGGTGAATTGCCACTCCTCGAATCAAGCTGCGGGTTTTTTCGGTGGGATGAAGAATTCTACCCTCTGCTTCCAGCAAGTCAGCTTGTGGAGGATGTTGGTCTCATTGTCCTTGGCTTAGGGGTGAGTGATCTCTCCACCCCCGTAGACGGCGTGGCTTGTGCATGGCGATGACCTTTTGAAAAGATATCGTTTGGAATGCAAATTTGAGGAAAGTAGATCTTGGCAAACGTGCTTGATACCATATGAGACACAGACAGAGCAGATTGGAATAAAGGAAATCTCCTCCGTCTGTCAAGAAGTTGGGGCTTCATTTGACATCATTGACTCTCCAACGGCGACACTAGATTGGTCACTTAGCTTTAGTCTACCGCAATCGCAAACAGCGGAGCAGAATGGTTCTAGGATACTGCTGAAAGTGGTGTGGAAAGCTAAGTCTGGCAAAATTGGTGTGGAAAAGGGCTCATAAAGGAGTGTTTGTTAGCATTTGACCAACCCAGGACGAATGTGTGTCTCTCAGCAGGCTAAGCAGTACCATCGGTACTCGTTGTCACAGCTGCTCCGCTGTTTGCGAATGCTGTGAACATATCAAGCATTAAATCGAAAATGCAGTAGAATCTTATGTAGAATTGCCTTCTGAGAGGGAGCTAGATATTGATGAATGAGTGTATGCCGAAGGAAGCTGCCTACGCAAACTGACTAGCAAGGAGGAAGAAGATAGGCCTCTGCTGGGTAAGCCGGCAAGGAGGACCTACGACAGATATGAAGAAAATGAGGCTCAACTTGGCCGGCAATTAGCTAGAAATTGGCCGATGACAGGCCTGAGGCGCATGCAGCGAGACAAAATCATTAGGACGAGGTGGTTCTCTTGAGACAGATGAAGCGGAGAATTTGAATGTTCGGAGTGGCAATTGTGGGCGTTTCAAACCTTTGCGATCAGATAATTGTTAGCCTTCTTGTTTCATCCCGATTCCGATGTGTTTTCTTAGACTTGAATGGGGGCAAAGCATTTAGACTGGTCGCAAGGAAAGAGAAAGCGACACCGAATCTCACCGCGCAATTTCTGAGGACATGAAACAGGCCGGCTTGTGTAGTCCAATCGGTCTACCCAGTAGAGTGTGGGACAGGTCAATCACTCAAACTCCATGGCAACATCTCTAGCTCTCTGCACCTTTCCCACCGTCTCCGTCAAGCTTCCTCCGGCCCATGTGATACCATCTTCCCCTACTCTGCCCCTCCGCAATGTATCCCCAGCACCTGCCGCCCCAGCAAGCCTCCTCAGATCCCCCAACCCGTGTTCATACATCTCAGCGACGTCCTCCCTCCATCCATCAGGTAGAGCCTCAAGCTTCAATTCCGCTTCGCCCTCGCCAATTTCCCTAGGTCCCTTCTCCCCATCCTCCTTAATCCTTGTGAGCAGCGCCTCACCCCCCGCCCTAGCCCCCTCAGCAGGTGCCGTCCTTCTCAGCTGGCTTACCGCCAACGTTTCCCTCTCCAATTCCGCGTACAACGAGGCGAGCTTGGTGGAGAGGCGAGGGTCGTATGCTTCGTATGAGAAGTGTATGCCTTCTCTTTCAGCTTCTTGATGTAGTTGTGACTGTGAGGTGGATGCTGTCGTAATCGCCGTTCTCGGTTGGGGCGCGTTTGTATTTGAATTTGGGGTTGCGCTGGGAAAGATGTTGGAGGAGGCAGTCGCCAGATCATTCCCATTAATACTGATAGAACCACCCGCATAGTCGAATGTTCTATCCAGGAATTGATCCAAGAGTGCTGCAACGCGGGCGCGCATCGGGTCTTCCTTCGGTACTGCCCCATCTCTCTTCTCGCTCGATCCGGTTCTGTTTCTACTTGCGGCATCAGATGGGAAGTGTAGATCCAACTTTTGCCGTGCGGCAGTGGCGATGTTGTCACGGAGGTAGGTCAGGTCGAGCGGGGATTGGAGTTCGATTTTTCGGTGGTGGGGGTTTGGAAGTGGTCTGGGGTGCGGAGGTAGGTCGGTTGGTAGTTGATCAACTTCCATCGTCGTGAAAAGTTTGTCTTATCAGGGTTTCGAGGAAATCTTGTCAAGCGACAATACTCTGGAGGTGTTGTCGAACATGGAGTATGAGCGCGTGATCATTGATGGTTAAAGAACGCTCCTTGTTTACGTTTTGCTGGATTGGAGAACTATACGGAGGATCTGCCTTGGCTGCGCCGGCGCGGGCCGTAGGTTGTGCCAAGATCTTTGGATAGGGGGATTTACAACACTGCCCGGTTCTCAGTATTCAAGTAAGACACATATGCTCCCCTAAATTGAATGGTCGCCGGTCTCCCTTAACATGCTCAGCCGGGTTCCTGTATAAGGATGCCAGGCTTGACCAACATTGTAGTTTGGTGGGCTGTGTGACTGCGCAGTCGCAATCCCTGCTTATTCAATCTATTTCAGCGGGATGGCAGGAGCTACGAGGAGAGAATGTCAGGAATCTGCCATCAGCAAGATGAATAGCATTTCCTGATTCCAAGTCCCCTTTGATGTTCATGATGATTGGACTGGACATCGGCTGTCATGGGCCACAGATAGCAAACGGGGCAACTGATCCAAAGCGGAAGAGGCCTTCCGATTACAGCTTCTGTCTTTTTTCCATCCAACAATTCAGACTCCACAACTTTGGAACTGCTTCACTTTGTCTTCAATGATTTTGTGAACTTCACGAGACTTCATTCCAAACAACTTCCGTCACTCATTGTGACTTCGTTCATCAAACAGTAAATGCCCGATCTTGACGATCTTCTGAGAGTGCAGTCACCACGTACCTCATCTTCTTCGCAGCAATATCACAACTACCGATCTCTTCATCAATGTTCATAACATCACTTATGTAGCGCACTCTGAAGGCGCTCTCGAAGCAGTCGCTTCATCTGCAGACCTAAAAGTTGACTGCAGTTCTCCAAAAAGGTGGCGGTTTCAATGCTCCTTCAACCGGGCCTCAAATGGGTGTTGAATAGATGTTTTGAAGCCGAACCGACATGGACTCACGACCCTAAGATCAAGACGATAATAAAGCTTGCGCGTCGACATCTCCGACTCAACGACGATGATGTCTGCACGGCAGACTATTATATGCAGGGCGCTTTCAACAAGATCTACCTCATCAGATGTCCAAGAGGTGGCGCAAATGAACAATCTTTCGCCTTCCGAGTCTCTCTGCCAGTCGATCCTGGTTTCAAAGTATCAAGCGATGTTGCAACGATGAACTTTGTGCGAGATCACACAGATGCACCGATACCTCGTGTTCTTGCATTCAACCCGTCTCACCAAAATGAACTTGGCTTCGCATGGACCATCATGGAAATGATGCCGGGAAAACCTTTATGTGAGCAGTGGAGGTTCATGACCTGGAAGCAGAAGGAAGATCTTGTAAAAAAGGTCGCGGAAATTTTGGCCCAGATGTTTCGCCACAAATTCTTTGGAATCGGCAACCTTTATCAGATAGCGGACGCATCTCCACATAAAAAAATCCATCACCCCATCAAACGAAGTCTTGACTCTGCCACAAATGCTTCGACAGCCGCATTGCCTGCTGTTACGCAATCCACTCAGTCACAGCCAATCGACGGTGTCCGTAAGAATTGGCTTCTCCCAACGTATGAAGTTGGTCGCATTGTGTCGATGTCCTTCCTGTGGCACAATCGGGTGCACTTTGATGTCTATCGCGGACCTTTCTCGTGCAGTCACGACTGGTTAGCAGCACGACTTGATCTTGTAATCAGAGATTCGGATGCCACGTTAAGTGAGCCGGCTAAGGATCAGCAGCACAAGGTTTTCGCAAACAAATATTCTTCGATTGCAAAAAGACTTCGAAAGCAGCTACGAAATTTTTTTCCTCCGAACGGTTCCTGCGAAGGCGGGGTGACTTCGGAGATCACCGCGCTTCACCATTATGACACCTCAGGCTATAACGTACTGGTTGATGAAGAGGGAAGCTTGACAGCGCTGTTGGACTGGGACGGCGTGTCTACTGTCCCGCTCTGGAAAGCATGTGAAATGCCAGAATTCCTGATGTCGCGGTTCATTGATGAGATTGGAGACGATAAACGAGCATGCATCGATGGAGACTGCATTGGCAGCCAAATTTCAAAGGATGAGGCGATATCTCTTGAAAAGATGCAGCTCAGGACGGCATTCTTGGTCGAAATGGAAAGAATAGAGCCGGACTGGGCTCAGATTCACAGGACGTCTGCGATCTTGGCTGATTTTGAGGCAGCGGTGCACCTTTGTGATTCCCTTTTCAGATCCGACGTTGTGGACGAATGGCTGCATGATATTGAGCAGGGAAAGGAGTATTGGAGTCTGTGCGAGCGTCCACTCTCCGGAAAGTAGCTGCGAGAAGACCAGAAAGATGCTTAGTGCAGTCAGCAACCCAACTGCTGATTTCAATGCAGACTTACTCCCTCTTTAGGCAGATTGTGCTCAATAGATAGGGGATCGTCAATTAAGACTTCATGTGAACAAAGATGCTGATGTTTACGCTCTAATCAAGGACACATTGATGCGCTCTGATAAGGTCGCCGTAGGCTGTCAAGCAAAGATGAAGGTATAAGCCGTTGAAGGATTGACCAGTAGAGACAAATCCACATCATATGAAGCGCACGAGGATCTTAGCCAGCTGACACGAACTTGCTGCGACATCCCGTGGCCATGGCTTGGCTGTAGCTAGATCTTGAATAAATGTGCCCGATGAAAGCAGTGCTGACCCTGCGTTAAATCTTGCCAAAATGTATATCACCGTACAAGTATTTCGCTCGCATCAAGTCCGTGTAGCAGGGTTTAGACGTGATATAGATGGCTGACTAAGCCAATGTGGGCTTAGCGAGCGGGTGAGCGGCTGACCTAGCCTAACACAGCTAAGTATGGGTTTGCGTATCGCAATCTGCTGTAGGTCCTCCTTGGCGGCTTTCTCAGCCTGCGCCCTGTTTTAGTTAGTTTCCTCCTTCATGCCACTCCTCCATCACAATTCCCTTCAAGTTCACATCTCAATTGAATGGTAATGATAATTGTATCATCTCAGTTCAGCCGCCTTCGCTTCAGTCGATTTCAAGCCAAAGTACGACCATCTGCAAGATCCTTCCATAGCATATCCTCGGGCAAAAGCGACATCGAAATACCAATATGGGCTCAGTCGATACAGAAATCTACCCCAAAGCTTCTGGTGCAGCTGCCTCTTTAGTTGCTGTGCATCGCGAGCCTCAGCCGCTCAAGCTCTACGCTGGCTGGTTCTGCCCCTTTGTGCAACGCGCGTGGCTTGTCCTTGAAGAGAAAAAGATCCCATACCAATACATAGAGATCAACCCTTACCATAAAGCGAAGTCGTTCCTCGAGCTGAATCCTCGCGGTCTGGTACCGACTCTCGGCTGTCCGACGGGTCCTGAAGGCAAGGAAACAAAGCCACTATACGAGAGCAATATCATATGTGAGTATCTGGACGAGTCGTATGCAGGTGTCTCCAAGCACGGACCAAGCCTATTGCCATCGGATGCATACGAAAGAGCGAGATGTAGGATCTGGATTGATTTCATTAGCTCTCGCATTGTCTCGGCATTCTACCGCTTCTTTCAACATCAGCCACATTCAACTTATTCAATAGAACAGGCCAGAGCAGATTTTCTCGGACACTTGAAAACCTGGATAAAGGAAGCGGATGCAGAAGGGCCATTCTTCCTTGGACCCACTATATCAATGGTCGATATTGCTCTTACGCCGTGGCTCATTCGTCTTTGGCTCTTTGATCACTTCAAGAATGGTGGTCTTGGTATGCCTGTGCCTGGGGAAGGCGGCGAAGACGAGGCAATTTGGGCTAGGTGGAGGCAATGGGCCGCTGCAATCGAGGAAAGGCGGAGCGTACAGGAGACCACGAGCGCAAGAGAACAATACATAACGGTTTACCAGCGATATGCTGAAGATACAACCCAAAGCCAGGTAGCTCAAGCTACACGAGGTGGCCGAAGCTTGCCATGAACGGAGAATGCACGCAATGACACTTCTGCAATTGCCGGCGCATTTTTGGCAGTATTACTTCCTTCCGCTGCCCGGCTCTACGAGTTTGAGAGGATGGATGAAGAGAGAAAGACTCTCCACCCTTCATAAAGTTCTGCGAATTCTCGGGTCCTGTTGCAGGGCAAAGCAATAATCAAAGATAACAGTGCACGCATGGCAAGACTGTGACAACCGGAATTAGGCAGGTATATAAGTTGTCTACTGGATCACGTTCGCCAGGTGCACTCTTGTATGCATACTTCGCGTTACCATGAACACTGGCTAGTATCAGAAGCAACGTTCTTCTGGATGCATACGTTGCTGGTAGACTGGAGACTCGTCTTTCAATCGCATGATCCAAGTACCTCAGATCATCACAACCTCCTCCTTCGCGCCCACGTCTGCAATCTTTCTCCCGAAAACACATGCACGCGCTTGCCCATTTGAGACCAGATCGACATCCTATATAACCTCGAAACGTCTTCCTCTAATCATTAACCCAATCCACCGTTACCCCAGATCTTCCTCCGCTCCAGGAGCCGGCCCTCCCCTCAAAACATTGTCATGAGCGTGCTCGACCTAGAAAAGATGGCAGAGAGTAAGGATATGAGTGTGGTGAAACCCTCGCAGACCCCGTTGTCATTGCTTGCGCCGTCTTCAGCAGCAAGGCACTATCGTGGAATCAGCCAAGATGCATCTCCCGAAGCTACGCCATCATCGCCACCATATGTGGTATGCTGTAAGCTTAATCTTGAAGAATCGCAGAAGATACCATCTTAACATTAGCAGCTTCGGAATCAACATCTCGTCCATGTCAGCCATAGCGCGCACGAGGCAATACCTCAACTCCTTTGATGATCCGCATGAAGTCATCCAAGGAGCAATTGGCTCTGCCCTCGCTGCCGGATCAGTCGTCGGCTCTATCGTCGCTGGCCCTTTGTCTGACCGAATTAGCCGTCGTGACTCTGTCTTCGTCTCCTGTTTCTTCTAGCTGGTTGGAACTGCCGTTCAAGTGTCCTGCAACGGCTAGGGCATGCTCATTGCCGGCCGGGTCATCAATGGCATCACGGTTGGTATTACCTCCTCGTAAGTACCAGTCTATCTCGCCGAAATTGCAAAGAAGGAGAAACGAAGCGGCCTGACAGTGATCCAACAACTGGCTATTGAATTTGGAATATTGATTTGTCATATGGTAGGGTAAAGGTGGTCATTCGTCCCTAGCGCTGCGTCTTTTCGCACGGCATGGGGTGTTCAATTTGTACTGTGCGTATTCCTAATGCTAGGCTTGCCTTTCCTTCCACGCTCACCACGCTGGCTTGCGAAGAAGGACCGCACGGAAGAAGCCATCCAAGTCTTTGCCGCCATCCAAGTCGGGGGTAATAGAGACAATCCTCTGGTTATTGCCGAGTGGGAAGAGATCACCGTCCTGAAAGCTGAGCGCTCGGCCTATCCCGGGTGGCGCAAGTTCTTCTACAATGGCATGTGGCGTCGCACTCTTGCCGGCTTCTCAGTCCAAGCCTAGCAGCAGATGAGCGGCGCCAATGTTATGACCCAATTCGTCGTCTACGTCTTCCAAATGGCTGGCCTAACCGGAAACATCAACCTCATCTTGTCGGGCGTCCAGTACACCCTCTTTATCGTCTTCACCACCGCCGTCTTCTTCATCGATCACACGGGGCGTAGGCCCTTTCTCATCTACAGCCTCCTAGGCATAGGCCTCTGTCACTTCGTAGTTGGTGGCCTGCTAGGTAACTACGGCGAAAGTGTCCCCAAGGGCGTCGACGGGAACCTCAACGTCATCATCCGTGTCGCTGGGCGCGCCAAGCCTTACCGTCGTCGCGTTCTCCTATCTCCTCATTATCATCTACGCCCTAACCCTCGCCGCTGTCGCATGGGTCTACGCCCCGAGGTATGGTCCTTGGAGACCCGTGCAAAGGGCATGGGCATCGCCGCTGTGGGTAACTGGCTCTTTACCTTCGCACTCGGTCTGTTCGCCCCCCCTCCCGCTTTCCGTAACATCACCTGGAAGACCTTCATCATCTTCGGGGTGTTGTGCTTAGGCGGTGCCACCCAGGCCTTCTTTACCTATCCCGAGACGGCGCAAAAGATGCTCGAGGAGATTGAGGTACTGTTTAGTAAAGAGGGGTCGAAGCCATGGAGGACCAAGCCGGGCGATCCCAGGCTGGATGGGGAGATTAGACAGGTGATTGAGGCGAAGGAGAGGGGGTTCAGTGTGGACGAATCTGTGCAGAGGGTAGAGCAGGAGGTTAAAGTATAACTCAAAATTCCTTTTGGGTCCATCTGTCTCAACAAGGGCAGTGGGTGCGCAGCTGCTATAAGGAGGTCGCTGCCTGGAAAAAACTTTGACTAGAAACTTTGCCGCACAGCTTCACGGACAAGTTGTCTCATGGTCACCACTACCAGCCTTCGGTCCTGAGTGGCTAGCAGCCACACCAGCTCTGCGATAATTATGCTATTGAGCCCGCCCCGTGACAATCAACTTGCGCCGAGCTTGTTCATGTAATATACAATAGACTTGGCACCATTACTCGAACCGGGTATCGAGGATTGATGACATGACACCATCAAATCAGAAGCACGCACTTTCATATTCTGGGGAGCTGAATCTAACAAACAACAGCCTATGGTGTGTACGGCATCAGAAGTTTAGTTATAAAGGGTGATGAGCAGAACGTGATTTAAAGGGTCAGCGCATCGGCAATGCCGCACTCGTCCTATATGAAAGGTACGCCAAATGTAGCCACCGTCCGGTGAAGGAGCTGCTGATAAGCCAGGTCATTTTTAAACATTTCCAGAGTGGGGAGTTTTGATTCGGAGAACCGATACTTCTACCGAGTATCCGAAGGCGGTCGCGAGCTGTGCTGTTGAGAGACTCGGATATTCCAATCGAAGACCATCACTGTAAGCTGCCGCTATTCCCCAACTCTAACAGAGACAAGTTGCCCTCCAAGTAAGATTGCCATCGAAGGAACCTCTGCTAGTCTGACCACATTCGCCCCCTCACCCAGGCATCTCCCCATGCTCCCCCACCCAAACCTCCCTGATCCACGGCACCGCCCACCTAACCTGCCCAACCGACATATCCCCCGCCATCCCACGATCCACCCTAACCCTCTCCAACGTCTCCTGCACAACCCTGTGATCCCCACCCCTCAACCTCCGAATCGCCTCATCCTGCATTCCCCGCAGCGCCTCCCTATTCCTTTCTATCCTCGCTTTGTCGGCCGTCGAGATACCATTACCTTCACTACTCGGTGAGGAGGATAGAGCGAGGGCTTGGGTGTAGGCGTCGCGCCACCCGTTGTAGTAGCGATTGGTTACTTCGAGGCAGGTGGTTGTGGTAAGGTGGGGTGGTGAAGGGGAGTCTTGTTCGCAGTAGTTGGTGGATACTTCGGTGAATATGGTTTGGAGGGGGAGGACGACGACGTAGGGGCGGGGATGCCAGGGGAGGGCGTCCCAAGCCCAGCCATGATAGAAGTCGTAGCCGTAGCCGTAATCGTAGGGATGGGATGACGCACCAAGTCTGGGGAAGTAAGGCCTGCCAATTGGGTATCCGTGGTGGATAAAAGTCGTGTGATGGGTGGAACTAGACGTGCTCCAGTGGCCGAAGGTGCTGGTTCGAGTACTATTGCTGCGTTGACTACGACCACCACGATTATTTTTCATAGGTTGCTGCGCTGCATCGCTCGTCTCTTCCAGGTCAAAGACACCGAGATAGAGTGCTTGCGGCTGCTCGGCATCATTACCGGAGGCTTGAGAGGTGGAAGCAGGCCCAGAGGTACTTGCACACGATACAATAGGTGGATGGTGTCCCGTACGAGCCTGCAAAAGGGTCTGTCGAGCGCCACCACCCGGCTGACCTGCTGTTCTCGAGGCGTGATTTTGGTTGCCCAAACGAGCGGACGGAGGCATTCTCGTCAACGGACTACTACGCTGTGGCATTGATCGAGACGTGGACAAGCTAGAAGTACGACTTGTCTGCCGTGACATGTTTTGCTGTGCTCCATCGCGTAGATTTTGTTCAGTATTACCTTTAGTTGGTGATACAGTATCCTCGTCGGTGACATCGATGATCTCACGCTCACTGAGAGGAGCAAGATCGTCTGGATCTTCGTTCTTCCGAGGTCCAAGTGCAATGGGGATGGTTGCACAATTGGAAACTCTCGGGGCAGCTGTTAAACTCTTATTGGCCGCAGGACCAGCGTCCCCAATGGCAAGGCGGCGTAATGGATTCAGAGTAAAAGCTTCTTGGTTACCACTACCCCCATAAGGTCGCGAAGTTCTTGCAAGAGGAAGAGCGTGTGTGCTTGCTGTAGGTTTAGGCAGGTTTCGGCCTGATGCAAAGCTGCTGTTGAAGCCTGTTCAGTTGTTCTGCCATGCAGCTGTCGTAGTAACCGAAGTAGAGCTGCCTTGCATGGCAAGCTGTCTGGGCCGTGACCAGGATTCTGGTAACGAAGTGGAGCTTGCTTGGAAAGTCAATTGTGAAGCTTGACCTCCAGCGTTAGGTCGGGGTGGTGGCGGGTTTGCTCGATTTTGACTTTGTCGTGCTCCTCGAAGCGAGCGGCCATCATCTGGATATCGGCGCCGTTGCGAATCGGTGCCGGCAGGAACACCATTTAAGGCAGATTGGATCTTATTGCGTAATCCCATGGTAAATGCTGATGAAATTATAAACTGAGAAGAATAAATCAAAGAAAAAAGAGATTCGCTTTTTCTATGTCTCAGGGCTTGTATCCGCGATGCAACGAACCGTTGGCTGTCAAGAATGACTTTCGATATGACTATCTCATGGTTATCAAGCTTTGCCTTAACAGACATGAGTCACAAGCTCAAACGCAAAGGGGTGTGAATATATACGGCAGTGAGCGAAATAAGTGGACCAAGGACAAAGTGCATGTTCACAGCTCTGCGCTATGTTCAACACATCCTCATATATGGAAGTACTAAGCGCCAACGGACAAGCAGACGACTGCGCGAACGGAACGTCCGTAGACACGAGATGAGGCGAGCTTCTGACTGAAAACCAGTCCTTTGGGAATTTGAGACCCGTGTAAGACAAGGTCTGCCCCCACGCCTCTGGCAGCTTGGACGAATCTGCATTTGCAACAAGAAACAAGCAGGCTCAATTTCGAACGCTTTTCGGCAGATCTCCTCAGTCAGTCCCTGTGCGTCCGAATTCAGATCACCTTGAAAGGAGGTTTGTCGTGGAGGCATGCTACTCAGAACAAATGGAAAAATGGCTCCTAGGGAGCCTGACCACGATTGACAGCATTGCTCCACTCGTACACAGAGTCCCCTGTGTATGGTCAACTTCAGCTGCTGTTGATACGAAAGAGAAATTAAGCCTGTCCTCAAACCGTGTCAAGCAAGCATTTGACAGAGAATTCTGAAGCATCTAAGACGCGCCGTAACCAACGCTGAATTGTGACAAACGGCGCTCTCGAAATGACATGCAAGGCTCGCAGCGACCCTTGAATCATCCTTGTCTTGGATTTAGGAGTCTGTAAATACTTGTAGCGATCAAGTAATCAAGTAATTGCATCTGATATCCGCAAGCGAAACGTGACGCGTTGCCGCCAAGAAACGGTCTTGGATCACGTGAGCGGCGAAAATCCTGCAGCTCATTCAGGTAAGAGGAGGACCTCTCAGACCGTCAATGCCATAAGCGGAACACGGTTGCACAGCATCCTTGGACCATCTAGTGATTGGATATTGCTCGAGGCTATTGGTCTCAGAAATCCTTCAAGGCAGAGTCTTCTGGCAGGAAATATTCGTGACCTCAGTCACAAGACCCCCAACGTGTTCTGCTCATTCTTAGAGCAAGATTGGGCATTCAAGCACCCGATAACTTCAAGCCTACTCAAATGACACCCCAATCTCCCCCCGAGGCGTACGTGGGACGCAGTTTGATCAAGGCTGCTACCCATTGGATGTCCATGGTGGGTTTCCCTTTCGTCCCTCAAAGAGCACCCAGTCGTTCTCTTGAAGAGAAGCGTTGGTGCTCTCGAAGCAGCGCTTTTCATATGCATGCCATCTGACGTGAGTCAAAAGCACATGCTGCCTAGCTCATCATAGTCCTTGACTGCTTCAACGTGCCCAGCAGCAGTCAATCATTGTCAAATCATACGCTTCCCACATCTCTTCTGGAGTCGCTGTGTTCCGCTAGAAGGAATGAGCTTCAATGGCGTATCTTGCATGTATGGGAATGGGCATTATGCTTGAAGCTTCGAATACGCAAAAGCAGAGCCCAGTCAAAGCTGGGCAATCGATTCATGAGCCCGTTCTAGGCAAAATTGCGACAAAGCTCGCATTCTGTCTTTGAGCCATCATAGGTCTCTAAACGTCAAATACAAGGAACAGATCCATAAGCAGCTCACCGACGCACGCAGCAAATGCATGGGCCAGGCTGGCAGTGCTGTGCACAGAGGCCAATCGTCCGCTGCCAAATATTCATCTCTTGTCTGACACCTCGAATTTAGAATGACAGCAGTGTGATCTTTCAAGGGAACCATGCTGATCGTTTCCAATCCAACTTTGCAGGTAATTGACGGGCAGGCTTCAAAAAACAGGCTTCAAAAAATGCTCAGAAGCCACGGGACTCGAAAGCGAATCGATCAGTCTCGGGCCATTAGGAACAAGAGGGACAAGTCGAGTCGAACATGGTCAGCCTAGTGCCTCAATTTGCCGCAATTTGTGCGTAAGGACCGGGTCGATAAGCACTTCGCCTGCGGTCTGCATCGTGCTGGGTAAGCTCGGCGACCGTAAACTTTCAGCATTGTCAGCAAACCCTTCATCAATATACTCTGGCAGGCATATCTTCTTATTAGACAAGAATAATGATTATTCGTCTCGAGCTTACCTTGTCCGTATGTTTTCTTGGGGCTGCAGAAAACGCCGAAAAGTTGGGTGGAAAGACATCAACTTCTTCGAACGAACACTTGATATACCAGCCTGGTACCTGCGGAATTCTCAGGATTGGTTCGGGGAACTTGTTGGGATCGCTCAAAAGATTCTAAGGCAAACGTGTCTACCTCAGTGTCAGGTCTGGTCGTCACAATCTGGGTCGTATGCAATTGCAAAGTCACAGAGCAATTACAGGCACCCCCGACCTGCAAAAACATTCAGGAATTTTTGTTTTGTTTCCGAATGCTCCTGCTTCCAATGATCGATCAACATCAAAAACAAAGAAGTGGCAAGCGTGAGAGTAAGTTGCGGTCTTGGCACGGAAAGGGGTCAACAAGATTACTCGCTCGCCCCTGCCGCACGCCTCGAGTGCGAGGTATCCGAGCTAAACAAAAAGGCTAGACGGGTCCTGTGCATGTCTGCTTCCACTTGGGCATCATTCTCACCGTCCCCGTACCCCAGAAAGAAGTGAAAAGCGAGATCACATCGAGATTCGAACTCATGACGGTCAGGGGACAAAAAACCTAGGCGCTCTTTCCAGCCGCTAAAGGCGTCCCTGTATGGGCTGGAATGAGGCACTAGGGAAAAGCCCTTTAGACAGTAAGGTCAAAGCGTGGATAGGCTACAACTACGACTACGCCACGCGGACTCACAGGTTATCTTTTATTATGAAAGAAGCTGCCAAATTAAATCATTTATACCATTCCTCCAGCACTCAGCTCAAAGTGTATGCCCAGCACACTCAGCAAAGTCGTCTCACCGAGCACTCCACAATCATCTCTCATACATTTTATGTGACTTATCTGCAATTTTGAACACTATAATCAGCATTTCCAATGCAAAGCAAAAAGAACGTTTCTCTCATGTTACAGCTCAAACCAGGAATCAGAACGACCAAAACCTTGACTTTCCTGATCGGGGCGTCACTGGATCAGAAGGGTTAGAGAAAGTCCCCCTGATGCCGTCGCACCAAGGGGTTTTTATTAACCAGATAGCTGCTGCCAACAAAGATAATATTTACTTTCAAACACATATTTTAGCACTCAGCCCTCCTCGACTTACATCCGTCGCTCGCTGCAAAACTGTATCACAATCAAGCAGCCACGAACATTGCTAATATACTTGTTGGAATTTCCTACACTTCTAATCACCCTGATCAGCATTAGCAATTTGAAGCAAAAAGAAATACTTCTCCCCCTTCCGCGCCTCGAACCATCAACCAAACTGACAAAAACCATACCCTTTCCTGGTCCGGGGCGTCCCCCGGACCAGAAGGGAATTAGGTAAAAGTCCCTCCCACGTGCAAGGGTGCGTTGCACCCTTGCACCAAGGAGGCTTTTGTTTCCGGTAGAATTATGCAAACAAAAATGCTATATATTTGAGAAAACCCCGTGCAGCGTTTCAGTTCAGGACTCAGAGGCGTGACACGCAACAAAATCGTGTCATTTAAAGCACTACAGAATCACCGCTGATGCTTTATGTCGGGTTTCCTACAGTCTGAATACCTAAGTAGAGATTTATTTGCTTATGCAAAGGTCAGAAACCACAATCATACATAATTCGAATTTGCGCGAATGCGGATTGAGAAGGCGCACCCATCTGAAGTATGGGCATGGAAGCAGTCGCACGTGCTTCGGCGCTTCCTACCTCCGCACTTGCAACGTGGAGTTTCAGTAGAAGCAATTACTCTGGTTCACTGTGAACATGCGACAATATGATTAAGCGAGTGTCTGGAAGGCTGGATATTCCTTTTTTTCCCATTCGCTATGAGCAACCTTCTGTCCGTCGAAGAGCCAGATCAACATCGACTGCCCCCTACCACCCTTTAACGGAGAGATTATAAAATTCCCTCCAGAGCCAGATCTCGGTGATATTCGGAGCCACCACACCATAGACCGT
>JAABUK010001220.1_pt1 | contig 49905 bp, 50 predicted proteins | sample 5559141 | NCBI WGS metagenome assembly JAABUK01 (sample SAMN10711869, study PRJNA513367) | rock metagenome | isolation source: Antarctica rocks | place: Antarctica: Victoria Land, Pudding Butte nord | collected 2016-01-03 | reverse complement strand
GGCGACAGGCTTGCATACCGCGAACGGATCAGCTCAACGTCGATCATCCCGCCAGGCTACGTCACCCAAGCAAGGACGGGAATCCCAAGTAATAAACCGATTCCTTTGTATCTTTGCGGATCCTAAGTGCCCGTTTGAGAATGGTCAGGTTGCGGGGTGAGCGAAGCGTCGGAGCAGGAGCGCGCCCATGCTGACGTGGATCATGGCTCCGGACACGTCGAGGAGCACCTCGTAGTCGCGCACCAGCCGGCGCCAGCGCGTCATCCAGCCGAATGTGCGCTCAATTGCCTAATCGCAAATGACAAGTTCTGCCTGACGCGCACGGCCCGGCTGCGGCTGAGTTTGGCCTCGGGGACGGGGCCGCCTGCGTGCGGACCGTCCCCAACCTCCTGGTGAGGTCACTCACCGGGGAGGGGAGCATGGGACGGCGGCAGCGCAGTTGGCGTGTTCGGCGGACGGGCGCGCCAGCGGCAACCGGCCAGCAGCGCTGGGACCGAGCCTATCAGCTTCTCCTGCAGTGGGCGGCGCCGCTGCCACCCGCGCCGGCCGAGGCGCCGGCGCCCCCGATCCCGCCGGAGGCACCCCATGCGTGTGGCGATCTACGGCCGCGTTTCGACCAGCCACCAGGTCGAGCACCAGACCATTGAGCAGCAGCTCGGGCGGTTGACCGCCCACGTCGGCGCGCAGGCCGCCGAGGGCTGGGCGCTCGACCCGGCCCATGTGTTCCGCGACGACGGCGTCAGCGGCGCCGTGCTGGTGCGCCCGGGGCTTGACCGCCTGCGCGACGCCATCAAGGGCCGCGAGGTCGATCGGGTGCTGGTCACGGCACCTGACCGCCTGGCGCGCAACTACGTCCACCAGATGGTGCTGCTGGAGGAGTGGGCGCGTGGCGGATGCGCCGCCGAGTTCCTGGACCGGCCTATGAGCGACGACCCGCACGACCACCTGCTGCTGCAGATCCGCGGCGCCGTGGCCGAGTATGAGCGCACCCTGATCGCCGAGCGCATGCGCCGCGGGCGGCTGGCCAAGCTGCGCGCCGGCACGATGCTGCCATGGACGTATGCGCCCTATGGCTACCGCCTCAGCCCGGACCGGCCGCGCGATCCGGCAGGGGTGGCAATCGACCAGGCCGAGGCCGCGGTGGTGGCAGAACTATTCGCCATGTATCGCGAGCCCGGGACCTCGCTGATGCAGCTCGCCCTGCATCTCGATGCGCGCGGCGTGCCCACGGCCCGGGGCAGGCCGCGGTGGTCCAGTCCGACGATCCGGGGCATCCTGCGCAACCCGACCTACACGGGGCAGGTGCATGCCCAGCGCACGCAGTATTGCGCCGCCACGCACCGGCGCTCGGCAACGCACCCGATCGGCCGCCCCCATGGCTCGGCCGTGCCGCAGCCGCAAGACACCTGGCTGCTCGTGGGCCAGGTGCCTGCTGTGGTAAGCCAGGCGCACTTCGACGAGGTGCAGGCCAAGTTGGCGACCAACCTGTAGCGCGACAATCTGGATGAGAGAGCGCGGCGATCAAGGTGAGAACAAGCGACCGCAACGGCAACGATGATGTCGGCGTTGATTGCTGCAGGCAAGGGTTAAGTTGGGGCCTGATTGTCGGGGCGCGACACGGGGTCGAGGTCCTTGATTGTGGCGTAGCTCTGCGGCCTTCCGGCGCCCTTGGTTTTGCGTTCGAGGGCGGCGCGGCGGCGGTAGCTGTCGACGTTGATTTCAAAGATCGTGGCATGGTGGACGAGGCGGTCCACGGCGGCGAGCGTCATGGCGGGGTCGCCAAGGGTGTCATGATGGATCCATGTTTGATGGGCTGCTCCGCTGCGCCGGTGCCCTCAGCGCCGCGATCTGCTCGTCGGTGATGGAGATCTGCCAGGGTTGGGCTTTGGCCAGCTGCCGCCCGACCAGGCGTCCCTTGCGCAGCCACTTGAACACGGTTTGTGCGGTCACGCCCAGCGCCTCGGCCGCACCCTGCACGGAGTAGCTGCCGTCCGGCCACCGGGGCGGGTTCGGGTCCACGCCGTTGATCTTGGCCGTCCGTATGCCCCACTGCTTGCGCAGCAGGTGGACGGTCTCGCCCCTGAACGGCACGCCGCGCGCCGACATGATCCGCTCGGCTGTAAGTCAGCGGTGGGTTTCGATGCTGATTAGCGCCGTAGTAGATTGAATACTCACATTTCCCTTGGGTCCGGTATCTGCGCTGATTAACACCCAGGGACAACCCCCGTCGAGCCGCGAGGTCGCACGCATGCTCATGGCCGATACCGGCACGCTGTCCGAGGCGGGGCGGACGTTCACCGCCAACCTGCTGGCACAGGTGCCCGGGCTCGCGGAGGGCATCGCGGCGGCGAAGCGGCTGAACCTGCCGTTGCGCCACAAGAGCCAGGACAGCCTGGCTGGCGTGCTCGGCCAACCGCCACTGACCCTGACCGGTCCCGTCGCGAGCCTTGCCGCTGTTGTGGGCCGCGTGCGCCGCCGCATCCCCTTATTCAACGGCGATGCTGTGGTCCAACTCGGCGGCTTGCGGCGCGCGGCGCAGCAACAGGAGCAGCGGCAGAGCCGCCAGGCACAGCACCATCATCAGCTTGAAGTCGTCGATGTAGGCGATCACGGTTGCCTGCGCTGTGACCATGTCGTTCAACGCCGACCGGCCCGCCAGCGTGAGCGGGTCAAGTGCGGACCCCGCCGCCTGCAGCAGCCGGTTGTAGGGCGTGACATAGCCCGCGATGTCCGCATGGTTCGCCTGCGTGTTCTCGGTCAGCAGCGCCGTCACCGCTGAGATGCCGACTGCCGACCCGATGTTGCGCGACAGGTTGTAAAGCCCGGTCCCGTCGCCTCGCTTCTCCGCCGGTAGGGTGGAGAATGTCACCGTTGTCAGCGGCACGAACAGGAAGCCAAGGCCCGCGCCCTGGATGAAACCGGTGGAAACGATGGTCCATTGCGACACGTCGGGCGTCCATCCCGTCATGTCCCACATTGCCCACGCGGTCAGGCCCAGGCCCAAAGCCAGCAGCAAGCGAATGTCCACCCGGCCGATCAGACGTCCGACGATGAACATGCATACCATGGTCCCAAGGCCACGCGGCCCCATGACAATGCCGGCCGTCACTACCGGGTAGCCCATCAGGGTCTGCAAATAGGGCGTCATCAGCGCCAGCGATGCGAGGTAGGTGATCCCCACGATAAAGATGAACAGCATTCCGACCGCGAAGTTACGGTCCCTGAACAGGCCCGGGTTCACGAACGGACGAGGCGCCGTGAAGGTGTGCACAAGGAACAGGTAGAATGCGGAGGCAGCAACGACCGCCTCGATCACCACCTCGCCCGAGCCGAACCAGTCAAGCTGCTCGCCCCGGTCCAGGAAGAGCTGCAAGGCCCCGATCGACACGCTGAGGGTGCCGAATCCCAGCCAGTCCAGGCCCCGGCCGCGATCCAGCTTCGTATCCGTCACGAACGCCGAGATGCCCGCGAAGGCCAGCACGCCGAGCGGCAGGTTGATATAGAACACCCACCGCCAGCTCAGGTTGTCGGTGAGCCAGCCGCCGATCACCGGACCCAGCACCGGGCCGACCATGACCGACACGCCGAACAGCGCCATGGCCCCGCCCCGTTCTGCCGGCGTGTAGATGTCCAGCAGGATGGCCTGCGACAGCGGCACCAGGGCGGCGCCAAAGAAGCCCTGCAGCAGGCGGAACAGCACGATCTCCGCCAGGGACTGCGCCAGCCCGCACAGGATCGAGGCCACGACGAACCCGGCGACGGATGTCAGCAACACCCGCTTGCGCCCGAACCTGGTCGACAGCCAGCCCGAGGGCGGCGTCATGATGGCGGCCGCGACGATGTAGGACGTCAGCACCCAGTTGATCTGGTCCTGGCTGGCCGAGACGCTGCCCTGGATGTAGGGCAGCGCGACGTTGGCAATCGTGGTGTCCAGCGCCTGCATGATCACCGCCAGGATCACGCAGGCAGTGATGGCGCCCCGGTTGGCCACGCGGCCTGGCTGGGCCGATGCGTCAGGCATGGCGCTGCCCAAACAGGCTTGTCCCGAACAGGCCCGCAAGGAAGGTCGGCAGGCCCCGTGCGTGGCCGGTGTCGATGCCGACCACGACGCTCATGCCGGCCCGCAGCGGCGGCTTGCCGGGCGGTGTCTCAATCCGTACGCGCATGGGGATGCGCTGGACGACCTTCACCCAGTTGCCGCTGGTGTTCTGGGCCGGCAGCATCGAGAAGCTAGAGGCGGAAGCCGGGCTGATGCTCTCAACAGTGCCGTGCCACTCCTGGTCAGGATAGGTATCCACCGCGATGGCTGCATTCTGGCCAGGGCGCACCCAGGTCAGCTCCGTCTCTTTCGGGTTCGCCTCGATCCACATGTGGTCTGTCGCAACGATGCTGAACGCAGCCCCGGCGGCGGCAAGGTATTGCCCCGGCTGCAGGCTGGGCACGTTCGTCACGATGCCGGCCATGGGTGCGCGCACGATGGTGTGGGCAAGCTGGCGCGCCGCTTCGTTCCGTTGCGCCAGCGCTTCCAGCGTGCGGGGGTGCTCGTCGACCGCTATGTCGGGGTCGCCGGCCAGGCTGGCGACGATGCCTGCGAGCTGCTGGTCGAGCGAGGCGACCTTCTGCCGAGCCGACTGCAAGTTGCGTTGCGCCTGCTCCAGCGTCACCACCGAGGAGGCGCCGCTGCCGACCAGCCTCTGCTGCCGGTCCTGCTCCTTGGCGTAGAAGTCGGCGTCCACCTGGGCTTGGCGGATTTGGGCCTGCATGTCCCGGTAGCTGGCCTTCAGCGCCTCCAGGCTTGCGGCGACGATGCCGACTTGGGCCTGGGCGCGTTGCAGCGCGAGGCGAAACGGCAGGTCGTCGAGCTTGAACAGCACGTCGCCGGCCCGGACGGCCGTGTTCTCAACAACGTTGATCTCCTTGACCATCCCGGAGATGTCGGTGGAGAGGGCGACGATGTCTGCGCGGACATAGGCGTTCTCGGTGGACATGACCTGGCCGCCGGCGACGTACTGCCACCCTCCCCAAGCGAGAGCCAACGGCAGCAACAGGAACAGCAGCGGGCGCAGCCAACGGCGGCGGACCCGTGCAGATACGGCGTCGGACGCTAGAACGGGCGTTGGCGCGGCGGCCGGCTCGGTCATGGGCGCACCGCGGGAGGCAGGGTCCAGCCCAGGCGGCAAGCTCCGCAACGCCGGTTCCCCCAGGGCAGGAAGGCCAAGGTCGCGCGCTTCAGACATTGCTTGCCCCGTTGACGGTCATGGAAGTCTCTTGCGGCCCTTGGACGGGCTGGTCGCACGCGAGGACCAAGTTCTCCCTCATGGTCGCGAGGCACTGCATCAGCAGTTCGCGAGCTGGATCCGGGATACCCTGCAACGCCTCGGCGCGCGTCCGCTCGCCCAGGACGCGCATCTGCGCCAGCATGGGGTGCGCCGTCTCCGTCAGGTAGAGAAGCCAAATGCGGCGGTCGGTCAGGTGCGCCCGCCGCTCGATCAGCTTGCAAGCTTCGAGCTTGTCCAGAATGCGCGCCAGCGTGATTCCCTCAAGGTCGAGGATGTCGGCCAGGCCCGCCTGGTGGATGCCCTCGTTGGGCGCCAGGAACGCCAGCACCTGCCATTGAGACCGCGTCAGCCCAAGGCCACGGGCGTGCTGCTCGAACCGCTTGCGAAGAAAGCGCGCAACATCGTGCAACAGAAAGCCAAGGGTGGGCGGGGAGGAAGGCAGCGGGTCAGACATGCTTATCTTAAGGATGCTTACGATTCCTAAACTATGCTGCAGCGGTTTCGAAATCAAGCCTGCACATCCGAGTGTTGGGAGCGCGTGATCTGTCCTGGTTACGTAGCGCGTGGGATGTCCGGATTGTTCGCTGCCTGTTCTTGGGGTGGCACATGCGTCGGCAGTCTGCGTTGTGGGGTGTGTTTGTGACCCGGTTCATGGATGCGCTGGACCGGTTCCGGCGGCGCCGGTTGAGTGCGGATGAGGCGGGTGAGCTGCTTGGGGTGTCTGGTCTGTCGGGCGACACCGGGGAACCAGCCGCAGGCGACATCTGGCACCCATCCACTTTGGGTCGCGTTTCACCCAGAGGCTCTTGTCGGGTTCCGGGGTGTTGCCAGGCGGAGGAGTTGCTGGTGCTTCTGACGAGCTTCTGATGTGATGAAAGCGGCGGGATCATCGACCGCCCGTTTTCATTCGAGGAGCTCTGGCGTTCATGGCTGCACCCGATTTGGTCAACCTCTCCGGCCTGATGGACGACGCCAAGTGCTTCGCCTTCGTGCGCCAGCAGCGCTGGCCAGAGGGCGTGCATTGCCCCGGATGCGGCAGCCCTGCGGTGGTCCGGGACGGGTGCGACGACACGCAGCCGGCTCGGCAGCGGTATCGGTGCAAGGCATGTGCGTCCCGCTTCGACGACCTGACCGGCACGGTGCTGGCCGGGCACCACCAGCCTCTACGCGTGTGGGTGCTGTGCCTCCCCTTCATGGGGCTGAACCTCTCGAACCGTCAGATCGCCAAGGAGCTGGGCCTTTGCAGCTCTGACGTGCAGGTCATGACGGAGCAGCTGCGCCACGGCGTGATCGCCAAGGCCCCGGAGATGGAGCTGACGAGCGAGGTGGAGCCGGATGCAAGGGCATCCAGCGGAATCGATGAGGTCTACGTGGTGGCCGGACACAAGGGCCAGCCCGCGGCGGTGGCCAAACAGGGCGGCTCGGGCGCCGTCGCAAGCTGGCAGGCGCGCCGGGCCGCGGCACGTTGGCGAAGGACAAGCCGCCCATCCTCGGCCTGATCCAGCGCGGCGGCCAAGTGGTACTGCGCATGCTGGCCAACGTGCAGCAGGCCACGATCAAGCCGATCATCACCACCGCTGTCGCCTCGGGCACCCTCGTCCACACGGACGAGTATAGCATCTACGCTCGCCTGCCGGCCTGGGGCTATGGGCACAAGACGGTCTGCCACGCCCGCGGCGAGTATGCCCGCGACGAGGGCGGGGACGGGTTCTGCGAGATCCACGTCAACACCATGGAAGGGTTCTGGTCGCTCCTACGCTCCTGGTTGCGACCGCACCGCGGCATCTCGCAGGACAAGCTGCCGCTCTACCTCAGCTTTTTCCAGTTCGTGCATAACGCGCGCCGGCGCGGCAAAGCCCTCCTTGGCGCTCTCATTGCGGCCCTGGTCGCATGATGCAGCCACCACCCCGGAACCCGACAAGAGCCACGGGGGATGGTCACCAGGTTGCTGCGCTCCTGCCAAGGACACGCTTGGCGGCATCGTCAGCCGCAGCGGACCGTCATCCCGCCATCCACCACGATCTCCGTGCCGGTGATGAACCGCGCCTCGTCTGAGGCCAGGAACGCCACCGCCGCGGCCGTGTCGCGGCCGTCGCCCATGAACCCCAGCGGAATGCGCGCCACCCTCGCCTTGAGCAGCGCCTCCACGTCCCCGCCCGCCCGTTGCTGGGCCAGGCGCGTTTCCACCATGGGCGTGTGGAGCTGCCCGGAGACCACAGTGTTCACCCGGATGCCCTTCAGCGCGCACTCCACCGCCACGACCCGCGACAACTGGATGACCCCTGCCTTCGTAGCGGCATAGGCGACCTGGGCCGCGCCCGTCCAGCGCAGGGCGGAGGTGGACGCCAGGTTGACGATGGCGCCGCCGCCCTGGCGCTCCATGACCGGCAGCACGCCCTTGCAGGTCAGGAACACGCTCTTGAGGTTGAGGTCCACCTGCGCGTCCCACACATCCTCGGTCATCTCGACGGGTCCGCCGGCCGCCGATCCGCCGACGCAGTTCACCAGCACGTCGATCCGGCCCCACACGGCCTCGCACGCCGCGATCATCGCCGCGACCTGGCCGCCCTTCGTCACGTCGCACAGGTGGGTCAGCACCGTGCCGCCGGCCCCTTGGATACGCTCGACGGTCTCGACCATGCCATCCTCGCTCCGGTCCACGGCGAACACGCGGGCGCCCTCTTCGGCGAAGCGCACGGCGATGGCGCGGCCGTTGCCCCAGCCAGGGCCGACGCAGCCGACGCCGGCGACGATCACGACGCGGTCCTCGAAACGTCTCATGCCGGCAGTTCCGCGAAGCGGTAAAGGCGGTGCGGGTTGTCCACCAGCAGCGCCTGCTGCGCGGCCCGGTCAGGGGCGATCCCGGCGATCAGGTCCACCAGCGCCCCGTCGTCCGGCATGGGGCCGGCATGGTTCGGATGCGGCCAGTCGGTGCCCCACAGGACCCGGTCGGGGGCATGGACCGCCAGTGCCCGCGCCATCGGCACCGCGTCGTCATAGGGCAGTCCGGCCACGCTCGCGCGGTCGGCGCCGCTGACCTTCACCCAGAACCGCCCGTCCTCCAGCAAGCGGAGCAGGTGCGTGAAGGCGGGATGGTTCACGCCGGGACCGGCCGGGATGCGGCCCATATGGTCAATGACGACCGGGACGGGCGTTCGGAGCAAGGCTGGAGCCAGGTCGGCAAACAAGGAGGGATCAAGGTGGATTTGCAGGTGCCATCCGATGCCGGCGAGGCGCCCTGCCAACCCCAGCACGTCCTGCATCGGCACCTGCCGGCCGAGATGGCCCATGTAATTGAAGCGCACCCCGCGGAAGCCCTGCCGGTCCAGCCGCCGCAGCGTGGCGTCATCCACATCGGGCGGCAGCAGAGCGACGCCGCGATAGGCTCCGTCCTTGGCCGAGATGGCATCAGCCGCCGCGGCGTTGTCGAAGCCGTGCGCGCTGGACTGCACGACGACGCAGCGCCCAATCCCGAGCGTCGCATGAAGCGCGAACAGCGCCTCCTTCGGTGCGTCGGCGGGCGTGAAAGTGCGGCCCGGCGGGAACGGGAAGCGGGACTGCGGCCCGAACACATGGACGTGCGAGTCGCAGGCGCTGGGCGGCAGGCGGAGGCGCGGGCGGGACGGGTTAGGGTGGAAGCCCGCGGCGGTCATCCGAGCTCCGCCGGGCTGCCGTCCAGCCGGTCCACCTCGAACACGTTGATGGTCATCGAGATCAGCGTGTAGTAGCCGAGCACGCCGACGAGGTCTATCAGCCGGCCATCGCCCAGCACCGCCAGCGCCCGTGCATACAAGGCGTCGTCCAGCTTGCGGACACGGTTCAGCGTCATTGCCACGTCATAGACCGCCTGTTCCTCGGGGTCGGTGAGGCGAGGAGCCTGGTGCGTGCGGATCGCCTCGATGGCGCCGGGCGTAAGGCCGGCGTCGAGCGCGTGCGCCTTGTGCGCCCACCATTCGAACTCGGAACCCCAGACGCGCGCCGTCACCAGGATCGCCAGCTCCGACAGGCGCTTGTCCAATGAGCTGTCGAAGCGGCAGTACTGGCCCAGCGCCTGCGCCTGGCTGGCGAGCTTCGGCCGCCGCAGCCACACGGCCAACGGCCCGCGCAGGCTGCCGCGCGGACCCGCCGCAATGACGTCGTGAACCGCTTGCTGCTCGGCGTCGAGCGTTGCGGGATCGAGCGGGGGAAGACGTGCCATGGCGGCCTCCTTAACCCACCGGCAGCAAGCTGACGGAAGCGGGTGGGATGGTGATGCGGACGGCGCCGCCGACCGGCCAATCCACGGCCGGGCTGAGCTGCGCGCGCACGGACACGCCGCCGGCGCACAGCACGAGGTCGGTGATGTTGCCCAGGAACACGCTGGCCTCGACGGTGGCGGGGACACCCGGACCATCGGGGCCGGCCACAGACACATGCTCGGGCCGGACGAGCGCATGGGCCGCGGCGCCGGGCGTCAGGCCGCCCGCCAAGCTACCCATGTGACTCAGCAGCTCGAACCCGTCGGCGATCCGCACGCGCACCTGCCCATTCTCGCCGGTGCCGAGCACGGTGCCGGGCAGGGCGTTGGTGAGGCCGATGAACCCGGCGGCGAACAGGCTGGCGGGCTGGCGGTAGATCGCGGCCGGCGTCCCGGCCTGCTCGATCCGGCCACGGTTCATCAGGGCGATCCGGTCGGCGACGACCATCGCCTCCTGCTGGTCATGGGTGACATAGACGGCGGTGATGCCCAGCCGCTGCTGCAACTGCCGCAGCTCAAACCGCATGTGCTCGCGAAGCTGGGCGTCGAGGTTGCTCAGCGGCTCGTCGAACAGCAGCACGCTCGGTTCGAGCGCCACGGCGCGGGCCAGCGCGACTCGCTGCTGCTGGCCGCCGCTGAGTTGGTGGATGCCGCGATCGCCCAACTGCGCCAGGTTCACGAGGTCCAGCGCGCGACCCACGCGCGCTGTGACGTCGGCGCGGGACATGGCCTTCAGCTTCAGGCCGAAGGCGACGTTCTCGGCGACGGTCATGTGCGGCCAGACCGCGTAGGACTGGAACACCATGCCCATGCCGCGCTTCTCGGGCGGGACGGTGCCGCCGGTGCTGCTGACGACCGCGCCGTCCATCAGGATGCGCCCGCCGGTCACGTCCTCAAGCCCGGCGATGCAGCGCAGCGTCGTGGTCTTGCCGCAGCCGCTCGGACCCAACAGCACAAGGAACTCGCCTTCGGGGATCACCAGGTCAACAGCGTCCACGGCCGGGGCGCCGCCGTAGGACTTGCTCATGCCGTCCAGGGTGACGCTGCTCATGCGGGGGTCATGCCGGCGTCAAGCCGTAGCGTCTCGGCCGAACGCGCGGTCCAGGCGGACGCGGAACACCGACTGCGCCACGAACACGACGCCGCCCATGATGAGCGTCTGCACGACGCCGATGGCGGCGGCGAACTGGTAGTCGCCGCTGTCCATGTAGTGCCAGGTCAGCACCGACAGCACCTGGCTGTCCTGCGAGTACAGCAGCACGGACGCCGACAGCTCCTTGATGCAGGACAGCATGACGAAGAAGCCGACCGCAACCAGGGTCGGCTTGAGCAGCGGGACGGTGATGAAGCGCAGCACCCGTCCCCGCCCAGCACCCGACATGCGCGCACCCTCCTCCAGCTCGGGGTGCAGCTGCATCAACCCGGTCCGACTGACCATCACGCCATAGGGCAGGAACTTCGCGACGTAGGCGAACAGCAATATCCAGATGGAGCCGTAGAGCGGCGTCCTGATGAAGGTCCACACCAGGCCAAGCCCATATACCAGCCCGGGGACCGCGACCGGCAGCACGGCCAGGAAGGCGAGCGCCTTCGTGGCGGCCGACGGCCGGCGCAGCTCCGACAAGCTGATCAGCAGGCCCACCGCGACGCACACAACGGCGGACAGCACCGCTAGGAACACGGTGTTCCACAGGGCGCCAAGCATGTTGGCCGTCGTGAAGAACGTCGCGTAGTGCTTCAAGGTCAGCACGTCGGCGCCGAACGACCCGGCGCTGAACTTCATTACGGACGACACCAGCAGCGCCCCGAACGGCAGGATGTCGGCAGCGAGCGCATACAGCAGGATGCAGGCCGTGACGGCCAGGCGCAGGCGGCCCAGCGGCAGCGGCCGTCCGTTGAAGCCCTTGCCGCCGACCGTCACGAACCGCTGCGCGGACCGGGTCAGCCGCCCTTGCAGCCAAACGCCCAGGACCGTCACCATTAGCAGCATGGTGCCGCCTGCCGCCGCATGGGCGCGATGCACCGGCGCGGCGGTGCTGTCCTCGAAGATGCGCCAGGGCAGGGTGATGAACCCGGCGTTCGCGCCGATGATGCCGGGTATGGTGTACATCTCGGCCGCCAGGATGAACACCAGCAGCCCCGACGCGAACACGGCCGGCAGGCACAGCGGCAGGGTGATGCGGAGGATGGTGACAAGGGGGCGCGCCCCGGCGGTGCGCGCCGCCTCCTCCAGCGAGGTGTTCATGGACCGCAGGCTGCTGACGGTGAACAGATAGACCAGCGGGCAGAAGAACAGCGTCATCACATAGACGACGCCGCCATAGCTCCAGATGTTCACCAGCGGACCCGGCGGCGCTATGAACAGGCCCAGCACCCCGTTGGCCGCGACGTTCAGGAAGCCGGTCTTCTCGGACCCCAGCGCGATCCACGCCATCAGGCCGGTGAACGGCGAAAGATAGAGCGGCAGGGTGATGAGCATGTCCCACAGCGCCTTGCGCCGCACATCGGTGCGCCCGACCACCAGGGCGAAGAACACGCCGATCCCCAGGGACAGCACCGTGACGACGCCGGCGAGCAGAAGGGCGCTGGCGAGGTAGCCGAGATACTCCGTGCCGGCGAACACGTCGAGGAAGGCAGCCAGGCTCCGGTCGGCTGCAAGGCCCACGCGGGTTTCGCGGTAGAACTGCGCGTCCACGACATAGACCAGCGGGACGATGGCGATGAACACGACGGCCGCCGCCATCGCGAGCCAGAGCGCGGCCCATGCCACGCGGCCCCAGCGCACGCCGCGGGACCGGTCGGCGACCAGGATGCGCGGCGCGGCGTGGGCCTGGCCGCCGCTCACCGGCTGCGCTTCAGGATGGACGACCAGAGGTCCATATCCCGGTGGTAGTTCTGGTCCCACCGCTGCCAGTCCACCGCATAGAGTTCGGCCGGCTCGTGATACCAGGCGTCCTTCACGTAGGGGCGCTGGTCCGGCACCCCCTGCAGCGTGCCCTTGGAGCCATACAGCCGCTCCATCGCGATCTGGCCCTTGTCGCCCATCAGCCAGGCCAGGAACAGCCGCGACGCGTTCGGATGCGGCGCATACTTGCTGACACCAAGCCAGGAGTTGCCGTATTCCGGCGTCGGCCGCGGGAACACCCAGCGGATCGGCGCCCCGTCGAGGAGCTTCACGGCCCCGGCGGCCTCCCATCCGGCGATGGTGAAGTCCTGCTCGCCGGCGATCACGCGATCAATGCTGACCAGCACCTCGGAGTAGCTGGCCGGCTTCTGCGCCGCGATCTTTTCAAGGAAGGCCGGCCCGTAGCGGTCCTTGTACTTGGGGTCCATAAACATATAGACCGGCGCGTAGCAAACGCCGCACTTCATGGGCGACACGGAGAACCGGCCGCGGAAGCGCGGGTCGAGCACGGCTTCCCAGCCGGTCGCAAGCTGCGCGGCCTCTTCGGGCGTCACCTTGTTGACGTTGTAGATGATGGCGTTGGTCGAGACGTAATGGGCGTAGGCGAAGTCGCGTATGCGGAACTGGCCGGGGATGCGGTCAATAGTTGGCACTCGGTACTGGGCGACATGGCCCTCGTCTATCAGCGAGGACATGCTCGGATAATCCGTGTTCTGCAGGACATCGGCGATGTATTTCTTGGCGTCCGTTTCGTCCATGAATTTCTGGTACTGCGCGACGCCGACCAAGCGCATGGTCTCGACCGCGATGCCGGGGAACTCCTTCTGGAACTGACCGGCGATGGCGTTCATGCCTTCCAGCGGGCCGCCCACGTACCAGACGACCTTTCCCTCCACCTTGGCCGCCGCATACAGCGCCGCCTCGTCGTAGGCGGCCTGCGCGCAGGCCACTCCCGGCAGCGCGCACAGCAGCGCCAGCACGACCCAGCGTGTGGTCCAGTCCAGCCATCCCCGGCGATGCGCCATTCCGTCGTTCCTTCCCAGGGCTGCGGCAGGTTCGGCCTGCTCGGTCCTCATTGCTTTGCTGCCATCGGCATCGGCGCACAAGCGGCGTCCCGGTCCATCGGCAGGGCAAACACGGCTGCCAGGTACTCGGCCGCGATCCGGCGCACGAGGAGGCCTGCCGGCTCGATGGCGTCAATCAGGCCAGCCGACTGCCCGGCTTCCAGCTTGCCTTCCATGACATCGCCCTCCACCGACGCGGCCCGCAGGGTGGATGCCGCGAACGCCGCCTGGCGCTCGGCGAGGGGTGCGCCGGCACCTTCCAGGGCCATCATGCGGTCGGTGAACGGGTTGGCCAGCGCCCGGATCATGCCGATGCCGACGCCGACCGTGCGCGTGTCCTCGGTTCCGGCCCGCAGGACGGCGTCCTTGTAGGCTTGATGCACCCCGGCCTCCGGCGTCGCCATGAAGCGGGTGCCGAACTGTGCGGCACCGGCGCCCAGGGCCAGCGCCGCCGCCAGCCCGGCCCCATCGGCAAAGCCGCCCGACGCGACCAGCGGCACCCCCGGCAGCGCACGGGCGACGGCGCGCAGCATGACGAGCGACGACACCAATGCCGCGGGCGGATGCCCCCCGGCCTCGCCGCCCACCACGACCAGGCCGTCCACCCCGGCGGCGGCGGCCTTGCGGGCGTGCTCCACGTTCGCCACCACATGCAGGCACACGGTCCCTGCCTCCTTGAAGGCCGCAAGGTAGCGCTGCGGGCCGCCTTGGGAGGCGATCAGCACCGGCACCCTGCACCGCAGCAGCAGCGCGATGATCTCGTCGGCGCCCTTGCGATACAGGGGCAGGTTGACGGCATAGGGGCGGTCCGTGCTCGCGCGGACCGCATCCAGGGCCGCCGCCAGGTCCGCTTCCCGCATCGGCCCGGCGGCGATCACCCCCAGCCCGCCCGCCTGCGACACCGCTAGCGGCAGCGCGGCGCCGGACGAGGCCCAGGACATGCCGGCCTGTATGACCGGCAGGTCAATGCCGAGCAGCCGGGTGACATCGGTTTGTATTCGCATCACGCTAGGCCCAGCAGCGCGACCGCGTGGTCCCGCAGTTGCCGCCTCTGTATTTTCGAGCTGGCCGTCATGCCGATCCGTTCGAACCCGTCCACGATCCGTATGTGCCGGGGCACCTTGTAGCCGGCCATGTTGTCCCGGCTCCATGCAAGGATCGCGTCGGCAATGCCGCCCGCCTCCTGCCCGTCCTTCAGAACCTCGCCGTTCAGGACCCCTTCGTTCAAGACGCCATCGTTCAGGACGATGAAGGCGCAGGCGACCTCCATCAGCCGCGGGTCGGGCACGCCGACGACGACGACCTGGCGTATGACGGGGTGGCGATGGAGGATGTCCTCGATCTCGGCCGGCGCCACGTTCTCGCCGCCGACGCGGATCAGGTCCTTCGCGCGCCCGGCAAACTCCAGCCGGCCATCCGTCCCCAGCCGTCCAAGGTCGCCGGTCAGCAGCCAGCCGCCGGCATCGAGCGCCGCCGCGGTTTCGGCGGGCTTGTCGTAGTAGCCGGCCATGACCGTGTAGCCGCGCACGCGGATTTCGCCGATGCAGCCGGATGGCGCGTCGGCGCCATCGCCGTCGGTGACGCGGACTTCGACGCCGGGCTGCGGCGCCATGCGGCCGGCGGCGCGCACGTCGTCCGGCTCCCACCAGCAGGACTGGGCGACGTTGGGGCTGGCCTCGGACAGGCCGTAGCCGACGACGCACTCCCGGGCGCCCATCTCGTCAATGATGCGCCGGACGATGGAGGGCGAGGCGGCGGCCCAGGCGCCGCGCAGCGCCAGGCGCCGGGTGGGCCGGTCCGGGTGGTTCAGCAGCATCAGCGCCATCGTGTCGTTGCCGGAGAAGTGGGTGCAGCGTTCCCGCTCCATCTGCGCCAGCGCCTCGCTCGGTTCGAACCGCTCCATGGTGACGAGGGTGGCGGCGTGCTGGACGCAGGCGAGGATGGACAGGCTGGTGCCGGCGACGTGGAAGAAGGGCCGTGCGCTGTGGAAGCGGTCGGCGACGCGCAGGCCCATGCGCCCGCCGGACACGAAGCCATTGCCAAGCAGGGACCGGTGCCGCAGCAGCACCCCCTTGGGCGACGCGGTGGTGCCGGAGGTATATTGGATCAGCAGGATGTCGTCCGGGGCGCAGCACGGTGCGGCCGGCACGCCCGCGGCCAGAAAGACGGTCCAGGCCACGGCGCCGCCGGGCACGTCATCGCCCAATACGACCAGGTTCCGCAGGTCCGGGAACGCCGGGTCGGGCAGCATGCCGTCAATGGCCGGGCAAATGCCGCGCAGCAGGGTAACGAAGTCGGTGCGGAGCAGCCGGTCGGCCACCACCAGGGTCCGCACACGCGACTGGCGCAGCGCATAGGCAATCTCGTCCGCGCGGAGCCGCGTGTTGACCGGCACGGCGACGGCGCCCATGGACCCGACCGCCAGGAACAGCGCCATGAAGCGCCAGCCGTTGCCGAGGCAGATGCCGACATGCTCGCCATGCTGCACGCCCAGCCCGTTCAGCCCGGCGCGGATGCGCGCGACCTCGGCCCCAAGCTCGCCGTAGGTGAGGCGGCCATCAGGCCCGATGATGGCCTCTACGCCAGGGGCGAGGGCCACGGCCCGACGCAGCGCGGCATCGGTTGTCAGCGGGCACAGCACTGCGGGGTCGAACGGGCTAGGATCGAACAGGCCGGGGCCGGCGGTCACTTCGCTTTGTCCGCGAAGGCGGCCAGGCCCTGGCGCCAGTTGCCCTCGGCCAGGTTGCGGTCAATGGCCGCCAGCTCGATGCGTATGCCGGTCGTGAGCGCCACCTCCTCGCCGAGGTCCACGGCCTGCTTCGTCAGCGCCATCGCCAGCGGCGGCGCCTTCGCAACCATGGCCGCCGCCTCGTTGCCAGCGGATGCGAGGTCGCTTGCCGCGACCAGGCGCGCGACTAGGCCGGCTGCCAGCGCCTCCTCGGCGCGCATGGCGCGGCCGGTGAACAGCATCTCCTTTGCCCGCCGCTTGCCAATCGCGCGCTGCAGGCGCTGCGTCGCGCCAACGGTGCCCCATTGCGGCTCCGGGAAGCGCCAAGTCGCGGCGGGCGTGGCCAGGGCGAAGTCGCAGCACAGGGCGATCTCGCCGCCGGAACCAACGACCGGGCCTTGCAGCAGGGCGATGACGGGCTTGCGGCAGCGTTCGATGGTCTCATAGGCGCGGAACGCGGCGACGCGCCGGGCGCGGACCCAGGCTTCGTCGTGGCCGACGCGCTCCTTCATGTCGGCGCCGGCGCAGAACACCGTGCCCTGCGCGTCTAGCAGCACGACACGGACGGCGTCATCGGCGTCCAGCGCCTCGAAGACCGCGGCCAAGGCTAGGCACATCGGCAGGCTCAGCGCGTTGCGGGCATCGGGCCGGGCCAGCGTCACGCGGGCGATGGCGCCGGTGGTCGTGGTCTGCACGGCATCCGCCGGGCCGGGCATCAGATGGCTCCCTCCGCGCGCAGGGTGGCGATGGCGGCGGCGTCCAGGCCGAGTTCCGCCAGCACCGCGTCCGTATCGGCCCCGAGCAGGGGCGGGGTGCCGAGCGCGGGCGGCCCATGCCCGGCCTCGCGCAGCGGCAGGCGCAAGGCGGGGAAGGTACCGGCGGTCGGGTGGTCGAAGTTGCCGACCATGCCGCGGGCCGCGGTGTGCGGGTCCGACAGGATCTCGCCGACGCTGTTCACCTCCCCGGCCGGCACGTCCGCGGCGCGTAGGGCCTCGGCCAGCGGCGCCCGGTCCCACCCGGCGATGGCGGCGGTCATGGCGGCCATCACGCGGTTCCGCCCGGCGACGCGCCCGGCGTTCCGCGCCAGCGCCGCGTTGGCGGCGAGGTCCGGCAGGCCCAGCACCGCGCAGATCGCCGCCCAGTGCTGGTCGCTGCCGCTGATGTGCAACCAGACGCCGTCGCGGCACAGGAAGGCGGCGGACGGCACGCGGCCGGGGTGCTCGGTGCCGGTGCGGACCGGCTCCTGCTTCAGGGCGAACAGCCGGGCGGCGGCGATGGTCAGTAGGCTGATCTGCGCGTCCAGCATCGCAACGTCAATGTGGCAGCCCCGGCTGCTCACGCCCCGGCCCGCCAGCCCCGCCAGCACGCCGACCGCGATCCACAGGCCCGAGGTGAGGTCCGCGAAGGGGACGCCGACCTTGGCCGGCGGCCCGTCCTGGCTCCCGGTCAGCGCCATCACGCCCGACAGCGCCTGGAAGATGGTGTCGTAGCCCTTGCGGTCCCGGTAGGGGCCGTCCTGGCCGAAGCCGGTGTTGGACACATAGACCAGGCGCGGGTTGCCGGCTGCGAGGGCTGCGTAGCCGAGGCCCATGCGGTCCATGTCACCGGGCAGGAAGTTCTCCACGACGACATCGGCCCGTTGCGCCAGGCTGTGGGCAATGCCCTGCGCGGCGGGGGACTTGAGGTTGAGGGTGATGGAGCGCTTGCCGCGGTTGAAGGCAAAGAAATAGGCGCTCTCGGGCACGCCCCCGGCACCGTCCCCGGCATGCGGCACCATCGGCTCCCATTGGCGGCTTTCGTCGCCGGTCCGGGGCCGCTCGACCTTGATGACCTCGGCGCCCAGCTCGGCCAGTATCTGCGTCGCCATCGGCCCGGCGAGGACACGGGAAAAGTCGAGCACGGTCAGGCCCGCAAGCGGCGTCATTGGTCGCGGAACCCCCGCATGAGCGCGTTCACGTCCCGCCCGGCCGCCATCGCGGCCTCATAGGGCAGGTCGGCGACACGGTGAAATAGGCTTTTGGTTGCGGCCATCGCGGCCGGGTGCGCCGCGGCCCAGGCCGCCGCGATCTCAAGCGCCGCGTCCAGCACGGCGGCCGGCTCGACGACGCGGTTGGCGAGGCCCAGCGCCTGGATTTCGGCGGCGCCCAGGCTGCGGCCGAGGCTGACCAGCTCGAACGCCATCTTGCGGCCGACCTGGCGCTGCAGCCCAGTCATCACGATGGCGGGGACAATCGAGTGCCGCATCTCCGGATAGCCGAACTTCAGGTCCGTGGCGGCCACCATCATGTCGCAGCCGATGGCCAGGCCGGCGCCGCCGCCCAGCGCCGCCCCTTGCACCGCGGACACGATGGGCTTGCGGATGCGCTGCAGCAGCATCTGCGTGCGGGTCGTGAGATCCGCACGGTCCAGGACGAGGCGCTGGTTCCGCGGCGTCAGGTCCTTGAACTCGCCAAGGTCGGCGCCGGCGCAGAAGGCCCGGCCGCGCCCGGCCAGCACCAGGGCGCGCACCCCCTCGTCCTGGTCGCTCGCAACGAGCGCGTCGTGCAGCGCCCGGGTCAGGGCGGTGTCGAGCGCGTTCAGCTTGTCAGGACGGTCGAGCCAAAGGATGCGTACGGCGCCCCGGTCCTCGGTCGTGAAAATGGCAGGGGGCGTAAGGGTGTCAGGCATGTGCCGCCTCCGGTGCCCTGAGGCCCGCGCGGGCCACCATGCTGTTGAGCGGGCGGCCCAGCGCCGTTTCGCACAGGCGCGATGCGGCCATCATGCGGTCGAGGTTGATCCCGGTCCGCACGCCGCAGGACTCCAGTAGGTCCACCAGGTCCTCCGTCACGACGTTGCCGGTTTGGCCCTCGCCGTAATGGATGCTGCTTGGATGGCCGCCGACGCCGCCGAACGAGGTGTCGAAGTGCCGGCATCCCGCATCCAGGGCGGCGATGCAGTTGGCGATGCCAGTGCCGCGGGTGTTGTGGAAGTGCGCGACGAATACGGTGCCGGGCAATGCGGCGTGCAGCCGGGCGAACATCGCCCGCACGGTGCGCGGGGTGGCGAGGCCGGTCGTGTCGCCCAGGGCGACGATGCCGACGCCCAAGGACGCGAACCGTGCGGCGTCGGCGGCGACCACGCCGGGGTCAACGGCGCCCTCGATGGGGCAGCCGAAGGCGACGGAGATGACGCCGACCAGCCGCGCATGGCCGCTGGCTGCGTGCGCCATGTCCTCCACCCCGGCCCACTGCGCAGCGCGCGTGCTGCGGAGGTTGCGGGCCGTGTGGCCCTCGGTCGCCGAGACCAGCAGGCTCAGCTCGTTGGCGCCGTGCCCTGTGGCGAGGTCCGCTTTGGCACGCTCGACGGCGCGCAGGTTGGGGCAGGTGGCCTTGTAGAACACGCCTGGCGCGCGGCGGATGCCGGCCAGCACCTCGCCTGCGTCACGGAAGGCCGGGACCTGGGCGGGATGGCTATAGCTGGTCGCCTCGATGCGGGGGAAGCCGGCGTCGGCGAAGGCGTCAATCAGGGCGATCTTGGCCGCGGTGGCGACAAAGCCTGGTTCGTGCTGCAAGCCGTCGCGGGCGAAGCACTCGCACAGCGTCACGCGGTCGCCGGTCACGCGAGGAAGGCATCCAGGGCGGTATTGAAAGCTGCCGGGCACTCGATGCCTGGAAGATGCCCGGCGTCCGCGACCTCGACATACCGTGCATCGGGAATTGCCGGCACGAGCGCCTGCATGGTTTTCGGCATCGGCCCGTCCTCGGCGCCGGCGATCAGCAGCATGGGCTGCCGCATCGCGGCAAGGCCCGGACGGAAGTCGTAGTCCTGCAGCGCGCGGGCGCAGGCGACGAAGCCGGGCAGGGGCGTCGCCTCGATCATGGCACGCACCAGGGGGATCGCGGGGTTGCCCTCGGCGCGGGAGCGGGCGGAGAACCAGCGTTGGATCGTGACATCCGCGTATGCACCCATCCCTTCCTGTTCGCCAAGTGTGATCCGGTCCTGCCAGGATTGCGCGCCGCCGGGCGCCGTGGCGGCCTGGCTATCGGAGGCGACCAGCCGGGCGACCAGCTCCGGGTGGCGCTGCGCGAGGCAAAAGCCGGTCGCAGCACCCATCGAGACCCCGGCGAAAACGGCTTGGTGCGCGCCGAAATGGGCCATCAGGGCCGCCGCGTCCTCAGCAAGCTGCTCAATCGTCGCAGGCGCGTCCGGGACGCCGGTGCCGCCGTGGCCGCGCTGGTCGTAGCGCAGGGTGCGGAAGCGGTCGGCGAGATGGGCAACCTGGGCATCCCATACAGTGAGGTCGGTGACGAGCGAGTTGCCGAACACCAGCCAGGGTGCGCCGTCCGTCCCGTCAAGCTGGCAGCGGAACCGGATGCCGTCGTGGTTGACGAAGCATCCAGTCATGGAGCGTCCTCCCGCTCGGCCCGCAGCGCGGCCATGATGGCGGGCATCCGTGCGGCGGCGGCGTCGTGCAGCGTGTCATACAGGCTGGCCCCGTGGGCATCTATGCCGACGGTCAGCGGCCCCAGCGCCTCAACCCGCAGGGTCACGAGCCGGAAATGCGCGATCAGGTCCGTCCAATGCACCGACACGACGGACCCTATGGCGTCCGACAGCAGCGGGCAGCCGCCGCCGAGGAACGAGAGATAGACGCAGCCGGCCTCCTGCATCGCCTGGGCGCAGGCGCGGTCCAGCCCGCCCTTGCCGCCGACGGCGCGCAGGCCGAGCCGGCGTATGAAGCCCGGCATGTAGCCGTTGAAGCGCGTGCTGGTGGTGGGGTTCATGTAAAGCACCTCGAACCCCGCGTCCCCGTCCCGGCTGTAGCTGCCGAGATGGAACAGCGCCCCGCCGGCCAGGTCCACCGGCAGCGGGATGCCAGCGTCGAGGTGCCGCTGGATGCGCTCGTGCGTCGGCAGCCCGGCGGTGATGGTCATCTCGCCGTCCAGGATCACCAAGTCCCCGGCGCGGAGGCTGCGCACGGCATCCTCGGTCAGCGGGAGCCGCAGGCGGTGGGTCGTGACCATCCTACTCCATCCGCTCCACCCGGCCGTCGCCGTGGATGCGGGCGCGGGTGCGCCGGTTGATCCAGCAGTTGAAGCAGACGGCGACCGGCGTGAAGCCGTGCCCGGCGGCATAGTCCACATGCACGCCCAGCGCCGTCGTGTCGCCGCCGGTGCCCATCGGGCCGAACCCGGTCTTGTTCACGGCGCGCAGCAGCCGGGCCTCCATGGCGGCCAGGATCGGCTCCGGGTTGGTCTGGCCGAACGGGCGCAGGGCGGCCCCCTTCGCGATCTTGGCGCAATGGTCGAACGTGCCGCCGATGCCGACGCCGATCACCACGGGCGGGCAGTGCTGCGAGCCGGCCTTCATCACGCAGTCCATGACGAAGCCCTCGATGACCTCAAGGCTCGGGGCGGTGAAAATCTCCAGCGCCGCCCAGCGGCCGGAGCCGAGCGCCTTGGGGGAGCATGTCACGTCAATCCAGTCGGCGCCGTCCACCACGTCCCAGGTGATGATCGGCATGTCCCGCCCGGCATAGCCGCGCTCGTTGGTCAGCGGGTTGCTGACGTGCTTCAGGATCGGCGGCTGCATGGTCTCAACCAGGTACGCGAAGCCGTCGCGTATGGCGCGCTTCATGTCGCCCTCCATGCGTACTGCGGTGCCGACCTCGACCACATAGACCGGCACGCCGGAGTCCGAGCACACGAAGCGGTCCTCGCGTTCCGCCTTCTCGGCGCTGCGGAGCATGATCTCTAGCGTGCGCCGGGCCAGCTCGTGCGTTTCGGTGCCGATGGCCCGGCGCAGCGCATCGAGCGTGTTGTCCGGCACCTTCCGGAGCGCGGCGGCATACAGGTCGGACGAGACGGCCCGCATCTGCTCGTATGTCACGCCCAAGGCGGTCCTCTCTTCCCAAAAGGCGCATGAACTGGCCTTTTGCATTAACTGGCACCATAGTCCCGGAAAGGCAATCAGGGGCGGCGTGGCGATGGAGGAGGTTCTGCTGCTGGGCGCGCTGCCGCCGGATGTGCAGGCGGCGTTGTCGGCGCGTTACGCGCTGGTGCCGGACGGGCCGGAGGCGGGGGCGCTAGCGCGATTCCGGGCCGCGGTCACTACCAGCATAACGGGCGCCGACGCGGCGGCCCTGGCGCGCTTGCCCGGCCTGCGGCTGCTCGGCTGCATGGGCGTGGGGCTGGACCGGATAGACATAGACGCGGCGGCCCGGCGCGGCATCGCGGTGCGGCACACTCCCGATGCGGTGCGGACGGACACGGCAGATGCGGCGGTGGCGCTGGTATTCGCAACCGTGCGGCGGGTGGCAGAGGCCGACCGCTTCGTGCGGGCAGGGCGCTGGGGCACCGGGCGGATGACGCCGTCGCGCCGGGTGAGCGGCATGACGGCGGGGATCGTCGGCCTGGGGCATATCGGCGCGATGGTGGCGCGGAGCCTGTCCGGCTGCGGGCTGGACGTGGCCTACACCGGGCCGCGGCCGAAGCCGGGCGCCGGGTGGCCGTTCGTGGCGGACCTGGGCGCACTGGCCGAGCGGAGCGGCGTGCTGGTGCTGTGCTGCCCGGGCGGGGCGGCGACGCGCGGCATCGTGTCGGCGGAGGTGCTGCGGCGGCTGGGGCCGGCGGGATACCTGGTGAACGTCGCGCGCGGGTCGGTGGTGGACGAGACGGCGCTGCTGGCGGCGCTGGAGTCGGGCAGGATCGCGGGCGCCGGGCTGGATGTGTTCGCGCGAGAACCGGGGCTGGACGCGCGGTTCCTGGCGCTGGACAATGTGGTGTTGACGCCGCACTACGCTTCGGTGACGCGGGAGGCGCGCGGGGAGATGGCGGCGGCGTTGCTGGCGGCGCTGGACGGGCTTTTCGGGGAGGGCTGAGCATCTCCGCCGGACCGTCAGGGCGGCAGCGTCCTCACCCAGGCAATAACCGCGTCCGCCACGGCGGCAGGCTGCTCGGGGAATAGGGCGTGGCTCGCGTCGGGGATCACCACGGTTTCGACGCGGTTGCCATAGGTCTTGGCCAGCTCGTCCCACTTGTCGCGCGGCTTGAACGGGTCGTCGGCGGGGATCAGCTCCAGCAGCGGGGCGGCGCCGGCGCCCCACCAATCCGACTGCTTCACCCCGGCCTTCTCGCGGCTGTCCGCCTCCATGCGCTGGGCGGCGGGCCACCAGCCCTTCAGCCAGGGCGCCGGGTCGTGGCCGGGCGCAAAGAAGCCGAGTCGCAGGGCGGCCAGGCGCTCCTCGTCCGGCAGGCTGAGGTCGCCGGACTTGTAGGGCGTCGCGGCGATGTCCGGCGCCCAACTGGACGCCGCCGCGGCGGCCAGCACGACGCCCCGCACCGCCGCAGGGTGGTCCACCGCCGCCATGCGCGCGACGAAATGGCCGAAGGCGTGGCCGACGATGACGGCGCGGCCATCGCCCAGCCTGTCAATGACCATCACGACATCGCCGGCCAACTCGTGCAGGCTCACGCTCGTCATCGGCCCCTGCGACCCCATGATGCCGCGCGGCTGCGGGCGCAGCACCTTGAACCCTGCAGCGGCGATTCGGGCGGCAACCACGTCGAAGTCCTCGGCGCCGTCCCGCCCGCTGGACGGCAGCATCACCACGGCAGGGCCGGCGCCCTCGACGAGAGTCTCGATCACCACGTCCCCGCCGGTCACCATCTCGGCGTGGCGGCCCTCGGCGCGGCCCGCTCCGGCAGGGAGCGTGACGGCGGCCAGCAGGCCCGCGAGGGTCAGCAACGGCAACGCGAGGCTGGTCATGGCTGCTCCTCATCTGGGATGGCGATGGCGCTGCCGTGCGGGACGTACAGGGCGACGGGCGAGCGGGCGGGAAAGACCTCCTCCGGCCCGGTGCTGGCGTGCATCAGCGTGCCGCCGACGCGGATGCCGTACTTGTTCATGTTGCCCAGGAAGCCCGTCGTCTCGATGACGCCCTCCATGCGGTTCCATCCGTCGCGCGCCGGGGCGCCGGCCGGGCTGAGGCCCAGGCACTCCGGGCGTATGGACACGGCGACCGGCGCGGCCCCGGCGGCGGCTTGCGGGAACAGGCAGCGCAGCGTCCGCCCGTCGCGCAGCGTCACGGCCCCTATCGCGCCAGGCGCCGCGGCGGCGTCCACGGTGCCGCGCACGAGGTTGGTCGCGCCGACGAAGCCCGCGACGAAGCTGTTGCGCGGACGGAAATAGATATCGCGCGGGGCGCCTATCTGCACGATCCGCCCGCCGTTGATGACGGCGATGCGGTCGGACATGTCCAGCGCCTCGGCCTGGTCGTGGGTGACGTAGATGGTGGTGACGCCGATCTGCTGCTGCAGGCGCTTCAGCTCGACGCGCATGTCCTCGCGCAGGGTGGCGTCGAGGTTGCTCAGCGGCTCGTCCAGCAGCAGCAGGCGGGGCTGGCGCACGATGGCGCGGGCCAGCGCCACGCGCTGCTGCTGCCCGCCGGACAGCCGCGTCGCCGGGCGGTCGCCGAACCCGGCCAGGCTTACGGTCTCCAGCGCCTGGCCCACCATGCGCCTGATGTCGGCGCGGCCGTAGCGTTCGGACCTCGCGACGCGCAGCGGGAAGGCGACGTTCTCGAACACCGTCATGTGCGGCCAAATGGCGTAGGACTGGAACACCATGCCGATGCGCCGGTGGTTGAGCGGCACGTTGACGCCGGCGGCGGCGTCGAAAAATACCTGCCCGCCCAGCGCGATGCGGCCCCGGTCCGGCGTTTCCAACCCGGCGATGCTGCGGAGCGTCGTCGTCTTGCCGCAGCCGCTAGGGCCGAGCAGCGTGAAGAAGGTGCCGGGTTCGAGGAGGAAGCTGGCGTCGCGCACCCCGCCGGACGGGCCTTCCTTGCCGGGATAGACCTTGCTCAGGCCCTCGACGGCCAGGGTGCCGGACCCGGCGGCGGCGTCCAGCATGGTATCAGCGTCCATAGGCCTGGGACGAGCTGCGGCGCGCGAGGACGTAGAAGCAGCCGGCGAACAAGGTCATCAGCAGCGCCCAGAGCAGGCCGAGCGCAGACAGCTCGCCGCCCTGGCCGTTGGCCCATAGGTCAAACATCGCGACCGCCATCGTCTGCGAGCCGGGGCCGGACAGCAGCACGGCCATCGAAAGCTCCTTGGCGGCGATCAGGAAGATGAACAGCCAGCCGGACAGCAGCGCCGGCGACAGCAGCGGCACCACCACCCGGCGCAGCACGCCCATCGGCCCGGCGCCCGCGACGCCCGCCGCCTCCTCCAACTCCCGGTGTATCTGCAGGACGCCGGAATAGGCGTAGCGCATCCCATACGGCATGTAACGTATGGTGAAGCCGATCGCGATCAGCCAGAGCGTGCCATACAGCGGGAAGGGCGCCCGCAGCGCCAGCTCCATCATGGCGACGCCCAGCACAATGCCGGGGAACACGAGCGGCATAGTGGACAACTGGTCGAGCGCAGTGCCGCCGCCGTGGCGCCGGGCGGCGATCCAGGCGGCGGTCGTGGTGATCAGCACCGCGGCGGTCGCGGCCCCAGCGGCGACCAGCAGCGTGTTGACCGCGAGGTCAACGTAGGCGGGGACGCCGAACACCGCATGGTAGTTCTTCAGCGTCAGGGACTTCAACCCGGCCCAGCGCACCGGCCGCATGAACGGGCTGAACGATGTCCACAGCAGCGCCAGCAGCGGCAGGCCCAGCACCAGCACGAAGTTCAGCAGGATCAGCGCCCCGCCAATCCAGCGTCCCCGGCCCAGGTCGAACGGCCGCGGTCGGAACCCCTTGCCGGTGACGCTCGCATAGCGTTCGGCGCCGCGCGACACGCGGCCATACAGCAGCAGCAGCCCCGACACGACCACGATCAGCACGACCGAGAAGGCGCTGGCATGCCCGAGCAGCGGCGGCACCTCCTTGGTCGCCAGGTAGATGTCGGTGGTCAGCAGCGTCACGCGGCCCGGCGTGCCGACCAGCACCGGCACGTCGAAGGCTTCCAGGTTGCGTATGAACACGAACAGCGCCATCGCCAGCACGGCGGGCCAGGCCAGCCGTAGCGAGATGCGCCACACGGTATCGAGAATTGAGGCACCGCTCATCCGCGCTGCCTCCTCCATCTCGGCATTAGCGGCGCGGAAGGTGGCGGACAGCAGCAGAAACACGAGCGGGGACCACAGGAAGCCCTCGATCAGGATCATGCCGCCCAGCGAATAGACGTCAACCAACTGGCCGGTGCTGCCGGTCATCGCGCGGTAGGCGTCGTTGAACGGCCCGGCGCGTCCGAGCAGGAACAGCCAGGCCGTCACATAAAGGATATACGGCGTGCCCAACGAGATGATCGTCGTGAGATAGGCCAGCGCCTTCATCGGCGCGTTCGTGCGCTCCACGATCCAGGCCAGCACGCCGCCGAACAGCAGCGAAACCGCGGTGGCGCAGGCCGCGAAGGCCAGCGAGTTGGCGGCGCTCTCATACAGGTGCGGGTCGGCCAGCAGCTGCGCGTAGTGCTCCAGCGTGAACGCCCCAGCCGAGCCGTCAACGTTCGTCCGCGTCAGGCTGACCTGCAGCAGCACCGCGACGGGCGGCAGCACGAGGATGGCCAGCAACAGGAACGTGGCGAGCGACAAGGGCCAGGTCGGCCCGGCCCAGCGCGCCAGGCGACGCGCAACGGATCGGCGCGGCCCGGCAAAGGGCAGGCTGGCGCTCACTTGAACAGTTCGTTGTAGATGGCGACCCATCCCTCAAGCTTCGCCGCGGTCGTCTCCGGCGTGATCAGCGTCGTTGCGAACCCGCCGCCCGTGGGCGTCAGCGTCGTGTCCTTGGGCGGGACGGCGGGGTTGGCGGGGATGTAGTTGGCGTCGCGGAACACCGCCTGGCCCTCGGGCGACAGGATATATTCCAGCAGCAGCTTCGCGGCGTTCGGGTGCGGCGCGTTGCGTATCAGGCCCCCCGGGTTCGGCAGTTGCACCGCCGGCTCGATGGGTAGCCAGCGCACCGGGGCGCCGTCGTTCGCGCTGATGACCGAGTGGTTGTTGAAGGTCATCAGCGCCAGCGCATACTGGCCGCCGATCACCTGGTCCAATACGACGCGCTGGGCAGCGGGGACGTTGACGATCCGCTGCTGCGCCAGATGCCGCAGGTAGTCCATGCCGGCCTGCTGCCCCATCGCGGCCAGCACGTTGCCGATGAAGCCCGGCGGCCCCGCCGTCGTCGGGTCGTTGGTCCATGCCATCCGGCCGCGCCACTTCGGGTCCAGCAGATCCTGCAAGGTTTTCGGGATGTCCTTGGCGGCCACCGTGTCCGTGTTGACGGCGGGCGTCATGATGTAGGTGTTGAAGGCGGTCCAGACGCCGTTCGGCTCCTTGCTGCCGTCCGGGAAGGCGGCGGCGGCCTCGGGTTTGTAGTGCTCGACGACGCCTGCGGCCTCCAGGCGGAACACCAGCGCGGTGCCGTCGAACACGTCCGCCTGCGGCCTGCCGGCGCGGGCCTCGTTCATGATCTTGAGCGCCGCCTCGGAGCTGGTGAGGCGGGAGCCTTGGACCTTGATGCCGGGATACTTGCGCTCGAACCCGTCCGAGACGGGGCGGACGACCTGGTTCACGATCAGGCCGGAGTACCAGACGACGATGCCCTCCTTGCGGGCGGCCTCGACCATCGCCGGGTCAACGGCGCGGGCCGGGCCGGCGGCGAGCAGGGCGATGCACAGGACGGCTGCCGCGGCCCGGCGGCGGATTGGCGCAGCGCGCATCTTGTCTCCCTCGGCCACCGCTATGGGCAGGTTTGTATTTATCATCTAGGTATATGTCCTATAGGCTGGCGCTGTCCAGCAGGGGGGCGCATGGCTACGGGACGGGCCAGGGATCAAAAGGCTGGGGATGAACAGGGCGGGGCTGAACGGGCTGGCCCCGCGGCAGCCGCGCCCGTTGTGCGCGGGTCGGTGGACCTGAACCGCAGCACCGTGTCCCGCTACATACAGTTGGCGACGCTGTTCCGCCGCCGGATTGAGGCCGGAGTGTGGGGCGCGGGCCGGCGCATTCCCACGGTGGACGAGCTGGCGGCCGAGTACGGCGTCGCGCGCGCGACGATCCGCCAGGCGCTGGACCAGATCGAGACGGACGGCCTGATCGAGCGCTACCGCGCCAAGGGCACCTTCGTGCGCAGCGCCCCGGCGGAGCGGCTGTGGTGCGAGGTGCAGACGGACTGGGGCGGGCTGCTGCGATCCCGCGACGAGGCGGAGATCGAGATACTGGGCATGGCGGCCGGCGCCAAGCCGCCGATGATCCCGGACGGGCTGGGCCGGCCGGCGGCGTCGTACCACCACCTGCGGCGGAGGCATTCCCGCCGGGGGCAGGCGTTCCTGCTGGCGGACGTTTACCTGGATGCGCGCTGGTGGCCGATGGTGGAGGGCCTGGACCTGACGACCAAGACGGCGCTGAGCCTCGTTGCGGGCCTGCCGGGCATCGTGATCGCCAATGCGAGGCAGACGCTGACGATAGGCTCGGCCGATGTCGAGGTGGCGGAGCGGCTGTCCATGCCGCTGAACGCGCCGGTCGCGCACGTCAGCCGGACGGCCGTGGATGGGGACGGGGTGGTGGTGCTGGTAGCGGACGGGACCTACCGTGGCGACCTGGTCCGGATTGACGTGGGATTGCGGACGGGATGACGCCTGCGTAAACGCCATATAGACGGGCTATAAGATGATTGAGGGGACGCCGGTGAAGCTGCATTGGTCGCCACGCTCGCCGTTCGTCCGCAAGGTGATGATTGCGGCCCACGAGCTGGAGGTTGCGGACGGGATCGAGACCGTCAGGACGGTCGTTGCTATGACGCAGCCGAACCTCGGCCTACTGCCGGACAACCCGCTGGGCAAGATACCGACGCTGGTGCTCGGCGACGGCACCGCGATCTATGACAGCCTGACCATCTGCGAGTACCTGGACGCCCTGCATGGGCCTCGCCTGTTCCCCGTGGCGGGGCCGGCGCGCTGGACGGCGCTGACCTGGCACGCGCTGGGCAACGGGCTGCTCGACCTGCTGGTGCTTTGGCGGAACGAGCGCGACAAGCCGCAGGAGCGGCAAACCCCGGAGTGGCTGGCAGGCTTCGCGCTGAAGACGACGGCCACGCTCGACCGGCTGCAAGCGATGGCGCTCGCGCTGGAGGCGGCGCCGTTCGGCATCGGCCATGTCGCCATCGGCTGCGCGCTGTCCTACCTCGACTTTCGGTTCGCCGCGCTCGGATGGCGCACGGGCCGCCCGGAGCTGGCCGCCTGGCACGCTGGCTTCGAGGCCCGGCCCTCGGTCCGGGCGACGCAGGTCGCCGATGCCTAACCCGGACGCCCCGCGCCAGGGTCCGTTGTCGCATGTGCGGGTGCTGGACCTCGGGCGGATCATGGCGGCGCCCTGGGCCACGCAGATACTCGCGGACCTCGGGGCGGACGTGATCAAGGTGGAGCGCCCCGGCGCCGGCGACGACACCCGCGCCTGGGGTCCGCCCTTCCTGGCCGCCGCCGACGGCACGTCCACACGCGAGGCCGGCTATTTCCTGTCGGTGAACCGCGGCAAGCGGTCCGTCACCATTGACGTGTCCAAGCCCGAGGGCCAGGCGGTGGTGCGCCGGCTGGCCGAAGGGTCGGATGTCGTGGTCGAGAACTACAAGGTCGGCGCCCTGGCCCGCTACGGCCTCGATGCCGCGTCGCTGCGGGCGTTGCAGCCGCGGTTGATCTACTGCTCCGTCACCGGCTTCGGCCAGGACGGGCCGCGGGCGGACCAGGCCGCCTACGACTTCGCGATCCAGGCGATGGGCGGCCTGATGAGCGTGACCGGGGAGCGGGACGGACTGCCGGGCGGCGGGCCACAGAAGGTCGGCGTGCCCATCGTGGACCTGATGACCGGGATGTATGCCGCCGTGGGCATCCTGGCGGCGCTGGCCCGGCGGGCCGAGACCGGCATCGGCGACACGATAGACCTCGCCATGCTGGACGTGCAGGCTGCCTTCCTGGGCAACCAGGCGATGAACTGGCTGCTGACGAGCCAGGTCCCGCGGCGGGGCGGCAACCGCCATCCGAACATCCAGCCGCAGGACGTGTTCGCCTGCGCCGACGGGCAGCTTGTGCTGGCGGTGGGCAACGACGGGCAGTTCGGCAGGCTGTGCACCGCCCTGGGCCGGGACGAATGGGCGGTTGATGCGCGCTTCGCCACCAACGCCGCCCGCGTCCGCAACAACCCGGCGCTAACGCCGCTGCTGGCGGAGCGCTTCCTCGATCTCACACGCGCGGACCTCATGGACGCGCTGGACGCGGCGGGGGTGCCGTGCGCGCCGATCAACAGCATCCCGCAGGTGTTCGAGGATAAGCAGATAGAACACCGCGCCATGTTGCGGCACCTGACGCATCCGCTGGCCGGCACGGTGCCGCAGGTGGTCAGCCCGCTGCGGTTCGCGGAGGCGCCGTTGCGGTTCGACCGGGCGCCGCCGACGCTGGGCCAGCATACGGCGGAGGTGCTGGAGGCGCTTGGGCTGGACGTGGCGGCCCTTGCCGGGCGGGGCGTCGTGTGACGGCGCGCATCCCCCTGCCGTCCCGCGCGGAGATGACGCCCGAGCAGCAGGCGGTGCATGACGAGGTCGTGAGCGGCCCGCGCGGCACGGTCATCGGCCCGCTGCGCGCCGCGATTCACAACCCGGAGCTGGCCCGGCGCTGGTCCGCCCTGGGCGAAATCCTGCGCTTCGACACGAGCCTGCCGAAGCGGCTGAACGAGCTGGCGATCCTGGTCACGGGCCGGCGCTGGACCAGCCAGGTCGAGTTCCTGGTGCATGGCCGGGCGGCGGCTGCGGCCGGGGTCGCGCCCGAGGCGGTCGAGGCGATCCGGCTGGGCCAGGCGCCGGCCCTGCCGGAGGACGAGAGGGAGGTATATGAGTTCGCCCGCCAGTTGCAGCAGACCGGCCAAGTCCCACTGCCGGCCTACCGCGCCGTCTCGGCCCGGTGGGGCGCCCGCGGGGTGGTCGAGCTGACCGCCGTCATCGGCTACTACACGATGGTGGCCATGACCCTGAACGCGCACGAAATCCCGCTGCCGGACGGGGAGGAGCCGCCGCTGCGGCACCTACCGGGCCATGCCCTGGCGCCGCTGCCTGCGGCGTGCGCGGCATGACGGTCCCGGGCCTGGAGGGCATCGAGCGGTTCCGCGTGACGGTCGAGGGCGGGATCGCGGCGGTGCTGATGACGGCGCCGCCGGTCAACGCGCAGGACCGGCGCTTCCGCGAGGAGCAGGTGCGCGTCTTCGACGTACTTTCCGATCTGCCCGAGGTCCGGGTGGCGGTGCTGAGCGGCGAGGGCCGGGCGTTCTCGGCAGGCGCGGACCTGCGGGAGCGGCCGGCGCTGGCGGGCGAGGCTGGTGCCTATCCGCGGCACAACCGGGCGGTGCGGGCCGGGTTCGACGCGGTGATGGAGTGCGCGAAGCCGGTGATCGCCGCCATTAACGGCCCGGCTATCGGCGCCGGCTGCGTGCTGGCGCTGTGCTGCGACATCCTGATCGTGGCCGAGGAGTGCTTCCTGTCCATGACCGAGGTTGACGTGGGCCTGGCCGGTGGCGTGCGCCATGTGCTGCGGCACTTCGGGCAAAGCGACGCGCGGCGGATGATCTACACAGCGCGTCGCGTCACGGGGCCGGAGCTGTTCCGCATGAACGTGGCCAGCGCCTGCCTCCCGCGGGAGCAGGTGCTGGCGGCTGCGATGGACCTTGCGCGGGAGATCGCGGCGAAAAGCCCGTCCGCCGTGCAGGCGGCCAAGCGCGGCTTCGCGATGACCGAGGAGATGCCTTTGCGCGACGGCTACCGCTACGAGCAGAGCCAGACGGTGTTCCTATCAACCACCGAAGACACCAGGGAAGCGCAGCGCGCCTTTGCCGAGAAGCGCAGGCCGGTCTTCAAGGGGTAGCGGCCCGGGGGCGCCCCCGGATGACCGGCGGCAGACGAAAACAGCAGACGAAACCAGGCAGGCCGCACCCCGGGCATCACCGCATGGGCGGCGGATACTGTAGGCCGCCCTTGTTCCACAGGTTGTTCACGCCGCGCGGCACGCTCAGCGGGCCGATGTTGCGGTCCCAGACTTCGGCGAAGTTCCCGACCTGCTTCACGATGTTGTAAGCCCAGTGGTTGTCCACGCCCAACGACCTGCCCAGGTTGCCCTCCACCCCCAGCAGGCGGCGGACGTCGGGAACGGTGGACTGCAGGCGCTCGTCCGCATTGGCGGCCGTCACGCCAAGCTCTTCGGCGGTCAGCATCGCGTAGTGGGACCAGCGCACCAAGTCCAGCCATTTCTCGTCACCCTTGCGGACCACGCCAGCCAGCGGCTCCTTGCTCACCACCTCAGGCAGGAGGGTGTAGTCCGCCCGGCGGTCGCCTTGCTGGAAACGGAATGCGGCCAGGGCAGAGGTGTCGGTCGCGTAGGCGTCGCAGCGGCCACTGACGAAGCCTTTCTGCAGCTCGGCCTGATCCTCCATCTTGATCGGGTTCAGCCGCATGTTCTGCGCACGGAAGTAGTCGGACACCGCCAGTTCCGTGCTGGTGCCCCCTGGCATGCAGACGGTGGCTCCGTCCAGGCTCCTGGCGGATGTCAGGCCGGCAGCCGTTTTGGTCAGGAAAGCCGTGCCGTCGTAGAAGTTCACGCCCGCGAACTCGAGACCCAGGTTGGCCTCGCGCCCCAGCGTCACGGTGGCCTGCCGGAACAGCACGTCCACCTCGCCCGATTGCAGGGCGGTGAAGCGGTTGACCGAGGTCAGCGGCATCCACCGCACCTTGCCGGCGTCGCCCAGCGCCGCGGCGGCGACCGCCCGGCAGGAGTCCGCGTCCAGGCCGCGCATGACCCCGCGGCTGTCCGGCAGGGAGAAGCCGGCCACGGTGCCGGCCACGCCGCAGACCAGCTCGCCCCGCGCCCGCACGGCGTCCAGGGTGGGCGACGCGGCAGGCGGCGCCGAACCCTGCGCCTGCGCTGCGCCGCACAGGGCCATGCCGGCCAGGACCAGCCATGCGGCGCCGCGATCAATGGTCATTCCGCCACTCCCGTCTTTTCGTTGTCATGAAGGCAGCGCCGGACGGCGTGGCCCAGGCGTTCGATCCCGGCCTCGATGCGGCCAGGCGGCACGAGGGAAAAGGAAAGGCGCACCGTGTCCGTCCCGCTGCCGTCCGTGAAGAACGGCCCGCCGGGCACGAACAGCACCTTCTCCCGCATCGCGCTGCGCAGGACCTCGTGCGCGTCCAGACCATCGGGCAGCGTCAACCAGACGAACATGCCCCCATCAGGCCGGTTCCAGCGTGTGCCCGGTGGCATGTGGCGCTCCAGGCTGTCCAGCATCGCGTCCCGCTGGGCGCGGTAGCTGTCGCGCAACGCGTCCGCATGGCGCCCTGGCAGGGACCGCAGGACTTCGTGCACCAGCATCTGGTTCAGGACGGACACATGCAGGTCCGATGCCTGCTTTACCAGGACCAGCTTCGCGGCCACCTCGGCCGGAGCCGCAAGCCAGCCCACCCGCAAACCTGGGGCCAGCGACTTGGAGAACGTGCCGGCGCAGATCACGCAGTCCGGGGCCAGCGACAAGAGCGTGGGCCGGACCGGGCCGGACAGGCGCAACTGCTCGTAAGCCTGGTCCTCGATGATCGGGACGCCATGCTGGCGGGACAGCGAAATGATCCGGTGGCGCTGCGCTTCTGGCAGGGTCGCGCCTGAAGGGTTCCCGAAGTCCGGCATGACGTACATGAACTTCGCGCCGCCTGCGAAGGCACGCCCCAGCGCTTCCAGGTCCAGTCCATCGGCATCGGCAGGCACGCCGACATAGCTTGGCTCACTCAGGTTGAACGCCTGCAGCGCACCGAGGTAGGTCGGCTCGGTCACGATGACCCGGTCGCCGGGTTCGATCAGCAGGGTGCCCAGGAGTTCCAGCCCCTGCTGCGAACCATTGGTGATGAGGATGCTGCCGGATGGCTGGCCCAGGTGGTCGGCGATCCATTGCCGGAGCGGAGCATAGCCGTCAGACGCGCCATACTGCAGCGCCTGCTCGCGCAACGCTGCAACCGCCATGATCCGCGCCAACGCTTGCTGCACAGCCTCCTGCGGGAAAAGGAGCGGGTTGGGTGAGCCGCTGGCGAACGAGATGTAGCCGGGTTCCTGTGCGTACCGGCTGACCTCGCGAATGGCAGACGGTTTCAGGGCGCGAACCCGTCGGGCGAGGCTGGCTGTCCAGTCAACAGGCATGGATGCCCGCGCCTCCCAATCGCTCGTTAAACTGTACTTGTGACCTTTCTAAGCCGCTCGCCTGAACCCGTCCAGGCCATTGTCATTGCCAGGCGCGCAGCGTTCCTGCCCGACCCGCTTGGGGTTGTCGGCGGTCGCGGATGTCAGGGTGACCTGCCCCCCTAAAAGTGTTCCGCTGGAAATGAGACTTCGGTTGCAACACGGAAGGGACTGGGATGGCGCGCAAGCATCACAAGCCGGAGGAGATCGTCGGCAAGTTGCTGCAGGTCGAGGTGCTGGTGGGACAGGGCAAGCCGGTGGCCGAGGGGGTTCGGGCGATCGGGGTGACGGAGGCGACGTACTACCGGTGGCGCGCGGAGTATGGCGGCCTGAAGCTGGACCAGGTGCGTCGGCTGAAGGTGCTGGAGCAGGAGAACGGTCGTCTTCGGCGGGCCGTCGCTGACCTGATGCTGGAGAAGCTGGTGCTGAAGGAGGCCGCCTCGGGAAACTTCTGAGCGCCGCGCGTCGTCGGGCGTGCATCGAGCACGTCACGGCCAAGCTGGGCGTATCCGAGCGGTTTGCCTGCCGGGTGCTGGGCCAGCACCGTTCGACGCAGCGCAAGGCGCCTGAAACGGCTGACGACGAGGCGGCACTGACTGGGGCGATCATCGACTGAGCCAGGCAGTATGGACGCTACGGCTACCGGCGGGTCACGGCCTTGTTGCGGACCGAGGGCTGGAGGGTCAACCACAAGCGCGTTGAACGGATCTGGCGCCGTGAGGGCCTGCGTGTGCCTGCCCGGCAGCCGAAGCGCGGGCGGCTGTGGCTGAACGACGGGTCCTGCGTTCGGCTGCGGCCGGAGCGGGCAAACCACGTTTGGGCTTATGACTTCGTCGAGGACCGGACCCGGGACGGGCGCAAGCTGGGCTCGGCCGACGTAATCGACGTCCTGGCGGACCTGTTCATCGCCCGCGGCACGCCAGGCTACATCCGCTCGGACAACGGGCCGGAGTTCGTAGCAGTAGCCGTGCAGGGCTGAATCACGGGCATCGGTGCCAAGACGGCTTACATCGAGCCGGGCAGCCCGTGGGAGAACGGCTATGTGGAAAGCTTCAACGGCAAGCTGCGGGACGAGCTGCTCGACATGGAGGTGTTCAACACGTTGGCTGAAGCCAAGGTGCTGATCGAGCAGTAGCGGGTGCATTTCAACACCGTACGCCCACACTTGTCCTTGGGCTACCGGCCACCAGCGCCGGAGGTCATCGTGCTGGGCATGCAAATGCTGCCCAGTCGTCCCGGGCCGACCGGGTCACCACCGCCGCCAGCTACCATGCTGCACTAACATTCTACCTGGACCACTCGATGGGGGCTGGTCAGCCCCCCGGTTGCCTGACCACTACTGGACCCCAAAGCCCGGCGCAACGAACGTCCGTGCGACGCGGCGCCGTTTGCCAGCCAGGCGTTCTGCGGCCAGCCTTATGGAGCCAGGTGGCGCCATGCCGGGGTTGGCTCCGGGATCGCGCCTGCACGGGACCACCGGGTTCGTTGCTGGCGCTTGCGCGCCGCCTGCGCCAGTGACGCCGTGGCCAGCCGGCGGGCGGTCCTGGAGCGGTTGCAGCGGTGCCTCGCGGCGGTGAACCCCTGCCGCCTGCTGGGGCAGGCGACCCCGCCCGTGGCTTGCCGCACCGACCTGCACGGCATGCTGGACTCCCCCGTCGCGGCATACCGGAACATCAGCAAGGAATGGGGCAGCCGCCTCAGGACCGCCATCGCCGTAACCGGTGTGGAGCCGTAACCAACTTGCGGCGTGGGCACTCATCGCAAGTTGACCGGTGAACCAGGCTTCCAGTGAGGAAGGTTGCAGCCGTCCCGGGCTGCAGCCGACGCACGCCACGCCGGCCGGCGCGGGCATCGGACGCGGTTTCGACGCATTGCTATATGCCGCCATTCCGCACATCCTACGCAGGCTGCAGAGGAGTGCTCCTGCTTGCATCCATCCCTCGCTGTTCAATGATGGAAGTCCGTCTCTGCCAGGATGCCAGCGCGTTGGGCGAGCAGGCGGCTGCCTTGGGGGCCAGTGCCATCCGTGCCGCCCTCGCGTCACGGGGCACCGCGTCCATCGTCGTCGCCACTGGAGTCAGCCAGTTCCTCATGCTGGCCCGGCTGGTGGCCGAGCCGGGGATCAACTGGCAGCAGGTCACGGCGTTCCACCTGGACGAGTACGCCGGCCTGCCGGACACCCACCCGGCCAGCTTCCGGCGTTACCTGCGTGAGCGCCTGATGGCGCCGCTGCAGAACGCACCGCAGTTCGTGCCAGTGGATGGCGGCGGTCCGGACCTGGCAGGGGAGGCACGCCGCCTGGGCGGCCTGATTGCCGGCCACCACATCGACGTCTGCTTCGCCGGCATCGGCGAGAACTGCCACCTGGCCTTCAACGACCCGCCTGCCGACTTTGACACCATCGAACCCTACCTCGTGGTCGCGCTGGACGAAGCGTGCCGGCGACAGCAGCTTGACGAGGGCTGGTTCCCCACGCTGGAGGACGTGCCGCGCCAGGCAATCTCCATGAGCGTGCGGCAGATCATGCGCAGCCGGCTGATCGTCGTTTGCGCGCCTGAACAGCGGAAGGCCGCGGCGGTTCGGGCGGCGGTCGAGGGGCCGGTCACGCCCATGCACCCCGCATCCATCCTGCAACGGCACGGGAACGCCGTGCTGCTCCTCGACCCGCCTGCCGCGTCCCTGCTGGCGGGCGCCGCATCCCTGGAGGTCCGCCATGCCACATGAAGCACCCCGCCTGCCGCGCCGGGCCGTGTTCGGCGGCCTGGCCGCCGTTGCTGCAGGGCCTGCCCGGGCCGCCGGGCAGCCGCTGCCGGCGGCACCGGTCGCCATCAGCGTCATGGACGTGGGCGGCGCGCTGGCGCTGCTGCAGCCGGCGTTCGAAGAGTATCGCCGGGCCAACCCGCGCCTGGTGTCGCGCATCGCCTACGTGAAGGCGCCCGCGCCGGAGCTTGCCGGCAAGATCAAGGCGCAGCAGGACGCGGGGCGATCCGACATCGACCTAGTGCTGGCCGGCAGCGACGGGCTTGCGGCCGGCCTCAGCCTCGGCCTGTGGCGCCGCATCCTGCCCGACTTCGCGAAGCGGTTCCCGGGCATCGAGGCCAATTACGAGCCGGCGGCGCTCGCGCTGCACCGTGCGCAGGGCGGCGGCTTCGGCGTGGTCGTCAACTACTACCCGTCCGGCCCGTTGTTGGAATACATGCCGGCGCGGGTGCCGGACCCGCCAGGGACGGCGCAAGCCCTGCTGGATTGGGCACGCGCGCACCCCGGCCGCTTCATGTACGCTCGGCCCGCCAACTCCGGCCCCGGCCGTACCTTCATGATGGGGCTGCCCTACATCCTGGGCGATGCCGACCCGGCGGACCCCGTCAGGGGCTGGGACCGGACCTGGGCCTACCTGCAGGAACTGGGCAAGCACGTCGAGTACTACCCGTCCGGCACCGGCGTCACGATGAAGGAGCTGGGCGAGGGGTCGCGCGACATGGTCGTCAGCACCACGGGTTGGGACATCAACCCGCGCGCCCTGGGCATCGTCCCCGCCGAGGCCCGGGTCGGCACCCTGCAAGGGTTCCACTGGATCTCCGACGCCTTCTTCATGTGCGTGCCGAAGGGCATCCCGGACGCGCGGCTGGCGGCGGTGCTGGACATGATGGCGTCCCTGCTGCGCCCGGAGATGCAGGCTTACTCCTATGACGAGGGCTACCTGTATCCCGGGCCTGCCGTTCGCGGCGTGCCTGTCAGCATGGCGCCCAAGCGCAGCCAAGACGTGATCGCGGAGTTCGGGCGCCCTGAATATGCCGCCCTTATCGCCGGCAATCCCATTGAGCTTCCCCTGAAGCCGGACCAGATGGTACTGGCGTTCCAGCGCTGGGACCAGGCAGTCGGGACACGGCCGTGAGGGCGCCTGCGGCTTAACCGGTCGCCAACCCGGCTTCAGCCCGCCTTCGAGGCATGATGGCGGCCTTGCAGCTTACACGAGTCCTGATTTGGCGGAAGTGGGACGACACGCTGGAACTGGTCGAAGCCTTCACCGAGACGGAAGCCGGGAAGGGGTCCGATGCCCTTGACCGCAAGCCCCAGCTTGCCGCGGCGCTGGCCGCCGCCCGACGTCACCGCGGCCAGGTGCCGATGGCCAAGCTGATCGGCTGGGCCGCAACGCCCACTTCGTCGCCTGGCTGGTGGCGCAACGGGTGCCGTTCCTGGCGGCCGAGCTTGGGGCCGACGCGGATCTGTCCATGCCGCACATCCATGCCGCGCTGGCCGAGAGGCGGTGGCGGATGGTCTTCGAACACACCCGGGCCGCACTGGCTGCGCGCAAGCGGCAGGGCGCTGTCCTGGGCAACCCGACCAGGGTTCAGGGACAGGGTTTTTGGGCAGGCTGTCATGGTGTCGCGAGCATCATGCAGGCTGGGCGCGGGGGAGCGTCTCATCGTGGACGCGGTGTGGCAACGCGTGCTTGCCGCCTTGGCGGAGGCACCGCACATGCGCCTGCGCGACCCGGACAACCTGCGCCGCTTCGTTGGCGCCTGCTGCGCCGTGCTGGGATGCAACTGCATGCGGGCCGAGCTTGGGTGTCTCGTCCCGTCCGCCGGGGCTGCAAAGAAGCGGTTCCGCCGCTGGGCCAGAAAGGGCGTGCGGGACTGCCTGATGCAGCGCTCCCAGCCCGTGGCTCAGCCGGATGTGCCGCATATCGACAATGCCAGCATCGAGTGCCGCCGCGCCGCACCAGGCGCCTGCAGCGGTGCCGCGGGAGCTATCGGCCGCTCGCGCAGCGGGCTGACCAGCAAGGAGCGTCACGCCTCGCGCTTTGCTGCGAAGTCGCAGGGACAGCCTGGGTTTCGTGCGCTGCTTGCCGACCTTGCCGGGCTAGCACGCCGACTGCCGCCACGTCGAGGCGCTGACGGCGGACCTGCAACCGTTGCCGGTGGTCGGCGACAAAGGCCATGGCAGCGACAAGCTGCGCGCCCACCGGCGCGACCACGGCACCGCGCGGCCTCAGCTTCAAGCGAGCCAAGTTCAGTCCGGATTCACGCCACCTTGCCGTCGAGATCGACAACGTCATCACCCTGCTCACGGTCCGCTGAGCGGTCGAACGTGGGTTAACGCCTCGCTTTCGTGGCATGGCAACTGAACACGTCGGTGGTCAGATCGCAAGTCCCCGGGGCTGCCGTGACACATGCGCGCCTGGTTGGCCGAACGCTCGGCGACATGGCCGATGCGCTTCAGGCGGGCGCACCGGTGACGCGCAAGCGCCTTGGGAAGCTGCTCTCCTGCGTGGAAGACCCGGCAAGGATGGCACCGTCCTCGATGAACATGGCCACCCCTTGGCCCAGAAAGGCAGCATCGGAAGAGCGCCACCTGTTCGGGGACCGGGCCAGCGGCAGCCATGGATCGAAGGGTGGGCGGCCGAGTGCGATCATCGCGGGGACACATCGGCTTGAGAACGGACGCGGCATCGCGAGGCCGCGGTGCCGGTCAGGCCGCACTGGCCCGCAGGGCGCTCCCTTCCATCTCCCGCCGCAGCGCGACGACATCGGCGTCGTCCCGCAGCTCCACGTCGTCGAACGCGACGATTGTGTCGCGGGCCACCGCGCGCTTGAGGCGCACGTTGCCCGCCAGCCCTATCGGCAGCGCACCCAGCGCCAGGCTGCGGCGGGCCGGGATGGCGTTGGCCCACACGGCGTAGCCGCCCTCGCCATCCAGCATCTCACCCGCCTTCAGGTCCCGCTTGGCTGTCGCCACCGCGTCGCCCCGGAACTCCCTGGAACACCCAGTCGGCTCCCCCCGCAGCACGGCGGACAGCACGCTGATGCTGGTCTCCAGCCCGATCAGGTGGAACGGCCGCCACATCGAGGCATACCAGCCCGACGGGTCCGTCTGCAGGCCGTACTGGGCGAAGCAGGCACGGGCATACTCGTTGTGCGCCTTGAAGGTGACGAACACGCCGTAGCGGATGCTGTTGGGCACCTCCCGCCCGTCCGGCTCCTGGCTGGCCGCGATGTCCAGCAGCCCGGCGCGCGGCAGGCGCCCGCCATCCGCCACCGGGCGGAACACCCGCGCCAGGTCGTTCACGCTGGCCGGCGGGAAGGCCAGGCCGTCATCGGGGCAGTCCAGCCCGGTGCCGTTGGCGACCGCCGCCATCTCGATGGCCGCCTTGGTGCCGTCGGTGAAGCTGTTGTACATCTTTGGGTTGAAGTCGCCCTTCGCCACCTGCTCCTCCGACCAGCCGAAGAACCCCCAGACGGTGTCCGGCGTCGAGTAGCGGTAGCGCGGCTCGAAGTTCATGCCCTTGCCGGCAGCGGTAACCTCGAAGCCGCAGGACCGCGCCCAGTCCACCAGCTCGCAGATGAGCGCGGGCTGGTCGCCATAGGCCATGGAGTAAACCACTCCCTTGGCCTTGGCCCGCGCCGCCAGCAGCGGCCCGCACAGCACGTCCGCCTCGACGTTCACCATGACGACGTGCTTGCCGCCCTCGATAGCGGCAAGGCCGTGGCGGATGCCGGCGATGGGGTGGCCCGTCGCCTCGATGACGCACTCGACGCCGGGGTGGGCGCACAAGGCGCGGGCGTCGTCCAGCACGCAGGTGGCGCCGGTCCGCATCGCCTCGTCCAGCGTGCGTGCGGCGTAGCGTTCGGCAGGCCAGCCCACGCGGGCCAGCGAGGCGCGCGCGCGGCCCACGTCCAGGTCGGCCACGCCCACGACGTGGAAGCCCTCGATCCTCGTAGCCTGCGCCAGGACCATGGAGCCGAACTTGCCGGCGCCGATCAGGCCGACCCGGATGGGCCGCCCGACCTCGGCGCGCGCGCCCAGCATGGGGAACAGGTTCATTGGGGCCTCCTCAGGGTTTCGCGATGAGTCCGGTGGACAGCCAGGGCACCAGCGCGATGACGACGATGCCGGCGGCCAGCGCCCCCAGATAGGGCCAGATGCGGCGCAGCCCGACCTCGGCCGGCACCCGGCCGATGATGCAGGCGGCGTAGTAGCCAAGCCCGAACGGCGGGGCGAACAGGCCGATCCCCATCGCCAGGATGACGACGACGGCGTAGTGCAGCTCGTCTATGCCGAGCTGCCGGGCCACCGGGAACAGCAGCGGGCCGAACAGCACCATGGCGGGGATGCCCTCCAGCACCGACCCCAGCACCGCGAACACGACGATGGAGATGCCGAGGAAGCTCCAGTGGCCGCCGGGCAGCACGGCCATGGACCCGGCCAGGGCTTGCGAGAAGCCGGACTGCGTCAGCGCCCAGGCCATCGCCGTCGCGCCGCCGACGATCAGCAGGATCGCACCCGACAGCGTTGCGGTGTCCACCAGCATCGGATAGACCCGCCGCCAGTCGAACTGCTGGTACACCAGCAGCCCCACGATGACCGTGTAGGCGACGCCGATGGTGCTGACCTCGGTCGCAGTCGCCACCCCCTCCACCACGGCGCCGCGTATCACGAAGGGCAGCAGCAGCGCCGGGATGGCGACGACGAAGGCCCGCCACACCACGCGGGCCGGCGCACGCACGACGCCGGCCAGGTTCTCCCGCCCTGCCGCGCGCCGGGCCATCAGGCAAAGCACTCCCGCCAGGAACAGCCCCGGCAGCAGCCCGGCGGTGAACAGCCCGGCGATGCTGACGCTCGTCACCGACCCGATCACGATCAGCACGATGCTGGGCGGTATGGTCTCGCTCATGGCGCCGGACGCAGCCAGCAGCGCGATCAGCTCGCCCTCGTCGGCGCCGCGGCGCTTCATCTCCGGAAACAGCACCGGGGCGACTGCCGCCATGTCCGCCGTCTTGGAGCCGCTGATGCCGCTGACCAGCAGGATCGCGCCGATCAGCACATAGGACAGCCCGGCGCGAACGTGCCCGACCAGCGCCGCCAGGAAGGCGACCAGCACGCGCGCCAGCCCCGTCATCTCCATCAACTGGCCCAGCAGCACGAACAGCGGCACGGCGAGCAGGATCAGCGAACTCATGCCCTCGTCCATGCGCCCGATCACGATGGACAGCGGGGTCGTGGTGGTCGTGAGCAGGTAGGCGATGGTTGCGAGGGCAAAGCCGAACGCGATGGGCAGGCCCGAGACGACGCCCGCCCCCAGCAGCGCCACGAAGAACACCAGCAGGTTCCAGGCGCCCATGCGGTGCAGCGCCGGCCCGGCCAGCCACAGCAGCCCGGCCAGCATGGCCAGCACCGCCGCCCCGGCCAGCAGGTCCCGGGCGCGGTGCCGGGCAAGCTGCGCCAGGGCGCTCAGCCCGATTAGCGCCAGGCCCACCGGCATGGCCGCGGCGCGCACTAAGCCGGACCAGCCCAGGGCCGGCGTTTCGATGAACGACTGGTCCTCGGCGTAGGCCCACGACGCCTGCAGCACCAGCGCCACGAACAGCAGCGGCACGCCGACGTTGAGCACCTCCGCTACGGCCCGCCCCCGCGGCGGCAGGCGGTCCACCAGGTAGGACAGCCGCATGTGGCCGCCGCGCTGCAACGCGACGGCGGCGCCGAACATCGCGAGCCACAGGAACAGGATGGACGCCAGCTCGTCCGACCATATGATCGGGCGGTGGAAGACGTAGCGGGCGGTGACGCCGCAGAACAGGACGACCACCTCTGCCGCCACCAGCAGCACCGTCGGCACCTCGACCAGCAGCGCCAGGCCGCGGGTGGCCGCCGCGAGCGCCCTGCCGGGGGCGGGCGGCGCCAGCGCCGGGTCGGACACGGCCGGCGCCGGGTTCAGGCGAGTTCGCCCGAAACCGATTGCAGCGCGGCCCAGCCCTCGTTGCCGAACTTGGTGCGCCAGTCGGCGTAGAAGGTGCTCGCCTTCAGCGCGGCGCGGAAGGCGTCCTTGTCGGCGGCGATGAAGGTCATGCCCTTGCCCTGCAGGGTCGCCTTCAGCCCGGCGTCCAGCCGCGCCTCGTCCCCGCGCTGGTCCATGACGGACTGCCGCAGCTCGCGCCGCACGATCTCCTGCACGTCGGCCGGCAAGCGGCCTAGCGCGCGGCGGTTGGCCAGCACGCAGAAGCTGTCCCAGATGTGGCTGGTCTCCGAGCAGTACTTCTGCACCTCGTACAGCTTCGCCGTCTCGATGGTGACCAGGCCGTTCTCCTGCCCGCCCACCAGCTTGGTCTGCAACGCGGTGTAGACCTCGTTGAAGTTGATCGAGGTCGGCGCGGCGCCCAGCGCCTGGAACAGCGAGGTGAAGATCGGCGACACCGGCACCCGGATGTGAAAGCCCTTGAGGTCGGCAGGCGTCCTGACCTGCACGTCCGCGGTGGTGATCTGGCGGAAGCCGTTGTCGCCCAGGGGCGCTATCAGGGCGATCCCGGCCTTTTCCACCTGCGCCTCGATGTGCTTGCCCAGCGCCCCGTCCACGCCGCGCCAGACCTGGTCGTAGCCGCTGAAGGCAAAGCCCACGTTCACCAGCGCCGTCGCCGGCACCAGGGTGGACAGCACCGACCCTGCGACGTTCAGGAACTCGATCCCGCCGGCCCGCAACTGGCTGATCTGGTCGGTGTCCGATCCCAACTGGTTGTTCGGGAACAGCCGCATCTCCACCCGCCCGCCCGTGGCGGCCTTGATGCGCTCTATCGCCTCCTGCAGGCGTGTGTTGATCGGGTTGGTCGGCGACTGGCCCGTTGCGAACTTGAGGTCGAACTCCGCAGCCCCTGCCGGGCGGGCGCCTATGGCGAACAGCGGCAGGGACGCGGCGGCGCCCAGCAAGGCCCGGCGCGGCACGGTGTTCTGAGGTGCGTTGGTCATCGTGTCCTCCCGGGACGGTTGCGCCTTCTGGCGCTTGATTCAGGCTTGTAGCGCATGGCGGACGACGGCTGCGACCCCTTCCCCGTCCAGCCCGTAGTGCCGGTACAGGTGCGTGGGCGGCCCCAGGATCGAGTACTGGTCCGGCATCCCGATCCGCACCAGCCGCGCACCCGCGCCGTGGGCCGCCAGCACCTCGGCCACCGCGGACCCGAAGCCGGATGTCACGTTGTGCTCCTCCGCCGAGAACACCGTGCCGTGGTCGCGCGCCGCGGCCAGCACGGCGGCCTCGTCAATCGGGCGGATCGAGTACATGTCCACGACCCGCAGTCCGATGCCCTCCCGCGCCAGGATGTCGTGTGCCTGCAGCGACGCATGGACGAGGTTGCCGATGGCCAGCACCGTCGCGTGCCTGCCGTCCCGCAGCGTGGTGCTGCCGCCGATGCGCCAGGACGGCGGGGTGTCATAGACCACCGCTTCCCGCCCGCGGCCAACACGGAAATAGATAGGGCCATCATGGTCCAGCGTGGCCGGCAGTGCCGCGCGGATGGCGTTGGCGTCGCAGGGCGCCATCACCGTCAGGCCCGCGATGGCCCGCAGCAGGCCGATGTCCTCGTTGCAGTGGTGCGACGTGCCGTAAAAGCCCATCGCGATGCCGCTGTGGGTGCCGACCATGCGAACCCGCAGGTTCGGGTAGGCGATGTCGTTGCGTATGTTCTCCGCCCCCATCAGCGCCAGGAAGAAGCTGTAGTTGCTGATGAACGGCAGGAACCCGGTCGTCGCCAGCCCGGCCGCGGCGCCGATCATGTTCCGCTCGGCGATGCCGAAGTTGAAGTAGCGGCCGGGGTAGCGGCGGCCGAAGTTGATGACCTGGGTGGGCCGCCCAAGGTCCGCGGTGCAGACCACGATGTCGTCGCGGCCCTGCTCGGCCAGCCCGATCAGCACCTCCCCGGTCGGCAGTTGCAGCGACAGGTTGAGGCTGCCCACCATGTCCCAGGATTTCTGGTCCATGCCGGGGCGGACGGAGCTTTCGCTCATGTCCACGGCCGGGTTGTCCCCCGGGTTGCCCAAAGCTGCGTAGGCGCCGCTCATCCGATCACTCCCGCCTCGATCTCGGCCAGGGCCGCGTCGCGGTCCGCCGGGCCGAGGAAGCCCAGGTGCCACTGCCAGGCATGTTCCATGAAGCCGACGCCGCGGCCCGCGATGGTGTCCGAGATGATGCAGGCCGGCTGGTCGCGCGGGGTGTTCAGCGCCCAGTCCAGGGTTTCGCCGACCAAATCCAGGTCATGCCCGTCAATGCGGCGCACGTCCCAGCCGAAGGCCCGCCACTTGTCCCCCAGCGGCTCGTTGTTCATCGTCTCCGACACCACGCCGTCCGAACCCACCGCGTTGTTGTCCACGATGCCGACCAGGTTGTGCAGCTTGTAGTGCGCGGCGGACATCGCGGCCTCCCACACCTGGCCCTCCGCCTGCTCCCCGTCGCCCATCATGCACACGACCCGGCCGGGAGAACCGCGCAGCCGCAGCCCCAGCGCCATGCCGACCGACACCGACAGGTTGTGCCCGATGGAGCCGCTGCTGAAATCGGCCCCGCGCACCTTACGCATGTCGGGATGGTCCCCGTACGCTGATCCCAGCCGCGTATAGGTGTAGAGGTCGTCCCAGCCGAAGAACCCGAGGTCGGCCAGCACGGGATACAGCCCGATGGCAGCATGGCCTTTGCCCATAGTGAAGCGGTCGCGGTCCTGCCAGCCCGGCTCGTTCGGCCGGACGTGCATGAACTCGTAGTAGAGCGACGCCACCAGCTCGGCCATCGAGAAGGCGCTGCCGTAGTGGCCGCTGCCGCAGATGTCGGTCAGCTTCACCGTCTCGCGCCGGATCATCCGCGCCTTGTCGCGCAGCAGGTCCTTGGGGACGTTACGGCGCGGCCTGTGGCTATCCATGGATCAGCATCCCCCCGTTCACGTCTATGACGGCGCCGGTGACGTAGCCGGACAGCTCGGACGCCAGGAACAGGAAGATGCGCGCCACGTCGTCCGCCTTGCCCAGCCGGCCCAGGGGGATGGTGGCGGCGATCTCGGTCTTCATGGCAGGCGTCAGCTTGCCGCCGGTGATGTCGGTCTGGATCAGGCCGGGCGTCACGCAGTTGACCCGGATGCCGTCCGGCCCCAGCTCCCGCGCCATTGCCTTCGCCAGGCCCAGCACGCCGGCCTTGGCGGCGGAGTAGTGCGGCCCGCCGAAGATGCCGCCGCCGCGCTGCGCCGACACGCTGGACATGCAGGCGATGCTGCCCGCCCGGCGCTCCCGCATATGCGGCACCGCGGCCTGGCTCAGGTTCAGCACCCCGCGCAGGTTCACGTCCATCACCGCGTCCCACTGCGCCGCGCCGATCTCCATCAGCTTGAGCGGCTGCGTGATGCCGGCGTTGTTGACCAGCACGTCTATCCCGCCCATGTCCGCGATGACCCGGACGGCAGCGTGGCCGCAGGCGATGCGGTCGCTCACGTCGCAAGCGTAGCCACGGTGCCCGGTTCCCAGCCCGGCCGCCGCCTCGTCGAAGCCGTGCAGGTCCAGGATCGCCACGCGCGCGCCATGGGCCGCGAACAGCCGTGCGGTCGCCAGGCCGATCCCGCGCGGACTGGCAGCACCGGATATGACCGCGACCTTGCCGTCGAGCAGCATGCATTTCCCCGTTGTCGTTGGACGGGATGCTTGCGCCGTCCTGGCGCGGTGGCAAACGACAAGTTTGCACCGGTTGGTGACTACAGTTCATCATCGCGGCCATGCTGCCATTGCCTGCGCTGCGTGTGTTCGAGGCTGCGGCCCGCAACCGGTCGTTCCGGCAAACGGCGGAGGAGCTGCGCCTATCGCCATCCGCCGTCAGCCACGCCATACGCCGGCTGGAGCAGGAACTGGGCGTGGCCTTGTTCGAGCGGGACGGCCGGGCCATGCGGTTGTCCGCTGCCGGGGACACGCTGATGCGGCACGTGTCGCGCGGCTTCGCCGAGCTGCAGGCGGGGGTTGCTGCGGTGGGCGCGCGCGGGCCGCTGCTGTTCCGCCTGCACTGCGCCCCGTCCTTTGCGGCGCAATGGCTGGCGCCGCGGCTGCCGCGGCTGCTGGCGCGCCATCCGGCGCTGGAGGTGCGCTTGCACGCCGACGCGAACTATTCCCGGTTCGCAGCCGACGAGTACGACGCCGATATCATCTACGGGCTGCCGCGCACGCCTGGGCTGGTGGTGGTCCCCCTGGGCGAGGAGGTCGTGGCACCGCTCTGCGCTCCCTCCCTGGCCGCGGGCCTGCGGACGCCGCAGGACCTGTTGAACCATCCCCTGATCGCCAGCGACAACAAGATGATACGCTGGGCCGACTGGTTCGCCGCCAACGCCATGCCAGCCCCGGTGCTGCGCGGGCCGCGGTTCGACCGGTCGTTCCTATCCGTGGCGGCAGCGGCGGACGGCATGGGCATCGCGCTGGAAAGCACCCGCCTGGCCGAACGCGAGCTGGCCAGCGGGCGCCTGGTGCAGCCGCTGCTGGGCATTGCGTCGGACTGCCGCTACGTCGGCCACCATCTGGTGTATCCAGCCGCCCGAAGCGGGCCGGTCATCCTGTTTCGCAGCTGGTTGCAGGCCGAACTCGGGCTGGACTGACCTGGAGCCTCGCACGGGCTGGCGGATTGGCAAGGCGGACGGGACACATGGAACGGCACCGTCAACTTGGCTGCCGACCGGCTTGCGGGATGCGGCTGAGATAGGCAGGCGGGCGGGATGACGACACCTGCCTGCCCGAGCTACGCCGGCTACCGCTTCCCGGCCGAGATCATCAGCCACGCCGTCTGGCTCCCTTTCCGCTTCCCACTCAGCTTGCGGATGGTGGACGAGCTGCTGGCCGCGCGTGGCACCGTCGTCAGCCATGAAACCGTCCGCCAGTGTGCGCTGAAGTTCGGCCAGGCGTTCGCGAACCAGGTCCGCCGCAGGCTGCCGGCGGTGGGCGACAAGTGGCACCTACACGAGGTCGTGCTGACGATCGCGGGCATGAAGTACTGGCTGTGGCGCGCGGTGGACCAGACCGCCTCCCGGCTTGGGGACCATAAGGAAGTGTGGGGTTGTTCACGCCGCGTTCGCCTGACCGGCACTGGCAGGATTGTCGTTCGCCAGGCCGGGATACCACCGCTCGAACAAGGGCCGGAGGGTGCCGTCGAGGGCGCGGGTGCGGGTTTGCAGCAGCAGGTGAGCGCCGCGCCTGGTCCACTGCATCTGCTGGCGCTTGGCAAAGCGCTTGCTGACCACCGCGTTGACCGTGCTCTCGGCCATGGCGGACGAGATGCGCTCGCCCGACCGGAACCGCTCGCCGTAGTTGATGAGGCTGCCGGCGTTCGACGTGATGTATACGGCGAACTCCTGTGCCGACCGGGCAAACTTGCCTAGGTGCGGGTAGTCCAGCTCTAGCGCCTTCACGTTGTCACGCAGGTCATCGGCCTGCTGCCGGGCACGGTGGCCGTTGCCGTGCCAGAGCAGCCACTTGGTCCGCTCCAGGGTGCGCAGCAGGCGCGCGCCCTCGTCGGCATCGTGGTGGGCGATCCCGCGGGCATACTGCTCCAGCACTGTCAGCCTCATGGCGATATGGAACCAGTCCAGGACGTGCTCGGCTTCCGGCGTCACCCGCTCGGTCAACGAGCGCACCTCTTCGCCGCCATCGGTCAGGAACGTCACGTCCTGGTTGGCCTGTAGCCCTTGTGCCTTCAGCAGCTCGAACAGCCGGCGCTTCGGTTTCTGGTCGTAGCCATGCACAAGGCCGACGTAGCGGGGCTCGCGGTCGTCCGGCATGGACCGGCCGACAATCAGCTCGAAGTTGGCCTTCTTCTCGTCCCAGTCCCGTACGTAGCCGCCATCAAGGCCGACGACGATGCGCCCTTCCGGGATCGGCAGCCCGGCCCATTCCGCCGGGCAGCCGTCGATAAAGCTGGATTGCTCCTTCCCGAGTTCGCCCTCAGCCCGCTCGGCCACGCGCAGGACGTGCTGGCGCAGCGTGGTGGCGTTCGCGCCCGATGCCACCGGCAGCACGTCGGTCAGCAGGTCGGCCGCGGCGGCGTAGGGCACGAGCGAAGCCCAGCGCGCTTCCAGGTAGAGCCGCTCAGGGGTGATATGGCCGGGCAGTAGGTCGCGCAACGGTGCCGTGGTAGCCGGTCTGTTGCTGTCCTGGCACGGACAGCGGTGCAGTCTCGGGCTGGTCAGCGGCACGTCGCCATACAAAGTCCGGAACAGGACGGGGTAGCTGCCTTTGCTGCGCCGGCGGGCGCCGCATTGGGCGCAGCAACGGTGGCGCCCAACCCACGTTTCGGCCTGGGCCTGCACGACCCGGCGCTGGATGGCGGCGGCCAGCGCTTTTCCGTCCGCGAGCAACAGGCCGATGTCCTCGGCCCGCTCCGTTGCCTTCTCGAACGCGGCGACCTCCTCGGCACTGCCGGCAGTGCCGTCGTCGGCGGTGATCTGGAGCAGGATGCTGACGCGCATGGGCGGCCTCCGATGCCGGGGTGCAAGCGAGCTTTCCACAACAGCTGGAGTGGAATGCCCAAGCGGGTCCAAGATGGTCTCCGCTGGCCTACCCTGGCGCATTGTATCTGCTCAACCCGGGTAGATAGCGGCCTGCCCGCGCAGGGTTTGTTGAATGGCTTGGTAGGCGCCGATGCCGCGGCGTGCGGCGGTGCCGATGACGGAGCGCACGCCTGCGAACAGGTCGGCG
>JAABUK010001219.1_pt1 | contig 49945 bp, 44 predicted proteins | sample 5559141 | NCBI WGS metagenome assembly JAABUK01 (sample SAMN10711869, study PRJNA513367) | rock metagenome | isolation source: Antarctica rocks | place: Antarctica: Victoria Land, Pudding Butte nord | collected 2016-01-03 | reverse complement strand
CTAGCCCCAGTGCGATACCCTTGCGATACCCTTGCTCCAACGCAGCGCGCTGCTCCCCATCCAACTCAATGCTCTTGATTCGTCCCATGGCATCCAGTCTAAACTAATTCTGTCTGACTACTTACTTCAAGTACTTGCAGCCCCTTTGCGATTTAGATCACGGGCGGCGGGGTGGCGGGGCGGGCGAAGAGGTAGCCCTGCATGAAGTCAGCGCCGTGAGCCTCGATCCAGTCGCGCTCGGGCTCGCACTCGATGCCTTCGGCGATGCTCTTGAGGCCCAGCTCCTGCACGGTCTCGATCAGCTTGCGCGTAACGACGGCCTTGGTCTTGTCCTGGTGCACGCCGCGCGTCAGGCTCATGTCCAGCTTCACGTAGTCGGGGCGCAACTCCATCAGCGCGTGCAGCGAGGAGTAGCCGGTGCCCACGTCGTCCAGGGCCACGCCGAAGCCGTTGTCGCGGTAGTAGTCCACGATGCGCCGCAGCAGCCTGGGCTCGGGCAGCTTCTCGGACTCGATGATCTCGAACACCACCTGCTCTCGCCTGAGCCCGACTTCATCGACCAGCCTCACCGTCGAGTCCAGGCAGCTGTAGGGGTTGTAAATCGAGTTGGGCGCGAAGTTGATGAACACCTTCTGGCCGATGTGGTGCCCCGAAGCGCCCAGAATCGAGGAGCGACGCGCGGCTAAGTCGAGCTGGAAGATGAGGCCAGCCGAGCGCGCCATCTCGATCATCTCGCCCGGCAGCACCAGTTGGCCGTCCACGTCCGCGCGCATCAAGCACTCGTAGGCAAAAACCGCGCGCGCTCCCGCGCCATCGCCCTGAGCGTTGCCGCCCTGAGCGTTGCCGCCCTGAGCGTTGCCGCCCTGAGCGTTGCCGCCGCTCGAAACGATGGGCTGGAAGACCGAGCGCAGCCGCTTCTCGCGCAGGATGTCGAGCAGCCAGGCCGCGCGCGAGCGGGCCACGAAGCCGGGCAGCGACTCGATCTCGAAGTAGTCCGCGACCTGCACCAGCTGGCCCAGCGGCTGGAACATCGCGCGCGTGTCGCGCTGCTCGGGCATCGAGAGCGCGTCCAGCAGCGGCGACAGCAGCGGCGCCAGCGAGCCTTCGCCGACGTGAATCGAGAGCGTGCCCTCGCGCTCCGCGTGCTTCCAGCCTTTGTCGATCAGCAGCAGCATCGCCTTGCCCAGCGTGTGCGTGTGCGCGAAGCGGATGTGCACCACGCCCGGCCCGCGCAGAGGAGCCGGCACCACCTCGCACCGCTGGCAGCCCGGAGCGCCCACAGGCACATCTTCCTCGTTGGGCAGCGTGATGCCGTGCGAAGTGCCTTCGAGCGCCTCCGCTCGGCGCACCTCGTTCGCGGGCGTGTCCTGGGCTTCGGCGGGCGGCGCGCCCCACTTGTAGTTGATCTCGTCGGCGGTCGGCCCTTTTTGAAAATCTTTGCTCATCGTGGCGATCCGGCGCTCATGCTCCTCAGGCTTTCTCAGGCGGCGCGCATAAAATAGACGGCGCAGCATCCTCGGCATCATTGTTACCACGCTGCCAGGCGCAAGCCGGACGCACGCAGGATGCACGCAGGATGCACGCAGGACGCGCCGCAAGTACTTGCGGCGCGTCCTCTGTACTCGGGTGTGCTCAGACGTTCAAGATAGCCGCCGCGTCGTCTGCTAAGCGCGACAGAATGTCGTCCGGCAAACAGAAGGCCTTTTCGTCGCGCCCGCCCTCCTCGCGCGGCGTGTAGCGCCTGAGCTCGAAGCCCTCGCCCGCCACCACCGCCTCGAAGTAGTCCGTGCCGGGGCCGCGCATCGTTGGGGGCGACGAGCGCACCAGGACGGATTCGTCCGGCTGCGCCTCGACAACCTCCAGCGCCTCCGGCAAGTACCCGACGCGCTCGCACAGCCTGCGCGCGACGCTCCCCGCGTCCAGCTTCGAGCCAGGCTTAAGGCTGCTCGGCTTGGTGCTGCTCGGCTCGATGTGAGCCGCGAAGTGCCCCAGCACATGGCTGAAGCGGTCGCCGTCCACGACCTCGGCGCTGACAAGTACTTGCCCGCACCCGCTGCTCTGGGCGGCCTCGACCTGCAGCGGCAGCGGCGACTGCATCAGCGTCTCCTTGTGGATCGCCTGCAGCAGCTTGCTGCCCAAAGTGGCTTCGTTCATGGTGCCTCCTCGTGAAAGTTGCAAGCGGCTGCGGGCAAGTACTTGCAAGCGCGCCTCACGTCCGCGCCTCGCGTCGCCCGTGCCGCCTGTCGCGGCTGTGGCCTAAGCCGCGCTGTAAATCGGCTCTTTGAGCGCGCGCTCCTTGTGATCTTTCCCATCAAAGGAAAGCAGCGCATATTCGTCTTCGGAGCGTGTCTGCAGGTGCACGGGGCGCTGCCACAGGGCGTGCAGGTTCTTCAAGGTGTCCTGCGCCTCGTCGGTTTTCAAGTCGATGCCCTCGTGACGGTGCCACAGCAGCAGCTCGCCGCGGTTCTCGAAGTTGCCCTCGGCCACGAAGATGAAGGGGCGCCCGTGGTTGGTCAGGCCGAAGAGGAGCTTGGCTTTGATGGCCGCGAAGTCGCGCGTGGCGACCTCATACGCCTCGATCTGGTCGTTCCACTCGTAGCCAAACAGCAGGTGCTCGGCGACGAACTCGGGCGTGAGAAATTCATCCAAAAACGTCACGTCGTTGAAGTGCTGCCACACCTCGAACACCTTCGCCTTACCTAAGCCGGCCTGCGTGTTCCACTCGCGGCGCTCGCGCCAATCCTGGCACTCCTCCCACTGGCGCCCGAACTGGCCGCGATCCCAGCGCCGCTCGATGTCGTCCAGGAGAGCTAAGCCCAGCCGGTAGGGGTTGAGGCGTCCAGGGTGGGCGGCGACGGTTCCCGAGTGGTGCTCGGCGTAGTCAATGAGCTCCGAAGGCTGCAAGATGTGGCGCGTCATGAGGCGGGTGTGGGCGTAGCAGGCGCAGCCTTCGTTGAGGATTTTGGTGCGGCCCTGGGGCGCGAAATACAGCGCCTCCTCGCGGATGATGCTCAGCACGTCGCGCTGCCACGAGCTCAGGGGAGCGTAGTGCAGGAGGAACAGCAGCACGTCGCGCTCGGGGCGCGGCGGGAACCGCTCCAGCTTGCGGGCGGCTTCGAGCCGCTTCTGCTTCTGCTCATCGAGCCAGCCCGGAGGGTTGATGAACGGGTCCATGTAGCCCGAAGCGCGCATCTTCTGGCTCGCGTGGCTCACAAGCTCGGGCGCGTCCTCGCTGTCCTCATGTGCAAGTACTTGCGCCGCGCCGGGCTGCGGGTGGAACGAAGCGTTGGGGTCGATGAGGTCTTCGAGCGAGAGGCAGGCGTCGATGAAGGTCTCGACGGCTTCGGTTCCGATGCGGCTCATGTGGGCCCGCACGCGCTGGCCGTGGTTGGCCATCTCGTCGAGCATCTTGCGGTTGGTGGGCGCGAACATCCAGTTCTGCTTGAAAAAGTGCGCGTGCCCGCAGACGTGCGCGATGACCAGCTTCTGATCAACCGGCGCGTTCACGTCCAATAAATAGGCATACACGGGGTCGGTGTTGATGACCATCTCGTAGATTTTCTGCAGCCCGTAGCCGTAGCCCTTGCTGAGCCGCTCGAACTCCATGCCGAAGCTCCAGTGCGGGTAGCGCGTCGGGAAGCCGCCGTAGGCCGCGACCTCGGAGATCGTCTCGTGCGAGCACATCTCGTACACGATGGGCGAAAAGTCGAAGCCCATCGCGCGCGCGTGGCCTTCGATTTCAGCCTGGATGTCCAGCACCTGGCGCGAGGAAAGCATCTTCACCTCCAGAATTCTCCACCGAAGCCGGCGGCTGCCACAGCCAGATGAAGGGCCGCTCCGGGTGCCCGAGCGTGGGCAAGTACTTGCCGTCCTCCTTCTCGGGCCGCACGTATTTCGCGAGGAAATCCACCACGACCTTTTTGCGCTTCGGGTCGAACCGCTCGACGCGCCAGACCGCGCCCTCGGCCAGCCCGACCACGCCGTGCGCGCTGGGCTCGACTAATTCCAGCGCCCGCTCGATCGGGAGCGGGCCGCCGACGTGCAGGAGGTGCGGCATCACGAAGCGATTTTGCAGGCGCTCGCGCAACGGCTCGAAGGGCAGTCGCTCGCTCCCGCGCATGATGTCGAAGGCCACCAGGGGCTCGTGCGGCAGGTTGTAGATGGTGCCGTGGGCGAGCGCGAGCCACTCTCCGCACAGTCGCTCGCCGTCCTCAAGTACTTGCAGGAAGCGCTCGCGGTTGGCCTGGACCCAGGCGGCCCAGGCGTGGTGCTGCACGAACTCGCTCTGCGAGGCCAGGATGCCGGAGCGCGTCAGGGCCACGATGTCGTCTCCGATGCGCGCGGCCCCGACGTTGGAGCCGTCGAGCTTCTCCTGCACGATGATGGTGTCGTGCCGGCTGCGCACGCGCTCGCAGCAGATGCGCTGCTGCCCTTCGTTGACGCCCTGATCCATCGGCCCGCGCCGCGAGCCGATGAGGTGCGGGATCGAGCCGTAGCTCTTCTGGCCGATCGGCTTGCGCCGCTGGGCGGGCTGTAGGTGTTCGCTCATCGCTTCGTCCACAAGTACTTGCTGCCTAGCGCCCCTTGACTAAGAAGCTCTTGATGGCTTTCAAAATCGCGTCGCGGTCGCCGATTTCAGCGGTCACGACGGCCTCGTTTTCCTCGCACCGCTCGCGCAGCTCGCCCATGAACTGGCCCGAGCCCCAGTAGCTTGTGACTTGCCCGTAAGCGAACTGGTTCAGCTTGGGCAGGAGCGCGCCTTCGAGGATGTCGAGGCACTTGCCGTTGTCGTCGCTCCAGTTGTCGCCGTCCGAGAAGTGGAAGCCGTACACGTTCCATTCGCTGGGCGAAAACCTCTCGTCGATGGTTGAGTTCATCAGCTCATAAGCTGAGGAAATCTTAGTGCCGCCGCCTTCGCGCACGCGGTAGAACTCGTCTTGCGAAACTTCGCGCGCCTTGACATCGTGCACGATGAAGCAGCGTTCAAGCCCGCCGTACTGCGACTTGAGCCAGGCGTCGATCCAGAAGCTCGTGATGCGCACCAACTCCTTCTGCTCGGCTCCCATCGAGCCCGAAACGTCCATCGCGTACATGACGACGGCTGCGGCCTGGGGCTGCGCGATGGGCGTCGAGGTGCGGTAGCGCGTGTCCTCGCGGATCGGGACCACGCGCGGCTGCTGCGGATTGTATTCGCCCGCGGCGGCTTGCCTCCGCAGAGCCTGCTTGTAGGTGCGCCTGAAGTGGCGCAGCGAGTTCGGGCCAACAGTCGAGATGCCGTTGTAACGGTCCGCTGTGTGGGTGATGTTCTTCTTGCCGCGCGGCTCGATGCGCGGCAGCTGCAGCTCCTCGCCCAGAATCTCGGCCAGCTCCGCGAGCGAGACCTCGACTTCGAGCGCGTGCTCGCCCTCGCCCTGCCCAGCCGGGCCGGGCTGCTCGCCGGGCCCGCCCAGCGGGTCGCCCAGCGGGTCGCCCACGTCGCCTTCGCCCGCGCCCACGCCGCCCTTGTCCCTGGAGCCGTAGCGGAACTGAGGCAAGGTGATCTGGGGCAGCGGGATCGAGACGAGGTCGCGCCCCTTCTTGCCGATCATCTCGCCCTGCGAGATGTAGCCCTTGAGCCCCTCGCGAATCTTGCCGCGCACAATGGCCCGGAAGCGCGCGGAATCGCCGTCAATGCGCTGTGCCATAAAGAAGTTCTCAGCCTTCAGCTCGGGGCCTTCAGCTCTGGATGCTCCACAGGCCGGGCGTGGCCAGCTCGATGGCGTGGCCGTCCGGGTCGCGGAAGTAGATCGAGTGCCCTCGGTTCGCCTCGACTTCGCTCTCGACCGCGATGTTCTGCTCCTGCAAGTACTTGCGCCACGCGCCCACGTCTTCAGGAGCAATCGCGAAGGCCAGGTGCAGGCTGCCGCGCCCATCGTGCGGCGGGATGAAGCCGCCCGGCGTCACCTCGCCTTTGGTTGAGCCGCCGATGCGAAAGAGCAGCAGAATCTGGGTGTCGCAAATTTTCAGAGCGCGCATCCGCTCGTCGGCGAGCAGGGTGTCGAAGGCGAACACGCGCTTGTAGAACGCTTCGCTGACATCCAGATCGGACACATACAAAGCGGTTTCGAGAATGCCGTGGAGTGATGGGCTCATGCTGCAAGTACTTGCGCTTACTTGCGCCGCGCGTCGCCTCTGGCGAAGATGCTGGCCACGAACTGCAGCACGTCGGTTGCGCTCGCCTCGTCGTAGCCGAACTCCTTGATAAGCCGGCCCTTGACGATCTCGATTTTCTCCTGGGTGTCGCGGTCCACCACGTTGGAGACCAGGCTCGTCAGCTTGATCGAGTCCTTCTGATCCTCGAACAGCTTGAGCTCCAGCGCCTTGTGCAGCCTGGGGTTCGAGTCGAAGGCGAAGGTCTTGCCCTGCAGCGCGAGCGAGCCGATGTAGTTCATGATCTCGCGCCGAAAGTCCTCCTTGCGCGAGTCGGGGATGTCGATTTTCTCCTCGATGCTGCGCATCAGCCGCTCGTCAGGCTCCTCGTCCTGCCCGGTGAACTTGTTCTTGACTTTCTCGCGCGAGATGAAGGCGTTCAGGTTGTCGATGTAGTTGCCGGCGAGCCGCTTGAGGGCGTCTTCGTCCGCCGAAATCGCGCGCTGCACCTCGCTCTTCACGACATCTTCGTACTCGGCCTTGACAACGCTGAGCAGCTCGCGGTAGCGTTTCTTGGTTTCCTCGTTAGTCAGGAGCGAGTGGTGCGCGAGGCCGCCTTCGAGCTCGTTGAGCACCATGAAGGGGTTGATGCTGGCGCTGTCGCCCTCGGCGACCAGGGCGTTGGAGATTTTGTCCTGCACGTAGCGCGGGCTGATGCCTTCCATGCCCTCGCCGGGCGCGGCTGCCTTGAGCTCGCGGATGTTGTCGTCTGTGTAGCCGGGCAGCGTCTTGCCGTCGTACAGCTTGAGCTTTTGCAGCAGGCTGAGGTCGGCTTTGTTGGGCTCGTGCAGGCGGGTGAGAACCGCCCACATCGCGGCGACTTCGAGCGTGTGCGGCGCGATGTGCTTGCCCTTGATGGCGCGAGCGTTGTAATCGCGCTCGTAGATTTTGATCTCGTCCGAGAGCCGCGTGTTGTAAGGCACGTCGACCTTGACGGTGCGGTCGCGCAGGGCCTCCATGAACTCGTTGTTCTGCAGCCTCTTGTACTCGGGCGAGTTGGTGTGGCCGATGATGACCTCGTCGATGTCGGTCTGCGGGAACCGCTTGGGCTTGATCTTGTGCTCCTGTGACGCTCCTAAAAGATCGTAAAGGAACGCCACGTCCAGCTTCAAGACCTCGACGAACTCAACCAGGCCGCGGTTGGCGATATTGAACTCGCCGTCGAAGTTGAAGGCGCGCGGGTCGGACTCGGAGCCGAACTCGGCGATCTTGCGGTAGTTGATGTCGCCTGTCAGCTCGGTCGAGTCCTGGTTCTTCTCGTCTTTGGGCTGGAAGGTGCCGATGCCCACGCGGTCGGCTTCGGAAAGCACCACGCGGCGCGTGCGCACGCGCCCAAGTACTTGGGCCCAGTCGCCGCGCGCGGCGCGCAGCTCCTCGCGGAACATGAAGCGGCACATCGGGCACAGGTCGCCGCTGATGCGCACCGCTTCGGCTTCGGGCACGCCGACGTTGAGGCGCGCTTCGAGCTCGCGCCTGAGCTCAGGCGGGATCAGGTGCAGCGGCTCCTCGTTCATCGGGCAGGGCAGGGTGGTGCCGTCCTCCTGCTTCCACACGAACGAATACAGCGCGCCCTCCTCGCTCTGCGAGTAGGCTTCGAGCCCCTTCTTCAAGAGCCGCACGATGGTTGATTTGGCGCTCCCGACCGGGCCGTGCAGCAGCAGCACGCGCTTCTCGGTGCCGTAGCCGCGCGCGGCGCTCTTGAAGATTTGCACCAGGTGCATCAGGGCACGGTCCAGGCCGAAGACGGCGTCGCGCCCGAGATCGAAGGGGTCGGAGAAGAAGTTGTAGCGTGTGATGCGCTCGCGGTTCTCGGTGTAGTCCTCGCTGCCGTGCGAGAGGATCATGCGATACAGGCGCGAGAACGCGGTCTGGGCGGCGCGCGGGCTCTGGCGCACGATGTCCAGGTAGTCGTCGAAGGAGCCTTCCCAGGTCAGGCCGCGATATTTCTGCGCCTGCTCGGGCGAGGCCAGCGATTGCAGCAGCGATGAGTTTGGCGATGTCATGCCCACCTCCAGCGGAATCAAAATCCAACGCCTCAGCCGCCCGCGAAAGCTCGCGGCCCGGCGCGCCGGGGATGATAAAGTCTGGGTCGAAGCTCTCGGGAAAGAGCGGGAGGTGCGGCTCGCGCGGCGCCCGTCTGTCGCGGCGCGCGGGCCGAATACGAGACCGCCGCGAGGAACAATTGCTTGGGAAGAATCGCTTCAGAAGAATTGCTGCGTCGCGCGGCGTCGCGGTGTTACGGAGGTTGGCGGGGAAGGTGCGGCGCCTGTCTTCTAAATGCGCGGAGAGGAGCACGCGCGGGAAGTGGCAAGTCGAAGTGGCAAGCCCAAGCTGCAAGCCCAAGCTGCAGGCCGAAGCTGCAAGCCCAAGCCCAGCCGAGGCGCTGGAGGCTTGCGACGCTGCGGATTTTGCAAAGCCTTCGCCACTGCCAGTGCGCTTAAGCATAAGCGCAAGCGTGCGGCCCTGTCAAGAAGACACGCCTCGCACCGCGAAGTGGCGAAGTCGCGAAGCAAGCGCCCAAGTACTTGCCGCCGCGCAGCCTTGAAGCTGCTTTGAAGCCGCTCGCGAGCGGCTGCGGTAAAATCACGCTCTCAAGTACTTGAGAGCCGCCTGGCCACCGCACAACCTCACCTCAATGCACCTGAAGAAGCTCGCGCTGTCCGGCTTTAAGACCTTCGCCGACGAGACCACGCTCGAACTCGGGCCTGGCCTGACCGCCATCGTCGGCCCCAACGGTTCGGGGAAGTCGAACATTGTCGATGCGATGCTGTGGGCGCTGGGCGAACGCTCCAACAAATCGCTGCGCGCGCACGTTTCCAGCGACGTCATCTTCTCCGGCTCGGGCGACCGCCGGGCCGGGGGCATGGCCGAGGTGTCGCTTTTTTTCGACAATTGCGATCGCGCGCTCTCGCTTGGCTTCGATGAAGTCCAGGTCACGCGCCGCCTGTTCCGCGAGGGCGAGGCGCAGTATTCGATCAACAAGACGCCGTGCCGCCTGCGCGATGTCACCGACTTGTTCCTCGACACCGGGCTCGGGCCGGACGCTTACTCGATCGTCTCGCAGAGCGAGATCGACGCGATCCTCTCCGCCAAGCCCGAGGACCGCCGCAACCTGCTCGAAAGCGCCGCCGGCGTGCAGAAATATCGCGCGCGCCGCACCGAGACCCGGCGCAAATTAGAAAAAGTCGATGCCGATTTGCTGCGCGTGGGCGACATCACTTCGGAGTTGGAGTCGCAATTAGTGCCTCTGGAAGAAGCGGCGCAGGCGGCGCGCGAGTTCGAGGGCTTGTCGGGCCGCCTCAAGTACTTGCAGCTGGCGCTGCTGGCTCGCGATTACGAGGCGCGTCTCAAGCGGCTTGAGCAGCTGCGCGTCTCCAAAGATTCGAGCACCAATCGCGTGCTGGAAGCTCTGCACCTAATCGAGAACTTGGAAGGCGGCGAGGCCGCCTTGAGCGCCCGGCTGCGCGAGCTGGAAGGCGTGATGGACGCGCTGGGAGCTGAGGGCACCGAGATCGTGTCGCGCCTGAAGTCGTCCGAGGGCGAGCTGGCGGTGGCGCGCGAGCGGCGGCGCTCGCTGAGCGAGCAGGCCGAGTTCCTGGCTCAGGAAGCCGGGTTGCTCACGGCTCGCGCCGAGTCCGGGCGCGAGGAATTGAAGGAGCGGCGGCGCGAGCTGGAAGCCCAGGTCCGCTCGTCGGGCGCGCTGTCGGGCGAGGCGGCTCAGGCCGAGGCGCGCCTCAACGCGGCCAACCTCAAGCTGCAAGAAGCCACGCGCGAGCTGCAAGTACTGCAGGCGCGCGCCCTTGAGCTGATGCGCTCGGGCCAACGCTCGCGCGAAGCCGCAGCCGGCGGGCGCGCTCAGACCGAGGCGCTGAGCGGGCGCCTGGGCGAGCTGGAGCATCTGCTCGGCTCGCTGCACTCGGAGCAGGCGCAAGTACTTGAGGCCGGGCGCAAAGCCGACGCGGAGCTGGGCGAGCTGCAGGCTCAGGGCCGCGAGGCCAGCGCGAAGATCGAGGGCGGGCGCGCTCAAGTACTGGCGCGGCAGCAGGAGCGCGAGGCGCGGGCTCAAGGGCTCGCGCGGGCGCGCGAGGAACGCTCGTCGCTGAGCTCAAGGCTGCGCGTTCTGCGCGAGCTGCAAGAGAGTCTCGAAGGCATCCAGGGCGGCGCGCGCTCGGTGCTCTCGGCCATCAAGCGCGGCCAGCTGAGCCCCGATTACACGCCCGTCGCCGATGCCATCCGCGCCCCAGCCGAGCTCGAAGCCGCCATCGAAATCGCGCTGGGCGCGGCTGTCCACAACCTGATCTGCGAGCGCGAAGCTCAGGCCAAGCGCGCCATCTCTTTCCTCAAAGAATCGCGCGGCGGGCGCGCGACCTTCCTGCCCCTCGACGCGCTGCGCCCTTCGGGTGCCGGCGAGCGCACGCGCGGAATCCTCAACCAAAAAGGCGTGCGCGGCCTGGCCTGCGAGTTAGTGGAGTGTCAGGAAGCGCACCGCGAGGCGCTCAAGTACTTGCTGGGCCGCGTCGTGGTGGTGGACGACCTGGACACGGCGACGCGGCTGGCCGGGCGCTGCGACTTCGGCTCGCGCCTGGTTACCCTCGAAGGCGACCTCGTGCTGCCGGCTGGAGCCATCACGGGCGGCCAGGGACGCCAGAAAAGCGGCGGCCTGCTGGCTCGCAAGCGCGAGCTGGACGAGATCGAAGAGCGCCTCGCAGAACTGGAAAAGGCTGTCGCAGAGTGTGAGGCGCAAGTGCTTGAGGCGCAAGGCCGCATCGACGAGGCGCAGGCCGCGCTGCGGCGCGAGCAGGAAGCTGCGGGCGAGCTGAGGAGCCAGGCCGCGCGAGCCGAGCGCGAGGCCGAGCACCGCGAGCGCGAGGCGAGGCGGCTGAAGTCCAATGCTGGGGCGGCCACGCACGAGCTGAACAATGCGCAGCAGTCTCTGGAAGCCAAGGGCAGCAAGCAGTCCGAAGCCGAAGCCGAGGCTTGGCGGCTTGAAGAGGCGGCGCGCGGCGTGGACGAGGAGATTCGAGAGCTGCAAGTACTTGTGGCGCGACGGCAGGGCGAGCGCGAGGAGGTGGCGGCTTCGATTGCCGCTGTGCGCGCCGATTTCTCAGCGGTTCAGGAGCGGCTGAACGGGATGAGGCGCGCCATTGCCGAGGGCGAGCGGGCGGCTCTGGAAGTGGAGGCTCAGGTGCGGGCGCGGCGGCAGTCGGTCGAGCGGGCGCGCGGCGAGGACGCGCTTCTGGTCGAGCGCGAGGCCGCTCTGGTGGCTCGCGTCGCGCTGGAATCGCAGCGGCGCAGCGATCTGGAAGCGCGCTCGCAGGCGGGCCGGGCCGAGCGCGCCGACGTGGTGGCCAAGCTGGGCGAGGCCAACGCAAGCCTGAAGCGCGCGCGGCTGCGGCTGCACGGCGACGAGGAGGAGCTGCACCGAGTCGAGGTGAGGTTAGCCAGCGGCGAGGCTGAGGTGAGCGAGATGGAGCGGAGGCTGCGCGAGGAGTTCGAGATCGAGCCGGAGAAAGTGCTGGAGATCCGCGAGCCCATCGAGAACCGCAGCGCCGCCGCCGAGGAAATTCGCGGCTTGCAGGCCCAGATCGCGGCTCTGGGGCCGGTCAACGCGGGGGCCATCGGGCAGCACCAGGCCGTTCGCGAGCGGCTGGAGTTCTTGAGCGCGCAGAAGGCCGACCTGCAAGCGGCTCAGGCTGAGCTGGAAGCCATCATCACCGAGGTCGATGGGCGCACCCGCGAGCGGTTTTTGGAGACGTTCCACAAGGTGCGCGAGCACTTCGACGAGCTGTTCCGCCGCGTCTTCGAGGGCGGGCAGACGTTTTTATCCTTAACGCAGCCCGACAACCTGCTCGAAACCGGGGTCGAGCTGCGCGTGCAGCCGCCGGGCAAGGCGGCTCAGGACATCGCGCTGCTCTCGGGCGGCGAGCGCGCGCTGACCGCCCTGACCTTCATGCTCGCCCTGCTCAAGACCAACCCAAGCCCCTTCGTGGTGCTGGATGAAGTGGACGCGCCGCTGGATCAGTCGAACGTTGGGCGGTTTACGGCTCTGCTGCGCGAGTTCACGGACAAGACGCAGTTTCTGGTCATCACGCACAATAACGGGACGATGCAGTCGGCTGATGTGCTGTATGGCGTCACGATGCAAAAGCCGGGCGTCTCGACGGTGATGTCGGTGCGGCTGGTTTAGGGCTGCTTCAGGGCTGCCTGAGGCGGATGCCCTTGCCGCCGGGGTTCGGGTCGGGCAACAATGGGAAGCGGAAACGGAGGTGGTGGATGCGCAGGCTGCTGGGTTGCGGAACGCTGATCGTGATTTTGATCGGCGCCTATTTTTTCGTGAAGGGCTGGAACAAAGTGACAAGCTGGGGCACGCCGACAGGCAGCATCGCGCGCCAGATGAAGGCAGGCGGCGAGGCGGCGGGCACGCAGGCGACCTCGCTGCTGCACCAGATCGCGCAGAACCCGGCACGCTTCCAGGGCAAGCGCCAGACGGTCACGGGCCGCGTGCGCTCGGCGACCAAGATCGCCTCCAACCGCAATATGTACTTGCTGGTCGAGGGCAACGACCGCATCCTGGTCATCGACGACAAGGCCGCGCCCAAGCCCTACTACCCGCGCACCGTCTCGGGCGTGGTGCAGACCATCGGGCCGCAGATCGCGGGGCAGAACTACGCCTACCTGACCGATGTCAAGAGCGGCGTCAAGGTCGACCCGCCCAAGCTCCAGGACGTGGAAAAGTTCTTCGTCGAGAAATACGATCAAGTCCGCGAAGGCGTCAATCAGGGCCTAACCAAGCTCAAGAGCAAGTGAGCTTCAAACCGCAAGAGGAGCAAGTACTTAGGTGCTTGCTCCTCTTTGTCATATTGACAGTCTGCTGCCTCAGAAAAATTATTTTCCAAACTGTTGACAAAATCGGCGGGGGCGGGGTACAATGGAGTCAATCCCAACCAAGTGCGGTGATTCAGGAGGCGCTTATGCCCCGGATGCGTGCGGTTCGCTTAGGTGAAAGTCCTGTTGCGGCGGTTGCTCTTCTCGGCGTCTCTGTTGCTCTGGCCCTGGGCTGGTCGAAGGCGAACGCGCGCCAGACGCCGCCCGTCATCGCGGGCTTTGCGTGGGCGCAGCACCCCAACGCGTTGCTGGTGACGTTGCCCGAGGACGACTGCGGCTGCGCCAAGATCACGGACGTGGTGCGCCAGGGCTTGTATTACCAGCAGGATGTGGTTGTGCTTTCGTCGCAGCCGCAGGAGCCGCTCGAAGCCCTGCGCCGCGAAGGGGTGTCGTTCAAGCACCTCTTCATCGTCACCAATGCTTCTCCGGCCATCATCAGCCGTTTCAGCTCGCACAAAAAGATTGGCGCGATACGCATCCGCGATGGCCGGATCGTGCGCCAGTCTGAAGGAGGCGTGCCCGGCGATTCGTTCTGGAAGTAGCCGCCTGCAAGGTTATGAGCCTTAAGGCGGCAAGAGCACAAGGAGGTTTATGATGAGCACGTCACAGGAAGCGTCCTGGGCCAAGAGAACCCGGCGGCGCGTGATCGGGCTGTCGCTGGTGACGGTGATGGCTGTGGGAGGGCTGAGCGGCCTGCTGTACCTGCGAGGGCAGGCGAGCCGTGGCAACTACGCGATGGCGGAGCAGGTGGTGCCCGACATGGCTCCCGCGCTGCAGGAAGCGCGCATGAAGAAGGCGCAGGCGCTACGCGACAAGTGGAAGGGCTGGGCGCTGGAACACAAAGGCATCTTGAAGAAGATGCTCAACGGAAGCCAGTCCGATCAGGAGGCGGTGTGGAACACCCTGCCCATGACGCCATCAGATCCCAAGAGCATCACGCTCTTGGATGTGCACAACGGCCTTGCACGATACACCTGGAACTCCGCTCGCCGAGGCGTCATTTTGCACGCGGTTGGCATCCCGGCCAAGCAGATGGAGCGCGAGAAATTTCTCGAACGCAAGTACTTGAACGAGTACTTCCAGCAGTACCGCGACATCCAGATTAGTATGTCGTGCAACGCCGGCAAGAAGACCATCGGCCTGTGGGCCAGCGGGCGCATCACGGAAACCGAGACCATGAAGAACCCTTACGAATCCGGCAAGCCGGTCTTTCGCGAGGAGACGCGCGAGCTGGTGCCACCCTACGACTTTCTCACCAACTGAGGCGCGAGCCTCAACAACCGCAACGGAGGTTTGCTCATGAAGACCAAGTCCGTGTTCCGCTACTTCAACGGCGCTTTTCTGGCGCTGACCCTCTTCCTCGCTGCCGGTTTTCTGGCGGCCAACTACCGTGCTGCGCTGGCCGACGTTGAGGATGGCGTCTGCGCCAACGAGATCCACGATAGGCAAGCTGGCGGTACCTCCTCTATCGACGTCCCGAACCAGCAGCTGTGCCAGCTCTCCTCGCCGTGGTACGGCGGCGGCATCATGGGTGTCGGGCAGAGTGGCCCGTACTACAACTGCTGCCGCTACGAAGGCACGGCCCAGTACAGCTACGTCAGTGACGGCGGCCCTGACGGTTACGGTACGTACGTTTACACCGGGGGCGACTGGTATTTCCGTGACCGGCAGTTGGGCGACTCGCGCTGCGACCCGCAGGCGAACTGCGTCTACCAGTAGCGGCGCAAAAAGCGGGGGCATCACGAAGCTCGTGATGCCCCCGCTTGGCTTTTGGATGCTCTCTATGCGATCACGTCGCCTGTCAAAGCGCGGCTTTTCTCTGGTTGAGTTGCTGGTCGTGCTGGCCATCGTCAGCGTGCTGGCGGCTGTGCTGCTGCCGGTCTTCTGGACGGCGCGGGGCAAGGCGCGCGAGATCGTGTGCAACTCGAACCTGCGGCAAATCGGCCTGGGCGTGACGATGTACTTGCAGGACTACGATGCGCGCTATCCCTACGCCGTGGATGCCGTTGACCGCGCCGCATCTTGGGATTGGCGGCCTTACCCTCGGTTCTACGCCGACCTGCCGCACCTGCCTTTAGTTCAAGATGTGCTGCAGCCTTATGTGAACTCGCGCGCCGTCTTCGACTGTCCGTCCGACACTGGGTTTGCCCAGCCGGACTTCACCTCGGTCACGATGGACGCCTTCCCAACTTCGTTCGAGAAGTTCGGCTCCAGCTACTTTTACCACACCAAGCTGGCCGCCCTTCAGCTGAGCGAGGCTGGCCTGGACAAGCCCAGCGAATGCCACTTGCTCTTCGACGTTGCGGGCCACTGGCATGGCACGCTGACGCCGCTGGCCCAGCGTTACAACGTGCTCTTCGCCGATGGCCACGTCAAGAACATCAGCCGGGGCGAGTTCAATGGCTACCGCGCCGAGCCGCTCACCTCAGCTCTCGCCGCGACGCCAACTTCTTCCCCTTGAGCTCAAGTACTTGCCGCCTGAACCAAGCCGTGCGCGCTGAGCCGAGCGTGAAACTCGTCCATCGCGGCGCGGTGGCGCGGCGTGATTTTGAACTGGATGGCCTGGCTGAGGTAGCTCTCGATGAGCCGGGCGCTTAGCTCAGGCGTGGCGCTCTCGCGGGCCAGGGCCGGGATTTGTTGGAGCCCACGGTCGCGAGCTGAGCTGAGCAAGCGGCTCAGCTCGTCTCGCTCGCGAGGCGGCAAGTCGGAGCGCGCGATCCAGGCCGCGAAGACGAAGGGCAGGCCGGTTAAAGCCCGCCACTCCTCGGCCAGATCGTAAATTTGCACAGCGGGGTCGTGCAAGTACTTGCAGCGTGCTTCCAAGGCCAGGTCGCCGATGAGCAGCCAGGCATCGAAGCGGCTTCGCATCGCGCTGAAGTCGGGCGCGTGGTCTTGCAACTCGGGCGCGATCTTCCAGTGGTCGCGCAGCAGAACCTGCGTGAGCGCAGCCGAAGTGTGCGAGGAAGTGTCCAGAGCGAGGTTCTTCCAATCGCGGGGCTCGCGGCTGGCGAAGATCAGAACCGAGCGCACAGGCCCGTCGGCTCCGATGCAGGCATCTGAGGTCAGGTGCCCGCCGTGGCGGAAGAAGTCGGCGACGGGCAGCAGCGCGGCGTCGAACTCACGGGAGTCAAGCCCGGCCTGCAGGCGCGAAGGCACGTCGCGCGCGATGCGGACGCGCTCGCTCTGGGCTTCGAGCGGCTTCCACAGCGGCAGCGAGTTGCGGTAGGAGACGACGCCCAGAGTGTGCATCTTGATGGCTACGCTCGGGCTTGCACCTGGTGCTGCTCAAGTACTTGTGACAGAGCGCGCTCAAGGCAAGGCAAAAGCAGGCGGCAAACTTCTGCCGCCTGCTTCAGGTGCCGAGTCGCTTCGCCGGGCCGCGCCGGGCTCAAGTACTTGCCGCCTCACTCGGCGCTTGCCACAGCGGCCTTGCTCTTGGCGCTCGCGCTGGCCGGGGCTTTCTTGGCCGGGGCCTTTTTTAGCGGAGCCTTTTTGGTTGCGGGCTTCTTGGCCGGAGCTTTTTTCGCCGTGCTCCTGGCGGCTGGCTTGGTGGCTGGCTTGGTGGCTTTGCCCTTTGGCTCGGCTGCCTTGGCCTCGCTCCTGGCGGCTTTGGGGCGGCCTTCGGGAGCGGTGGCGGTGTCCCAGCGCGGCTCGCCTTCCTTGTCGATCTTGATGATCGTCTTGCACTCAGGGTAGCCGGTGCAGCCCAGAAATGTTCCGAAGCGGCCCTTGCGCAGGGCGAGCGGGCGCTCGCAGTTGGGGCACTTGTGCTCGGTCAGCTCGGGCTCGTTGGAGGCCAGGCCCACGACTGTCGCGCCTTCGATGGGCACCAGGTTCTTGCACTTGGGGTACCCGGTGCAGCCCCAGAACGCGCCGCGCTTTGAAGCGCGCACGACCATCGGCTTGCCGCACTTCTCGCACTCGCGCGCCTCGCTCAAGTCGACGCCCTCGACCGTGACCGAGGCTTTTTCCTCGCGCGCCAGCGGGCTGCCGTCGGGCCCGACGTTCATCGAGGTCTTGCACTCGGGGTAGTTCGAGCACGAGAAGAACTCGCCGAAGCGACCGCGCCGCAGGAGCAGCTTCTTGTCGCAGGCCGGGCAGTCGAAGTCGGTCTCGACCGGCCCGACGCGCTCCATCTCGGTGGTGGCCTTCTTCAGCTCCTCGGCGAACGGGCCATACCACTCCTTGAGCAGGTCGACCCAGTTCTGCTGCCCTTCCTCGACCGCGTCCAGCTTCGACTCGATCTCAGCCGTGAAGTGCACATCGACCACGTCCGGGAAGTGCTGCACCAGCTTGTCGCTCACGATGAGCCCAAGCTCAGTTGGCGTGAAGCGGCGCTGCTCCAGCCCAACGTAGCCGCGATCTTGAATGGTGGACAGGATCGAGGCGTAAGTCGAAGGCCGCCCGATGCCGTTTTCCTCCAGCGTCTTGACCAGGGTCGCCTCGGTGTAGCGCGGCGGCGGCTGGGTGAAGTGCTGGCGCGGCAGCAGGTCAACTAAGTCCAGCGCCTGGTTCTGCTTGAGGTCGGGCAGGTTGCGCTCGGCGTTTTCGTCATCCGCCGCGATGTCGTCGCTCTTGTCCTCGTCCCTGGACTCCTCATACACCGACAGGAAGCCCGCGAACTTGATGATCGAGCCACTGGCGCGCAGCCCGAACTCGCCGGCCTTGATGTCGACCGTGGTCACGTCCATGACGGCGGGCTTCATCTGCGAGGCCACGAAGCGGCGCCAGATCAGCTGATACAAGCGGAACTGATCGCGCTCAACATACCCCTCGATGCTCTGCGGCGTGCGCTCGACATACGAAGGCCGGATGCACTCGTGCGCCTCCTGCGCGCTCTTGCGGTTCTTGAAGGTCGGCGGCGTGGCAGGCAAAAAGTCCGCGCCGAACCGCTTCTCGATGTACTCGCGAGCCGCCTGCTGCGCTTCTTTGGCGATCGTGGTCGAGTCCGTCCTCATGTAGGTGATGAGCCCGACCGTCTCGCCGCCTTCGAGAGCCACGCCTTCGTACAACCGCTGCGCCACTTGCATGGTGCGCTTGGCCGAAAACCCGAGCTGCTTGGAGGCTTCCTGCTGCAAAGTACTTGTGATGAACGGAGCCGGGGCGAACCGCTTCTTCTCGGTGCGCTTGACGTTTTCGACGAGGTAATTCTGGCCCGCGAGCAGGGCGACCAACTCGTTGGCTTCGTCCTCGGTCTTGATGTCGAGCTTGTCGATCTTCTTGCCCGCGCGCGCCACCAGCCGGGCCGGGAAGGGGAACTCCTCGGTCTTGGGCGTCAGCATCGCGGTGACGCTCCAGTACTCCTCGACCTTGAAGGCCTGAATCTCGCGCTCGCGCTCGCAAATCAAGCGCAAGGCAACCGACTGCACGCGGCCAGCCGACAGGCCCTTAGAGATTTTTCGCGCCAGCAGGGGCGAGACTTTGTAGCCGATGATGCGATCGAGGACGCGCCGCGCCTGCTGCGCGTTGACACGCTGCATATCGATGGCGCGCGGGTTGGCCAGGGCCTTTTGCACCGCAGACTTGGTGATCTCGTTGAACTCGATGCGGCGCGCGTTCTTGAGCTTGAGCGCCTCGCCGATGTGCCACGCGATGGCCTCGCCCTCGCGATCGGGGTCGCTGGCCAGATAGACTTCATCGACGCCCTTGGCGGCCTCGCGCAGGGCGGCGATGATGTGCTTGCGGTCTTCGAGCAGCTCGTACTTGGGCTCGAAGTCGTGCTCGATGTCAACCGAGAGGCCGCTCTTGGGCAGGTCGCGGACGTGGCCCTGCGAGCCCATGATTTTAAAGCTCGGCCCCAGAAACGCCTGCAGCGTCTTGACTTTGGTCGGCGACTCAACGATCAACAGCGATTTAGCCATAGCATATCCAAAAGCGAGCGCGTCAAGTGAAGGGCTGGTGAAGGGCTGGGATCGGCGCTTGCGTTGCCTTGCGCTCGCCAAGCGCGCCGCCGCAAGTACTTGCACCGTACTTGCACCGTACTTGCGAGTGCTCGACTTGCGAGTGCTCGACTTGCGAGTGCTCGCCGCCTGCCCAGGCCCGGCTTTGCGGCCCGACCTCATTCTAAGCGTTCAAACATTCCACCCGGCAGGCGGCGCGCGAGCCGCTTCAGCTCCAGCATCAGCAGCGTGGCCGCAGCCTGCCCCGCCTGCAGCCCGGCCTGCAGCGCGACCTCGTCGATGTGGCGCGCCTCCAGGCTCAGCGCCCCCAGCACGCGGCTTTCGTCCGCGCTCAGGCCCTCCGGCAGCGAGCCGGGCGCCGTTGCGTGATCGCTTGCTCGCGGCGGCTTCGCGCCTCTGGAAGCGGTGTCACGGCGCGCGGCACGGGGCGGCTCAACGGAAGACGGCGGCTCGCGTTCCGCCTCAAGTACTTGCGGCGGCGCTTGCTGCTGCTGGCCGCCCGCCGCCTCTGAGGGTAGCGCGTTGCGTCGCGCGGCGTCGCGGTTGGCCTCGCGAACCTCGTTGGCTTCGACGGCGGCCTGAGCTGAAGCCTGAGCGAAATCGCCCGCGCGCTCGAAGGGCAGCGAGCGCGCCTTGAGCACATCCACGATGTCCTGAGCCTTCTCGATGAGAGTTGCGCCCTGCTTGATGAGCCCGTGCGGGCCACGGCTCTGCACCTTGAGCACGTTGCCGGGCAGCGCGAAGACCTCGCGCCCCTGCTCGACAGCGAAGGCAGCCGTGATGAGCGCGCCCGATTTCTCGGCGGCTTCGATGACCACAACTCCCGCGCTCAGCCCGCTGATGATGCGGTTGCGCGCCGGGAAGTGCCAGCCCTGGGCCTTCATCGTGGGCGCGAACTCCGAGATCATCGCGCCGTTCTCGATGATCTCAAGCATAAGTCCTCTGTTGGGGATCGGGTAGACGATGTCCAGGCCGCAGCCGCAGCAGGCCAGGGTGCGCCCGCCGCCTTCGAGGGCTCCTCGGTGCGCGTGGGTGTCGACGCCAAGGGCCAGGCCCGAGACGATGGTGATGCCGCGCCCGGCCAGGTCGCGCGCGATGCGAGAGGCCATGCCCCTGCCGTATTCGGTCAGGTCGCGCGTGCCCACGATGCCGACCGCGATCTCGTCCTGGGGCTCCAGCGTGCCGCGCACCCAGAGCAGAACCGGCGCGTCCTCGATGGCGCGCAGGGCCGGAGGATACAGCGGGTCGCCGTGCCTCAGCAGCCAGATGCCGTTCTCCTCGATGGCGCGCAGGGCGGGCGCAAGGTCTTGGGCCGCCGCTTCCTCCAGGCGGCTGACGGTGGCCTGAGACAGCCCGCTCGTGGCCAGCAGCTCGTGCTGCTTGCCGCGCGCTGCGGCTTCGAGCAAAGCCTGAGGCGTGCCCCAGCGCGCCAGAGCCAAGCGGCAGTGCCGGGCCGTCATGTTGACGAACGAGAGCCGCAGCCACGCCTCGTCCTCGCGCGCGAGCCCCTCGAAGCCGCGAGCGCGCGGCGCCGGGCTGCGCACAGGCTCGGGTTGGGGCTCGAATTCGGGCTGCTGCGAGGGCTGGTCTCTCATTGCGGAAGGACTTGGGCGCGAGGCTAAAGCGTAATGCCTTCGTGCAAGTACTTGCAAGGTGTCGCGCAGGCATCGCGCGCGCTCTGCGCCACAAGCCTCGTGCTGAACACGCCGAAGCCCGCGCGATTTGCTCGCGCGGGCTTCGGCTTAGCTCGCTCCATGCTCAGGGGTTCTGGCCACGCTGCGGGTAGCCGCCGCCCCTGGGATAACCGCCGCCGCCTCCACTGCTGCTGCCGCCTTGAGGATAGCCACCGCCGCCTTGCAGATAACCGCCTCCGCCCTGGGGATAACCGCCTCCGCCTTGCGGGTAGCCTCCGCCTTGCGGGTAGCCTCCGCCTTGCGGGTAGCCACCGCCTCCAAAGCCACGGCGACGGCGACGGCGCTGCTGCTGTGGAGGGGCGGGCGTGGCGTTGTCGACCCGGATGGTGCTGGTGTAGGCGAGGACGTTGCCTTCGTAATCCTTGCCGCCCAGCTTCAGGGTGTAGGTTCCATCGGGCAGGTTGGCGCCGCCGCCGGCAGCGTCCTGCTGGTTGAGCACGATGGTCAGCACGCCGGTGCCAGCCGAGTAGGTGACGCGGCTTGCTGGAATCGCGATGTTGTTGAGCTGCACTTGCAGCGAGGCCGGGTCCAGCCCCGAGCCGGTGTCATCGACCTGGGCCGCGAAGTACATGGGCGCTTTGCCCGGCACCTGCGGCGGCCTGTTGTCCTGCAGCAGCAGCGTGGCCAGGCCGCCTTCGAGCGCGGGAACCGAAATCGAAGGCTCAATGACGCGCGGCGGCGCCGAGTCGAAGGGCTGCGTGTCGAAGCAGTACACCGCCACGTTGTCGCCCATCAGGTAAGCCTGGCCGTCCACGATGACCGGAGGCGCGCTCACGCCATACACCTGCGTCGCCGGCTGCCTGCTGCGCCCGCCCCCACCTCCGTAGCCGCCGCCTTCGCCCCCACCACCGTAGCCGCCGCCTTCGCCACCACCTCCGTAGCCGCCGCCTTCGCCTTCGCCACCGCCGCCTCCATAGCCGCCGCCTTCGCCACCACTTCCGCTTCCGCTGCCACCTCCGCCGTAGCCCCCGCCGCCTTCTCCTCCAAGTCCTCCAGCTCCGCCGCGCGCCGAGCCGAGGGCGGTCGTGATGGCGCGCTCGGTGTGCAGGCGATATTGCCAAATGATGGAGCCGTCCTCGGGCTTGAGCGCGAAGACCACGCCGCGCGAGGTGCCGACGACGACCGCGTTGCTGGTGATCGAAGCGGTTCCCGTCACCGACTCGCCCAGGTCGCGCTTCCACAGCACCTGGCCCTTGGTGCCTTCGATGGCGAAGAAGACGCCGTTGCGCGCCCCCACGTAAATCACCGGGCGCCCCTGAGCATCGACCAGGCCCGCAGGCGAGGCCGAAACCTGGCGCCCTCCGGTGTTCACGCGCCAGATGGGATCGCCCGTGCGCACCCTGTAGCCCGCCACGATCTCCCCGGCGCACACCACGACCTGGTCGCCCAGCACCATCGGCGAGGAAGTCGAGGCTGCGGGCAGCTGGATCGCGTAATCGACCGCGCCCTTCATGACATCAACCGCATACAGCTTCTGATCCTGAGCCGGGATGAAGAGCCGCGTGCCGTCGCGCGTCAGGGCGGGCGTGGCGTTGGGCGAGACGCGCGCCTGCGGGTTGAGGGCGTCGATGCGCCACCTGGGGTCCAGCGCGCCTTCCAGCGTGTAGGCGATGAGCTGGCCCGTGGCCAGGGAGACGATCAAGCGGTCGCCGTTGGCGGTGCGCGCCACGATGGGGGCCGCCAGAGGAATCGGAGCCTTGGCGTCCGCGAGCCAAATCTGCCCGCCGTCGCTCGCGCGCAGGGCCGAAATCTGGCCGCCCGAGGTCACGGCCACGATCATGCCGCTGTCGGCGTCCGCGCCCGCAACATACAGCAGGGGAGCCGTCACGGGCCGCGTAAGTACTTGCGAGCGCCACACGCTCGCGCCCGTCTCGCCGTCGATGCAGAAGACGGTCGCTCCGGCTGAGAAGAAGATGCGCCGGTTGGCGCGCGGCCCGACGACCACGGGAGCCGAGGCGGTGCCCGCCTCGACGGTGGCCGTGTGCCGCCACAGCAGGTTCAGCGGCAGCGGCAGCGCGATGCCGCGCGCCGAGGTGCGCTGCGCGTCGCCCTTGTAAGTCGTCCAGTCGCCCGTGCTTCCGGCTCCAAATCCGGTGGCGGCTGTGGCGGCGGTGGCTGCCGCGCCCACGGCGGCGGTCTGGGCGCGCGCGGGCGCCCCCGCCAGGCTCAGCAGAGGCAGCAAGGCCAGCAGAAGGCCCGGACGCAGCGAGGGCGCGGACGGGCGCAGGAAGCGTGTCGGGCGAGGTTGCGCGCAGGAGCAAGAAGAAGAGGGAGAAAATGAACGCATGGGGGCGTGTTCCTAATTCGGCGGCTTTCCTTTAAAGATACCCCGCCGCGCGCGAAATTCCACAGCACCTCTGTAAATGTTTGTGAAGCCTTCGCCCCAGGGCCCGGCGCGAGCCTCAAGTACTTGCCCCCAGCATACGCCGAAAAAGCCGCCGCTTCAGAAAACGGCGGCCTTTCTCGGCTCGAACGGCGCTGGCAGGGCTTGCCTCGACTGGCCTCAGGACTCGCCGGGCGCGCCCTCGCGGATGTGGAAGCCTGGCGGCACCGCGAACAGGGCCGGGCTCAGGCTGGCCGGCTTCTGGTAGTTGCGCCACGAGGCGACCGCGCTGAAGTTCTTCGAGTCGATCTCGATGCGCATCGGCAGGGCGTCCGAGCGGCGCAGGAACGCCTTCACCGTGTCGGCGCGGCCCCGGAAGTGCGTGGACGAAAACACATCCAGAGGCACGCCTCCGACCGAGACGCTGCCCGTCTTGCGCGCGCCGCCCTTGATGAGAGCCGCGCGGATGGCGTTGGGGTCAGGCGAGAACCCCGCGCCGCCCGGCATGATGCTGCCCAGAACCGGCAGGCTCGACGCCCGGAACTTGCGCCCCACCCTGGAAGCCGGCAGCAGCCGGTAAGCGAACGGCGGCGTGAACAGCAGGCGCATCGGGCGGCCCGAGAGCGTGGTGTCCATGCGCGCCATGCGCCCCGAAAGCCACACCCTGGCGTCGATGGTCTGCGCCGGAGCCGACGAAGCGCCATCCTTATAAAAGACGCGCGCCGTCATCGCGAACGTCAGGTTCGCAGGCGCTGCGGCCCTGGGCTTAGCTGCCCTGGGCTTAGCGGCTCTGGCTGCTGGCCTGGCCTGAGCCGGGCCTGGGCCCGACAAGGCCGCGCCCAGGCCCGCGCCCCCAACAGAAAAAGCCAACGCCCACGGACGAAAAGATGCTGTCATGCTCGATCCTCAAGAAAACTCAGCCCCAAACCCGACTTCCAACCCAACCTCAGCCGCCGGCGCCTCGGCTCCGCACGGCGCTCCGCCTCCCGACGCGCCAGCTCAGGCCGCGTTCGCCCGCGAACCAGCCGCTGAGCTAAGCCCTCAGCTCAACCCCGCCCTGAGCGCAGCCCAACCCGGCGCAGCCCCTTCCCTGCGGCTCAGCGGCCCGGCCTGGGCCGAGTATCACCTGCTGCTGAACGAGCCTTCGCTGAACGAGCCTTCGAGCGCCTTCACGCGCATCGAGCGCGAGGTTCGGGCACCTGGAGGCGCTCCGGTGCTGGCTCTGCTGCTGGCGCGTTGGAGCGCCGAGCGCCCTCAGCATCCCGTGGCCTCAGTTGAGCTGAGCCTGACTCTGGGCCGCGATCCCAACGCCCGGCTGCTGCGCCGTGAGCTGGAAGTCTGGGCCGGGCGGCTGCCGTCTTTGCGCCTGAAGCTCCGGGAGGACGAGGCCGCGCCCGAAGTGCCGTATCGTATTTTGACGTGGCCGCACGCCGGGGCGAGCACCTGGGGCGCGGCTGCAAGTACTTCGGGAGGGCTCCAGGAGCTTCCGCGAGTGCTGCAGTGCGGCGAGATCGACGGCTCCTACCGCGTGGAGCGCGGGCCTCAAGTACTTGAGCTGCCTGTCGCGGAGCGTGTGGGGCACGAGGTGCGCCAGGCCGCCCTCGCCTGGGCCGTTCTGTGCGGTGAGCCGCCGCAGCGGGCCCGCGAGCTTGGCGCTGCGGCGCTGGGGTGCTGGCTGCGGCAGCCGGTTCCCAGACGCATCGCAGGCGATTTGCCGTGGCGCGAAGTCGAGCGCGAAGTCGAGCGCGAAGCCGCGGCGCGGCGCGTATCTTGAAGCTCAGGCGTGAGCAGATTCGTTTAAACTCAAGGCACGCGATTGGATGCGCGCCGTCGCTTGGCGCATTGCTTGAGGCGGCGCTTGCAGAAGGTCGAGCAGAAGGTCGAGCAGAAGATTTGAAGGGGTGGGAATCGTTATGCAGATGATCGAAATGATGGTCGAGGGCATCGGCATCGACCCGCAGAGCCAGCCTCTGGTGCTGCTGCGCGACGAGGAGCGCAAGACCTTCGTGCCGATCTGGATCGGCCCGCCCGAAGCGGTTTCGATCCAGATGGAGCTGGACAAGAAAGTCCCGCCGCGCCCGATGACGCACGACCTGCTCACCAACATCCTCAACGACCTGGGCATCCGGCTCGAAAAAGTCACCATCAACTCCTTTTCGGAGCGGGTCTACTACGCTTCGCTGCACCTGCTGATGCCCGGCGCGACCCTGGCTCAGGAAGTGGACGCGCGCCCCTCGGACGCCATCGCGCTGGCCCTGCGCGCGCGCTGCCAGATCCTGGTGGCTCAGGATGTCGCCCAGCAGCATGGCATCCAGATCGACGAAGCCTCGGAAATCACCGAGGCTCACGGCGAGGAAGACGACGACCTCGAAGAAGCCGAGGAGCCGGGCGAGATCGACAAGTTTATGAAGCTCATCGACGGCCTGGACCTGGGCGAAGACCGCAGCCGCTAAGCCCAACAATCGCAGGCGCCAAGTACTTGACGAGCAAGTGCTTGACGCTTTGGTTTCCCACTCGCCCAGAGCGCGCCCTGGATGGTTGCGCGGCCTTTGTGGATGCTGAACCGGCTCCGCTCAAGCTGTGCTCAATCTGTGCTCAAGCTCCGGGGCGGGAAGATAAAGATTTTGAACAGCGCCTTCCTCTTCTCGTCCCAGTGCGCCACTCAGCTCGCGGAGGACGTCCGCTTTTCGAGCAAGTACTTCGATTTCGTGAGGCCCCGATGAACCATTCTTCCCCGACCGCTTCCTTGGCTGCTGCCCGCCCGTCGCGCCCCTCGCTGCAGGCGCGCCTGGCCCTTCTGACCGGAGGCGTCCTGCTGGCCTCGATGAGCCTGTCGAGCCTGGGCCTGCTGGCCGCGCGCGCGGACGAGAAGAGCGACCGCCGCTCACGCCAATACAAAATCGGCGCCGGAGTGCTGGGCGGCGCGGCGCTTTACTACGGCCTCAAGAAGAAGAACCCCATCGGAGCCACCGCTGCAGGAGCCGCCGCCTACTACGCCTACCGCAAGAGCCAGGAAGAGAAGGACAAGTCCCGGCGCGACCGCTACGGCTACAACTATCCCTCCTCGGGTAACGGCGCAGGCGATGTGTACCCGGACGACAACGGCGGCCACGCGAACGGCGGCTACGCCGATGGCAGCACGAACGGCTACCCAACGGTCTCGACTCAGGGCGGCTACGACGACGGCAGCACCAACGGCTACCCGCCAAGCTCGCCGCGTGGCGGCTACGACAACGGAACCTACGCCTCCTACCCGCGCGACGCCAGCGGCGACGACAACTCAACCCCTGACAACAACGGCGCTTACAGCAACGGCGACTACGCGCAGAACGGCTCCAGCGGCAAATACCCCGTCTACGGGTTCAGCAGCCAGCACGGACACCGCAGCAGCGCCCAGGGCGGCTCAAGCAGAGCGCAGCACCACAGCCGCCGCGTCGTGACCCGCTAAGGAATCGGGCGCAGGCTCCTCGCCTCGCGCTTGCCGAACGCCTCGCACGAAGTTTGTGCGAGGCGTTTTCGCGTGGCTTTCAAGCGGATTCGCGGCGTCGCGTGCGCCTGCAAGTACTTGGCGAGCGGGCTGAGGCGGGCTTGCTCAGCTGAGCTTGGCTTGACAAGGCGAGGCTGCCTCCTTAAAATGCCTTACCGCGCCTTGAGCCGGAAGGGTCGCGTGCCGGGCGGCAAGTGCAGCAAGTACTTGCAGCGCCGCGCGCGAGCAACCGTCGAGGACAACGCCATGTACCTGGACTTGATGGATATTTTGCGCGCGCCCGGCACCTCGCTGGAGCGCGCCATTGACCTGCCTCCCGTGGACCTGGAGGACGTGCGCTTCGTCGAGCGCATCCGGGGCCGCGTCCGGGCCGCCAACGCGCGGCGCAGCATCGTTGTCTCGGGCCAGGCTTCTGCTGAGGTCGAGATGCGCTGCTCGCGCTGCCTGCGCCTGTTCGCGCAGCCGCTCGACATGGAGCTGGAGGCCGTGGCTCCGGTCTTGTTCTTCCGCTCCATGCCCAACACCGTGCTGGCCAACGCCAGAGGCAAGGAAGACGGCGAGGACAACGAGGCCGAGGACGAGCTGGACGATGAAACCGCAGCCATCTTCGACGCCCACTCGGTCGATGTGCTCGAACTGCTGCGCCAGGCTGCGGTTCTGGCCTGGCCAATCCAGCCTCTGTGCTCAGCCGAGTGTCAGGGCTTGCCCGAGGCCACGCGCTACAAAATCGAGCAGAGCGACGACCGTTGGGACGCCCTCAAGTCGCTCGCCGCGCCTTCGGGCGAGGAGAGCGAGCAGGCTGAGGACGCGGACTGGACGGACGATCTGAGAGAAGAGGAGCTGGCGGACGCCGACGCATTGGCGGACGCCAGCGAGCTGTTCAGCGATGAATCGCGCAATTAAATAGGTTTGGAGAACGAACAATGGCACTGCCCAAGAGAAGGAAATCGCACGCCCGCGTGCGCACGCGCCAGCAGCAATGGCGCGCCAAGAAGCTGACGACCGCGACCTGCCCTCACTGCTCGGCGGCGAGCCTGCCGCACCATGCCTGCGGCTCGTGCGGCTACTACAATGGCCGCCAGGTCATCCCGCCGCGCGCCAAGTCCACGCCACGCCCGGACGCTGAGTAATCCAAAACCCAGACGCCGCCATGCCTGCACCGGGCGTGGCGGCGTTTTCGCGTCTGCAGGAGGCTGCAAGTACTTGCAGCCGCACGCCTGGGCTCAGCTGCCATAATCTTGACGCGGCAAGTGCTTGGAGTGCTGCTGAGCCGGGCGCTTTGAAGAGGAACTATGCGAATTGCCATCGACGCCATGGGCGGCGACCACGCTCCCGGCGCCATCATCGACGGGGCCGTGCAAGCCGCGCGCGACTTCAGCATCCAGGTCATCCTGGTCGGCGATCAGGAAGTGCTGCACAAGTACTTGGGCGCGCTCAAAACGCCCGCTCCGGCCTCGGTTTCGGTTCACCACGCCTCGCAGGTCGTCGGCATGGACGAGGCGCCTTCGCAGGCCGTGAGGCGCAAGCGCGACTCGTCCATCGCCGTGGCCACGCGCCTGCACGCCGAGGGCGCGGCGGATGCCGTGCTCTCAGCCGGCAACACAGGAGCCGCTTCAGCCGCCGCCATCTTCGCGCTGCGGCCCATCGAGGGCGTCGATCGGCCCGGCATCGCGACGGTCTTCCCCACGCAGAAGAACGCGCTGGTGCTGATGGACGCCGGGGCCAACGTCGACTGCCGCCCGCGCCACTTGGTTGAGTTCGCGCTGATGGGCTCGGCTTACGCGCGCGCCATTCAGGACGTGATTCCGGGCACCAAAGGCGTCGCGGCCAACGCGATCCCAACAGTTGGCCTGCTCTCGATCGGCGAGGAAGAAGGCAAAGGCAACGAGCTGGTCAAGTCCACTTACAAGCTGCTCAGGCAAGGCGAAGGCAGCGGCTTCTACAAGTACTTCGGCAACGTCGAGGGCCGCGACATCGCGTATGGCACCGTCGATGTCGTGGTCTGCGACGGCTTCGTGGGCAACGTGGTGCTCAAGGTCGCCGAGGGCTTCGCCAGGTTCTTCGCGGGCTCCTTGAAAGAAGCCCTGCTGCGCGACGCGCGCTCCAAGCTCGGCGCGCTGCTGCTCAAGCCGAGCCTGAAGAAGTGGCGCGCCCGCATCGACTACACCGAGTTCGGCGGCGCGGTTCTGCTGGGCGTGAACGGCGTCTGCATCATCTGCCACGGCTCGGCTGACAGCCGCTCGATCTACTCGGCCATCCGCATCGCCCGCCAGACCGTGCAGAGCGACGTGACCGGCACCATCAAGAAAGCCATCGCGCAAAGCAACACAAGCGCAGGCGAGGCTGAGGCGAACTGAAGGCAAGCACGTGCGAGGTGTTATGGAACTCAGACCCGCTCTTTTGCCACCCGATGTGGACGAAGCTCAAGTGGCTCAGCTTGCCCGGATCGCGACTGAGGTTATCAACCGCATGGACGCCGGGCTTGATTACAGTGAGCTCATCGAGCGGTTTAATGCTCTGGCAGCGCGGCCTTATGCTGCGGGCGACTTCGATGGCGCGGCTGGCTCGATGTCGATGGATGAGTGCGCGCGCCGGGCTCTAACGCCCGAGCCGCCTTACCTCCCCGACATTTCACGTGAGGAATATCTGGAACTCATCAGGCGCGTGATGAATGGCGAGGGCGAGTATGTCTTCTGGCTGGCTCTGCTACAGCTCAACTTGAGCTGCCCGCCCCTGTCGGATTACATCTTCTACGACGACCTCACGCCGGAACAAATTCTGGAAAAGGCGCTCGCCTACAAGCCCATCGCGCTTTGATTTAACGCCGAGCAGCTTCATCTCGGACCTTCGCGTGGCCATTCTGATAGAATGCGCCGCGCTTTTCCTTCGCCGCCACAAGTACTTGCAGCGCGCCAGCAGCCGCCAGTACTTGAGCCCGCGCCGCTTGCTATGTCCACGTCCGCTTCGACCCTCACCGACCTTCCCTTCCGCGCCGGAATCTCCGGGCTGGGCTTCTACGTGCCCGAGCGCCGCCTCTCCAACGCCGACCTGTGCGCCTTCCTCGACACCAACGACGAGTGGATTCGCTCGCGCACCGGCATTCGCGAGCGCCGCGTCGCCGCCCCGCACGAGACGACAGCCTCCCTCGCCGAAGCCGCCGCGCGCCGCGCCCTTGAGGACGCTTTGCTCAGCCCAGCCGAGGTGCAGATGATCATCGTGGCCACCTGCACGCCCGACTACCAGTTCCCCTCGACCGCCTCGCTCTTGCAGGAGCGGCTCGGCGCTTCGTGCGCGGCCTTCGACATGGGCGCCGCCTGCTCGGGCTTCGTGTATGCCCTGGTCACGGCGGCTCAGTTCGTCCAGTCGGGCGCCGTCGAGAACGTGCTCGTGGTCGGGGCCGAGGTGATGTCGCGCGTCATCAACTGGAGCGACCGCGCCACCGCCATCCTCTTCGGCGACGGGGCCGGAGCCGCCGTCGTCTCGCGCGTGCCCAAAAACTGCGGCGTGCTGGGCTTCGACCTCGGCTCGGACGGCGCAGGAGGCCCGCTGCTGAAGCTGCCCATCGCAGGCGAGCCAGCGCCCCTGCACCTGCCTCTGGATCAAGATCAAGATCAAGAGGACGGGCCCTGCGCGCTTTCGCCGCGCGTCATCTTCCAGAACGGGCGCGAGGTCTATCGCTTCGCGGTTCATGTGATGGGCGAGTCGGCGCTGCGGGCGCTGGAAAAATGCCGCATCGCCCCGGCTGAAGTCGATCTGTTCGTGCCCCACCAGGCCAACGTGCGCATCATCGACGCTGCCGCAAAACGTTTGGAGCTGCCGCCCGAAAAAGTGTTCGTGAACGTGGACAAATACGGCAACACCTCGGCGGCCAGCGTGCCCATCGCGCTGTGCGAGGCGCGCGAGCAGGGCCTGGTCAAGGCGGGCTCGACGGTCGTCATGGTCGGCTTCGGCGCGGGCCTGACCTGGGCTACGGCTGTCGTGCGCTGGTAGGGCTGCGAGTTCTCTGCAAGTACTTGCGCGTGATCTGCGGCTGGCTGAAGCGGAGTGTTTTATGAAATTCGATGCGAGCAACGTCGGGCGTCTGGAAAGTGCGGAGCGGTTGGAATGGAATAATCCGGTGCAGATCGTGGCTCAGGCTGAGCTGAGGCCAGGCGAGCGCATCGCCGAGATCGGCTGCGGCAGCGGCTGGTTCACCTTCGAGATCGAGCGTGCGGTGCGCCCGCGCGGCATGGTCTTCGCGCTCGATATGCAGCCTGCGATGCTGCAGATTCTGCGCGCGCGCCGCGAAAACTGGGAGCGCATCCTGACGCTGCCCTGCGGTGAGAACGACTTCGAGCTGGATCTCGGCGAGGTCGATGTCGTCTTCCATGCCAACGTCCTGCACGAGTGCCACGAGCCGGATCGCCACTTGGCAGAGGCCGCGCGCGTGCTGAAGAGCGGGGGCCGCATCATCGTCATCGAGTGGCACTGGGCCGATGAGGAATCGCAGCCCGGCCCGCCCAACGCGGAGCGCCTGGAGCCAGGCACGGTGCGCGAGCTGCTCGCGGGCGCGGGCTTTCAAGTGGACGAGGCGCGCGACGTGGGGCCTTATCACTACGCGATCACGGCGGTGAAGGCTTAGCTCGCGGTCGCGGCAACGCGCCATTCCTCACCATGAACGCTTGGATATTTCCCGGCCAGGGCTCGCAGAAGGTTGGCATGGGCCGCGCCTGGGCCGAGGCTTTTCCCTTCGCCCGCGCGCGCTTTGAGACGGCCTCGCAAGTACTTGGCTACGACCTGGCCGCGCTCTGCTTCAACGGCCCCGAAGACAAGCTCACCGACACGCGACACGCTCAGCCCGCGCTGCTCACGGTCGGCGTCATCGCGGCTGACATCGCGCGCGTGCGCGGGCTTGAGTGCGGTATGGTCGCGGGGCATTCGCTGGGCGAATACGCGGCTCTGGTCGCGGCGGATGTGCTCGGGTTCGAGGACGCGCTTCGGCTGGTGCAGAGGCGAGCCGAGCTGATGTCGCACGCGCCACCGGGAGCGATGGCCGCCATCATCGGCCTGGAGATGGACAAGCGTCTACTGCTGCACGAAGCCTCGCGCTTGCGCCAGGGACTTCCAGATGACGACAAGCTGCTGCTCCTGCTCGAAGCCGCGCGTGGGCACGGCACTCTGGTCGTGGCCAACGACAATTCGCCGGGCCAAGTCGTCGTTTCGGGCCAGGTCGAAGCGGTTGAGTTCGTGGTGCGTGAGGCTAAGAAGTTCGGCGCGAAGCTGGCGATCCGGCTGCCCGTCTCGGGTGCCTTCCACTCGCCTCTGATGGAAGCTGCGGGCCAGGAAATGAGCGCCATCATCGACGCGGCTGAGTTCCGTGAGCCGAGCGTGCCCGTCTTCCCCAACACAATGGCGATGAGCACAACCAAAGCTCAGGTCATCAAAAGCGCGCTGATGGTGCAGATGTATGCTCCCGTGCGCTGGCGCGAGAGCGTGCTGGCCATGATCGCGGCTGGAGCGACTCAGTTCACTGAGCTGGGGCCGGGCAAGGTGCTGTGCGGGCTGAGCGCACGCATTGATAAAAGCGTGGCTTGTGAGGCAGCGGAGGGTTGGGATTTGGGCCTCGAAAGTACTTGAGGGCGGGGCTGAGCGCGCTCGTGAGCATCAGGCAAGGGCTTGCAGGTACTTGCAGCCTGGGGCTGAAGCGTCTAAATCAAACGTATGCAATTAGAAGGCAAAGTCGCTCTGGTCACGGGGGCGCGGCGCGGCATTGGGCGCGCCATCGCGCTGCGCTACGCTCACGAGGGCGCGGATGTTATCCTGCTCGCGCGCAACTCGCCGGATGATCTGGCTCAGGAAATCCAAGCTCTCGGGCGTCGCGCGCTGCCCTTGGCGGTTGATGTCGCGGACGCCGAAGCGGTTGAGAAGGGCATCAAGGCGGCGGCCTCAGAGATGGGGCGCATTGACATCCTGGTCAACAACGCGGGCATCGCGCAGGACGGGCTGCTCATCCGCATGAAGACCGAGCAGTGGCGCAGCGTCATCGAGACGAACCTGTCGGGCGCGTTCTACTGCACCAAAGCGGTGTCGCGCCTGATGCTCAAGGCCGAGGCGGGGCGCATCATCAACATCTCCAGCGTCATCGGGCAGATGGGCAACGCGGGGCAGGCCAACTACGCGGCTTCCAAGGCCGGGCTGCTGGGCTTCACCAAGTCGGTGGCCAAGGAGCTGGGCTCGCGCGGCATCACTTGCAACGCCATCGCGCCGGGCTTCATCGCGACCGATATGACGAGCGAGATGGGCGAGGAGGCGCGGGCCGAGCTGCTCAAGAGCATTCCGCTGGCCTGCTTTGGCGAGGCGGAGGACGTGGCTCAGGTGGCTCTTTTCCTGGCTGGGCCGGGCGCGCGCTATGTGACGGGGCAGACCTTCAACGTTGACGGCGGCCTTGTAATGTCGTAGTGTGATAGCGTCGCGACGCCGGACACCGCAAGTACTTGAGTGCTTGCGAGCGCGTGGAAATGCGGCATGGTTGAACATCAAATAATTCAGTCGGTTGGAGGAAGTTCATGGCTGTTGTGGATAAGGTGAAGGAAATCGTGTCGGACGAGCTGAGCGTTGACGCCAGCATCGTGACGCCCCAGGCGCGCTTCGTGGAAGACCTGGGCGCGGACTCGCTGGACGTGGTCGAGCTGGTCATGCGCTTCGAGGAAGAGTTCGAGATCGAAATTCCCGACGAGGACGCCGAGAAAATCACCACGGTCGGCGAGGCCGTCGATTACATCGAGCGCAAGGCCGAAGGCTAAAGCTCTCAGCCGAAAGCTAAAGGCCCAGCCAAAGGCCAACAGCCGGGGCTTGAGCTGAGCTCAGACGAGCCTGATCTTGCGGACTGCAAATTGAGATGGCACTGTCGAAGTGCCTTGACGAACCCGCCGCCGCGCCTTAAGTACTGATGAGTACTTGGCGCGGCGGTGTTGCGATGATGATGAATGATGCACGCGTAGTGGTGACGGGCCTGGGCGCGGCGACGCCGCTTGGCCTCAACGCCGGTGAGTTCTGGCAGGGCGTCACGAGCGGGCGCTCGGGCATCGAGCGGCTGACCTTGATCGACCCCACGCGCCACACCACGCAGTTCGGCGGCGAGGTCAAGGGCTTCGACCCCAACGCTTACATCGACCGCAAGGAAGCCCGGCGCATGGATCGCGTGGTGCAGCTCGCGGTGGTGGCCGCCGACGAAGCCGTGGCGCACTCGGGGCTCAAGATCGAGCCCGCGAACTGGGACCAAGTTGGCGTTGTGATGGGCTGCGGCATCGGCGGGCTCACGACGTGGGAGAAGGAATACGCCAAGCTGCTGGCCAAAGGGCCGGATCGGGTCAGCCCGTTCCTCATCCCGATGATGATCCCCAACATGGCGGCGGGCCACATCTCGATCCGCTCGGGCGCGCGCGGGCCTAACACTACGACCGTCTCGGCCTGCACCTCGTCGGGCCACGCGCTGGGGCTCTCGTTCGACCTCATCAAGCGCGGCGAGGTCATTGCCATGATCGCGGGCGGCACCGAAGCGCCCATCTGCGACTCGGCCCTGGCCGGCTTTGGCAACATGAGGGCGCTCTCGCGGCGCAACGACGACCCCGGCCACGCCTCAAGGCCCTTCGACCGCACGCGCGACGGCTTCGTCATTGGCGAGGGCGCGGGCGTTTTGATCCTGGAAAACCTGGATTACGCTCTGGCGCGTGGAGCCACTATTTACGCCGAGATGATCTCGTATGGCATGACGGGCGACGCCTACCACATCACGGATATGCCCTCGGATGGGCGCGGCATCGGCTCGGCCATGAAGCAGGCGCTCAAGCTGGGCGGCCTGGCCCCGGAGCACATCGGCTACATCAACGCGCACGGCACCTCGACGCCCGTCAACGATTCGTGCGAGACGGCTGCGATCAAGGCCGTCTTCGGCGAGCACGCTTACAAAATGGCGGTCTCTTCGACCAAGTCGCAGATCGGGCACCTGCTCGGAGCGGGCACCGCTGTCGAGGCCATCGCGACCGTGCTGGGCCTCAAGCACCAAATCCTGCCGCCAACGATCAACTACCACGAGCCCGACCCCGAGTGCGACCTGGACTACGTGCCCAACGAAGCGCGCCCGGCTGATTTTGAATACGCGCTGTGCAACTCGTCCGGCTTCGGCGGCCATAACACCAGCCTGGCCTTCAAGCGTTGGGCTCCCGATTCCTGAGGCTTGAGCCGGCGCTGCAAGTACTTGGGGCGCCAGGCCAAGCCAGGTCAGGCCAAGCCTCAGCATCGGCGCGGCTGGGCGAGCGCAGCTGCAGCGCCCGCCTCGCGGCTGCCGCCCGCCGCCTTCGAGATTAGCTTCCGAATGCTTATCGACCGCACGCCTGTCTTGCCCGAGGAGTGGGAGACGCTCAGGCCCAAGCTGGGCGTCGAGGTGCCCCACGAGCTGCTCAGGCTGGCTCTGACGCACCCTTCGGCGGTGGGCGAGGGCATCGAGCGCACGCTGTGCTCCAACCAGCGCCTCGAATTTCTTGGTGACACCATCCTGGGAGCCGTGGCTGCGGCTCACCTTTTCGAGGCGCACGCGGAGTGGCCCGAGGGCCTGCTGACGCAGCGCAAGTCGGCTCTGGTGCAGAAGGTGACTCTGGCGCGGGTGGCCCGCCGCCTGGAGCTTGGCAAGTACTTGATCCTGGGCCGGGGCGAGTTCCACGCCGGAGGAGCCGCGCGCGACAGCATCCTGTCCGATGCGCTCGAAGCGGTTCTGGCTGCTGTCTTCCTGACGGGCGGCCTGCAGGCGGCGCACACCTTCTTCGCGCGCTGGTTCGAGGAGGAGCTGAGCGCGGGAGGCGAGCCTGTCCCGGTCAAGAACCGGCTGCAGGAGCTTTCGCAGGCCAACGCGCTGGACACGCCGAGCTATCGCACCTCGTTAGGCGAAGGAGCTCAGCCGGGCAAGCCTTCGCAGCAACGTTACGAGTCGCGCGCGCTGCTGCAGGGCCAGGAGTGGGGCCACGGCAGCGGGGCCTCGAAGAAAGAAGCCGAGTCGCGCGCGGCTCAAGCCGCCTTCGAGCGCGTTCAAGCCCACCTCGAAGAGCAGGCTCAAGCTCAAGCTCAAGCCGACTCCGAATCCAAGCCTGAAGCGTTGGACGGGCCGCGCCACGCTGCGGGGCTTCAAGCGCCTGAGTTGGGCTGAGTCCGGCTGATGACGAGCCTCGGATCGTGTTAACTTTAAGCGGTTTAGCTGGTTGGGTTTCTTTTATGCGGTGCGTTGCTGCGGGCTCCATCTCTTCAAACGGTTCGGCACGCTTGCCTTTGGCTCCGTTGCCGTGCGCTCCGTTGCCCTGCTCTTTGCGTGCGCCGGGGCGCGGCGGGGGGCGCGGCGAGCCCAACAGCGCGCCTTCGCAGTGGGGGCGGCGGCTGGCGCGGGCGGTTGGGGCGCGCTTCGGGGCTCAGATGGTGCCCAACCAGTCGCGCAACGAGGGGCAGTGGCAGGGGCGCGAGGTCGCGATCAAGTGCGCCAAGAGCACCGCGCCGCCGGTTTCGGTGCTGGTTTCGATGCTGGATCGTCTGGACGAGGTGTGGGCCGTCTTCGTGCTGCCTTCGGGCGAGGCCGAGGTGTGGCGGCTCTCGATCGCCCACCTGCGCCGCCACGGGCACTTCACGCGCGCGGGGCGCAGCGGCAAGGCCCCGGCGCGCGTCGAGATTCGCAGGCGCAAAGTCATGCAGTCCGGCACCTTGCTCGGGATGCTCGAAGCCGATTCCGTCCTGGCCTGCCGCATCCCCTGACGGCTGCAAGTACTTGAGGGGCGCGCAGGCGGCTTGCGGCTTAAGGCTCGCTTTGCAGCAGGGCGCGCAGGCTGGCGTCGGTGGCGGCCAGAGCCTCGTCGGGCAGCTTGGCACCGTTCTGGGTGACGAAGAAGAGGTCGTCGGCGGCTTCCTCGCGCGTGGAGACCTGAGCGGCTGCGATGTCGAGGCCCAGCGCGGCCAGGGCCGAGGTCGCGCGGTACAGCACGCCGAAGGAGTCGCCCGCGCGCAGCAGGATGCGCGTCTGCGCCTCGTGCGCGCGGTTCTCGATCTGCAGCTCGTGGATCTGCAGCGGCGCGAAGGGGCGCCGCCCGCCCGCCCGCAGCTTCCTGACACCCGCCTGGTCGCGCAGCACGCGGCACAGCTCGGACTTGAGCTTGCGCTGCGTCTTGGGCGTCAGCGCGCGGTCGTGGCCGAAGTAGCTCTCGGACATCAGGAACGTGTTCAGGGCCACCGCGCGCCCCGCCCCAACTTCCGAGGCCGAGGCCAGCACGAGAGGGCTTTTGGCGGCCTGGGCTCCGTTGGGGGCCGCGCCTGGCTGAGGCGAGGCCAGCCGCAGCGTGTAGATGAAGGCGGTGTGAACCGAGAGGTCGAGCGCGGCCATGGTGCCGCACAGCTTGGCCAGCAGGCCGGGCACGGCCTCGTCGAAGGCGCACAGCGTGCACTCGGTCAGCGGGCTGCCCTGGGCCTCGTGGAACTCAAGCAAGGGCGCGTTGTGAGCCGAGCTCAGGCGGCCCAGCAGCTCCAGGTGGCGCTCGGAGCGATCAGCGGGCGTGTTGATGAAGTAGATGTCCGGCAGCACGCGCCGCAGAATCGCGCTGGCCTCGCCCGCCGAGTTGGCCTCGCCAGCCTCCGCGCCTGAGCTGCCAAGGGCAGGAGCGGGGGTTTGCGGGCGGGGCGCTTCCGCGACGGCGCCCAGCAGCAAGCGATCGAAGGCGCGGCCCAGCGCGCTGCGGCGGGAGCGGCCTGGCGAAGAAGCGGCGTCGTCGGATCGTTCGTTCATGGCAGGCAGCACGCGCGCGCCGGGCGCTGGGTTCCGCGAGCCATCTTCCTCAATGGCTCCTCAATGCTTCCTCGCAGGCGGGCTCAGCGGCGGGCTCAGCGGGCAACGCTGCGAGTGTGCCACGCCCGCGTGAAGAGGCCGTTAAAGCCGTGTTTCCAAGCTGTGAAGAGCGCGCGTCATCCAGAGAAACGGCGGCGCGAGGCGCGAGCGGGCGGCCTTGAGCTAAGGGTTGAGGTAGCGTCGTTCCAGGTGCGAGGCGGTCGAGGTGCGGCGCTGGAAGAGGCGCAGGGCGTCGCCCACGCGCACCTCGGGCAGGTGCGTCACATCGACGTGGCAGCACTGCATCGCGATGCGGCCCACCACGACCGCCAGGTGCTCGCGCCCCTGGGCATCGCTCCACCAGGCGCGCCGCCCGGCTGGGATATGCCCCCCGCCCGCCATGTCCTTGAGCCCGAGCACGAGGTCGCGAGAGGCCTTCGCGCCGTTCTTGCGCGCCAGGGCGAAGGCGCCTTCGTCGCGCGCCTCAGGTACTTGCGACAGGCCATCCGCGAAGCCGATGCCCAGCGTGGCCACGGTGCTCTCAACCGGCGCGCTCCACTCGCAGCCGTAGCCGACGGCCTCGCCCTTTGGCACGCGCTGCAGGCTCAGCACGCGCGCCCGCACCGCGAAGGGATCGGCCAGCTCAAGGCCCGCGCGACGGCCTTCTTCAGCTGCCGCCCCGTTGGGGAACTGGCCAAAGAGCAGCGTGCCCGAGCGCACGCACGAGAGGCGCATCGAAGCGAAGCGCAGCAGCGCGGCGGAGTTGGCGCAGTGGAAATCGCGCGGCGTGAGCTCGGTGGCGCGCTGCAGCGGGCCCATCAAGGCGTTGAAGCGCCCGAACTGAGCCTGAGTCAGGTAAGGCCGCGCCTCGCCCGCGTCCGCAAAGTGGGTCCAGCACGTCTCCAGCCTCAGCTCAGGCCGCGCCACGATCTGCTGCGCGCGCTCGACGGCCTGCTCGCAGGGCGCGCCGAAGCGGTTCATGCCGGTGTTGATCTTAAGCCCGCAGCGAGCCGCGCGGCCTTGCCTCCTGGCCTCGTCTGCGCTCGATTGCACTTCCTCGGGCGTCGAGAGGCACAGCGTCAGCTCGTTGGCGACGGCGGCGGCCACGTCTTCCGCAGGAGCCGGAGACATCAGCAGAACCGGCGCTGCGATGCCCGCCTCGCGCAGCGCCAGCCCCTCTTCGACCCGCGTGACGGCGAGGTAGCGCGCGCCTTCCTCAGCCAGGACGCGGCCCACTTCGGGCGCGCCCAGCCCGTAGGCGTTGGCCTTGACGACGGCGATGAGGCTGGTCTGCGGGCCCACAAGTACTTGCAGGGCGCGAAAGTTGGCGCGCACCTTTTCCAAATCCACCTCGACCCAGCATTGTGCCATAAAGCCTCTGAAGCCCCTTCCACGCGAAGGTAAAAAGGTAAAGTAGCCTGGCGCATCCGGGCGGGCGCTGCAAGTACTTGCGGCCCGCCTTGAGCTGAGCACTCGGGCGTGGCCGGTTCGCGGGTTCGAGATGCGAGTCACACTGAGGCCATGCCACTTGCTCCGGGCGTTCGCGCGCTGCCTTACACGCTCAAGAGGCCGTTCTTCGCTTTCTTCGGCGGCTTCAGCGTGCTGCTGGCGGCGGGCGCTCTGGCTGCGGGCCTGCTCTGGGGGCGCGGCGGCTTGCTGCTGCCGCTAATTTTCGGCGGCCCGCTGTGGCTGGGGCTGCTGATGGGCGCCGTCTTCAACTGGCAGAGCCTGACCTTGCACCGCGACCGCCTGCTCTTCAGCTCCTTCGGGCGCAAGCACGCCGTTCTTTACAAGGACATCCGCGAGGTCAAGGTCGCGCTTCAGGGCAGCGCCGCCGGAGTCAGCACCATCAACACCCTGACGCTCTGGCTGCACCACGCGGGCGAAGCTCAGTCGCCGCTCAAGGTGAACCTCAGGCTCTTCGGCACTCGCGAGCGTGCTGTCTTGATGAGCGCGATCCAGCAACACGCGCCGCAAGCCGAACTGGACGATCTCGCGCGCCACATCCAGGCAGGACGCGCCCGAGTTTTCTAAAGCCGCCTGCAAGTACTTGCAAGTACTTGCGCCTCGCTGCGGCCTCAGCTTCGGCGCCCGAGCGGAACCGCGCGCACGACGGGGCCGGCTTCCTCGTCGCGCTCGGCGGCGCGCCGCGTGCCGTCCAGCGCGATGGCCAGGCGACCGGCCATTAGCTCCAGCAGCTCTTCGCCCAGCAGCTCGCGCCGCCAGTCCTTCAAGACGGGCAGCTCGGGCGCGGGCGTGCCCTCGGACTTGAGCCACCACGCCGCCAGCGTGTTGAGCTGCTCGCGCGAGGCCAGGTACGAGCGCGAGATGTCGTTTTCGTCCGAGCGCAGCTGGGTCAGCACGTTGAGCAGGCCCGAGACGATCTCGACCTGAGGATCGGCGCGCGGGCTAAAGGCCAGCCTGGGCAGCTCGTCGTCGGTGAGCTTGGCCGCGCGCGCCAGAGCATCGAGCAAGGCCCTGGAAGTCTCGGGCGAGGCCGAGGGCATCCCGCGCAGGCCGCGCATCTCGCCGGCGCCGGACGGCGGCAGCTTGGCCATCTGCAGCAGCGTGAGGTCGGGCACGATGAACGAAGGCGGCTTGTCCAGGCTCTGCGCGATTGTCTCGCGGGCGCCCGCGATCTCGCGCAGCGCGCCCATCTGCCGCCGCGACAGGCCCGACAAATTGAAGCGCCGCCACAGCTCATTGAGGTCCACGGCTTCGGTGGCGCGCTCCAGCGAGCGGTCGAACTCCGACTGAGCCCAGCGCAGCCGCCCGCGCGAGGCCAGCGCCGACTGCAGCCGCTCGTACATCACGGGCAAGTACCGCACGTCGTCCAGCGCGTAGGAAACCTGGCTCGAAGTCAGAGGCCGCGCCGACCAGTCGGTGAACTGCTGCGCCTTGCTCAACGAAGGCCCGTTCGCCACCCGCCGCACCAGGTCCGCGTAGCCCGCCTGGTGCCCGTAGCCCAGGAACGCGCCCGCGATCTGGGTGTCGAAGACGCCCTCGGCGCGGCAGCCGTAGCTGCTCCACAGAATCTGCAGGTCGGCGGCTCCGGCGTGCACGATCTTGGCGACCGAGCGGTCGGCCAGGATGTCGAGCAGGGGCCCCAAGTCCACCGCGAAGGGGTCTACAGCCGCCTCGATGGGCATCGGCTGCGCCTGGCAGAAGACCTGGAGCAGGCACAGGCGCGGCGTGTAGCGCCGCTCCGAGACGAACTCGGTGTCAAACGCCAGCGGCAGGCCCGGCTCCTCGCCGCGTGGCCGCACCGCCGCCCGCAACTCCTCGCACAAAAGCCCCAGCTGTCGATCCGTGCTAATCAGCATCGCGCTTACGCACCTTCCTCTTTGCCTTCCACCTGAGCGGCCCGCCCCAAGTACTTGTTCTCCACAGCCAATTCGTCCACAGCCGAAGCAGCCAAACCGGGTGCCCGCAGTGTAGCCGTGAAGCTGCTCGGGGCGCGGGCACAACTCAGCACTAATCCCCAGGCGAAGGTACGGCTGTAGGCGAAGGCGCGGCTGCCTTTGAGTTCGAGCGCGACTTGAGCGCGGCCACCACTCGCGGGCGCGCCGAAGTCCACGCCCAGTAACCCAGGCGGCTCAGCGGCAGGTCGAACTCGCCGATGTATTCGCTCAAGGCCGCGCCAAAGCCCGCCTTGAAGCGAACCAGGCCGTCGCTCGACTCCATCAGCTGCTCGGTTGTCAGGGTGGACACGTCCGGCTGCGCGCCCTGCTGATCTCGGTTCGGGATGTCGTGCACGCCGCGGAAGTCATACAGGGTGCAGCCCCGCGCGCGCGCCCACTGCATCATGCTCCACTGCATGGCGTGGTTGGGCATCAGCTTGCGGTCTTCGTTGGAGGACGCGCCGTAGACATACCAGCACTGCGCGCCCAGCGCGAAGCAAATCGCGCCCGACAAAGCCCTGCCCTGGTTCTCGGCCAGGAAGAAGCGCGCCAGGCCGGGCACCACGAGCGCGTCCCACAGCCCCTGGAAGTACTTGAGAGGCCGCCCCGTGAAGCCGTCGCGCTCGGCTGTGATGCGATACAGCTCGTGGAAGATCGCGATGTCCTGGCGCGAAGAAATCTCGCGCACCGCGATGCCCTTCCTGGCCGCCAGCCGCGTGTTGTAGCGCCACTTGGTGTGGAAGCGCGCCTGCACCTCTTCCTCGCTGCCGCTGATGTCGAGCTTCATGTTGAAGCGTGGCTGCGTGCCGCCGAAGGCGTTCCCCGCGTCCGGCGAGGGCACGAACCCCATCTCGCGCAGAACCTTCAGCGCCGCCTCGCCCCCGAGCCTGGGCACGCAGGGATCAATCTTGATCAAGATCGCCCGGTGCTGGCCGGCCTGCTCCTGCACCTTGCCCAGGATGGCGCGAGCGGCGGCGGTGTCGTTCCAATCCACGATGGGCCCGCGCGGTACATAAAAGATCGAGCGGTTGGCCCGTCCCAGCTTGCGCTTGAGCACAAGGGCCGTGGCCTTGAGCGAGCCGTCCGACCCGCGAATGGCGACGGGGATGGGCTGCCACAGAGGTTTCTTGACCTCTCCCCATTCGAGGCACTGCAGCACGTCGCCAAAGGGCGAGGCCGCGACAAAAGCCGCCCACTCGGAGCTGCCGGCGGGCGCGAAGGTCTTGGAATCAATGAAAGTCACGGGCAGAATTAACCACAGATGGCCACGCACAACCACAGAGAACCGCACAGGACCCACAAAGAACGCCCCCAGGTACTTGAGGCGCTCTCGTGAAAACTCCGTGGCTCACGGTGGGTTCTCGCAGTCGCTCGCGCAAGAGCGGCAGGCCCCGAAAACCACCAAACGCGCCCCGATTGCTCGGAGCGCGTTTGGCCAGGCCGCCCGGTTCTACTTGGCGAAGTAGGCGATGTTCTTCTCGGCGTATTCCTTCCACTCGGCGGGCAGGTTGGTGTCCTGGAAGATGGCCTCGACGGGGCACTCGGGCTCGCAGGCGCCGCAGTCGATGCACTCGCTGGGGTTGATGTACATCTGCGGCGAGTCGTCGTCGCCGTGGATGCAGTCCACCGGGCACACCTCGACGCACGCCTTGTCCTTCACGTCAATGCACGGCTCGGCAATGATGTATGTCATGGGCTTCCTCCTCAGAAAGCGAACTTTGGTGTTGCCTTTAGAACATACAGCCCCCGCGCCCACCTGCCCAATACTCTTTTGCGATGCCGGGCCTAACCTGAGGTTATAGCTCGCCCCCCGCCTGAGGCACTAAGCCAGCGTCGGCACGGTGACGACGGGCGAATACACGCCCACAGACTGCGAGCCGTCGCTCCTCTGCACCCTGTAGTCGCGCAGCTCGGCCAGGCCGGGCACCAGGTTGGGCCGCGCGTCCACGTAGTGCCCCGAGGCCACCTTGTCCAGCATCGTGAAGCCGGTTTCATCGCCCCGACGCCCCTCCACAATGATGAGGGGCGCTCCCGAACGCATCAGCGTCAGGTCCACGCGGCCCCCGCTCGCCACCTCAAAGGAGCGTATCGCGACCTGGTTGGGCGCGGGCGTGGGCAGAGGGTCCAGCCCCAGCGCCGACTTGATCGTCGGCGTGAGCGCGGGCGACGGCAGGATGGTCTGCGTGACCAGGCTCGTCACCATATTGAATATCCCGGTGTCCAGCGTGCTCGAAAGGACGGGGGCGACGGGCGGTGTGAAGGCCGGGACTGCGTACGTCGTGGCCGCGTCGTCGGTGTCGGCGTTCTCCATGAATTGCGTCAGGCTCTTCGAGAACGCGCGCGCGGCGGGAATCAGCGTGACCACCAGGTAGTTGTACTGAGCCGCGCCATTCAACAGCTTGCTCATCTGCTCGTTGGTGACGCCCAGCGGCCCTGCATACTGCGCCAGCGCCCCGGTGAAGTTTTGCAGCCACACGTTCCGCTCTTCATAGTTGGCGGAGAGGTAGCTGGGCCGAATGATCTTCAGAGACATCGGTTCCTCCTTGTCGCGAAAGTACTTGCCAAAGGCTCGCGCGGCGCCGCCTCTCTTCCAGCGGGCACGCTGCGGACAGCCATTCGATCTCGGTTTCGCTTCCGCCCCCATTATAAACGATCTGCTGGAAATTTTGGAGACAGCCGCCGCAAATAAACTCATCCCTCCCCAACCCAGGTTCCGACCGCTGGAGCCAATGTTCTGACCGAGAGAATCAATCCTCTGAGCGATGGAGTAAGTTCTCTGGCCGATGGAATCAATCCTCTGAGCAATGGAGTAAGTTTCCTGGCCGATGGAGTAAGTTCTCTGAGCGATGGAGTAAGTTCTCTGGCCGATGGAATGAATCCTCTGGGCGAGGGAATGGGTTCTCTGGGCGAGGGAATAGGTTCTCTGGGTCAGGGAATGGGTTCTCTGGGCAATGGAGATTCAGGGCATGGGGGGCAACTGCTGAAGTAGGCGCTGGGTGTCCAGGCTCACGGTGGCGACGCGGGCGATCAAATCGAGGATGAAGCGCGGCTCGTGGGGGCGGTTGGGGTCCGAGGCGAGGCCCGAGCGGTCGTCGTGCTTGAGGCGGTAGGATTCGACCAGCCAGTCCAGGGCGGAGCGGTTGCCAAGCCTGTACTCGAACATCGCGGGCGTGAATCCCGAGAGCGTGATCGAATCGTTGAGCTTGAGCTGCGACTTGTCGGCGTTGAAGCGCATTTTCTCGACGCGGAAAGAGTAGGGCTGGCCCGGCGGCGTGGTGTCGCGAGCGGCGAGCGGAAAGGGCGTCGCGGATTCGTAGCCGGTGTGCAGGTCGCCCAGCGCGCGCCCGATGCGGCACAGAGCTTTCCATTCCTCAGCGCCCCAGCCGGGGAAGTCGAGGGGCAAGCGTGGCAGCTCGCGCTTGATGTTCTCGGCGTACTTGCTCCGGTAGGCCGGGTGATGCAGCAGCGCGTAGGTCGCGTAGAACACGTCCTCGCGCGTGGCCAGACCTTTCGCATCAACAGCGTAGCCCGTCACGTTGTCGTAACGGATGCTCCCATCGGCGCTGTAAGTGTACAGTGGGAAGCATTGCGAACTCGCACCTGCGCCAACGGTGTGCAGATCGGCGATGCAATCGGTCATTAACGCCATGAACGGCTTTTCGCCCGCGACATCCGTAACCACAATGACGCGGTTCTCTGTCTCGGGCTTTGGAAAGGCTCGCGGCTGTAGGTAGACCTCTTCATTCAGAACCGAATCGAAGTAAAGCCACTGCTTGCAAAAGGGGCGATAGATTGCCCGCCGCATTTTGGATTCGTCGAAGGCGACTTTGTGCCCGCGCTTCAAATCCGCCTTCAAGTCGCGGCTCCACTTAATCTTGTCGTAGGAAACGAAGTCGTCAATCGGCGTGCTCTTGTCGCTGTCCTGCCAACGCTCGACTTCCGCATTGTATTCCGCGATGAACGTTTCGATCTTGGCCTGCAAAGTCTCGCGGCCAAAGTTGAAAACCCAGTCGTCGCGGTTCGTCTTCATGCCGCCTGAATAGGTTTTGAAGACCGTCTTGCTGTCCCCGCCGAAGTTGGCTTTGGCTTCTTTGGTTCCCAGCGGCGTGAAGGTGTCGAAGTCGGCTTCCAAGCCTTCGGTGAGCCAGGCGTTCTTGGAGTTGGGCGCAAGTACTTGCCAGTCCACTTTGGTTACGTCGGCGTGCTCGGTGAGGAAGGCGAGCTTCTCGGACTTGCGCCAGTTCTCGGGGACGCGGAAGTAGCGGATGAAGCGGTCAGGCGACTTGCTGTTGCGCACCAAGATCGTGATGCCCACGCCCACCTGAATTCCGAAGACGTTGTGCGTGGTGCCGCTCAGCTTGGGGTTGCGCCGCACGTTGCCGTGCAAGTCGAGGTGCCAGATGTGCGTGAACTCCTCGCCCAGCATCTTGCGCATCCCATCGAAGGCGTGCTGATCGACGAAGGAGTTGTTCGAGACGAAGCAGACCACGCCGTCGCGCAGCTTGCCGTCCGCGCCCTTGAGCCGCTCGGTGGCCCAGCGGAAGAAGCGCACGTACGGGTCGTAGAGCATATTCTTGTTGGTGGCGTTGGAAGCGCGGGCGTAAGTCTCGGAGATCAGGTCGTCGATGCCCTTCTCGCCCTTGCGCAAGCCTTTGTAGGCGCGGTTCTTGTTGTTGTCGTTCTCGTTCTTCTGGCCGACGTTGTAGGGCGGGTTGCCGATGATGACGGTGATCTCGGCCTTCTTCTGGGCCGCGACGCGGGCGGTGTTCTTCTCGGCCATCATCGAAAGCTGGCCGCCCTCGAACAAGTCCAGGGTGTCGGCGAAGCACAGCCCCTCGAAGGGCTGGTAGTCGCCCATGCGCTCGAAATACTCGTGCTCGATGTTGCCGCTGGCGACGTAGTAGGGCAGGAGCATCACCTCGTTGGCGAACAAATCCTGCGCATACTTCTGCGGCAGCCGGTCGCGCGGGATGCGCCCCATCATGTTCACGATGAAGTTTCCGGTGCCGGTGCAGGGGTCGAGAATCTTGACGCCCGGCGTTTCCACCGCGAGGCCGAACTCGCTTGCAAGTACTTGCTGCACGCTCTGGCACATCCAGTCCACGATTTCCTGGGGCGTGTACACGATGCCCATGGTGTCGGCGGTTTCGGTGGAGTAGCCCTGGAAGAACCGCTCGTACACGGTGTTGAGGAAGCCCTGCTTGGCGGAGTAGTCGGGCAAAGTGCGGGCGCGGTCTTCGATGGGCTTGTAGAAGGGGTCTATCTTGGAGAAGAACCCGGCGCGGCTCCACTTGCGCGAGGTGAGGGCGGCGATGACGCTTTCGATCTCGGCGGCGATGGGGTTGCGCGCGAGCCACTCGGCGTTCTGGAAGACGCCGCGGAACAGGCGCTCGGTGAGCAGGTGCTGAATCAGCATCTCTTTGACCGCGCTCTCCTTGAGGCCGGGGTTGAGCGCGAGGCGGCAGGTCAGCAAGAAGCTCTCGAAAGCCTGGGCGAAGCGAGGGTTGCCCTGCTCGCCTTCGATGGTGTCGCGCAAGCCGCGGGCGAGGCGCGGAATGTTCTTGACGAAGTCCTTGACCGCGACCTCGAAGCCCGCGCGGTCGGCTTCGGTGTGGTTGAAGAACTTTTCGAGCAGCTCGGCCATCTGCTCGGGCCGCGTGATGTCGAATTTTCCGGCGAACTTCTGGTTCTGCCAGAGGATAGCCTGCCGCGTGTCCTCGAAGATGGTGTTGGAGAGCGGGTATCCCAGCGACCTCTTGAACGTCACCTCGGCTTCGAGATCGTCCTTCTCGTCCTTGGCCTCCCAATAGCCGATCTCGGAGTACTCGTCCTTGATGGCACCGTCGATCTTGCGCCTCATCCGTGGGCCAACGGGGATCTCGGCCACGAAATACAGGTTGCGCTCGGTGCAGATGGAGTCCAGCATGACGGCGAAGGCGTGCCGGGTCTGCTCCTCGGTGATGTGGCCGTGCGCCTTAAGGTTCTGTAGCCTGGCGTTGTAGGTCGCGATGGCGGGATGATTCTGGAAAGACATAATAGTGGCCTGGATAATCCACGCGGCATTGTAGCAAAAGCGCGGCGGGCAAGTACTTGCGGCAAGCCAGGCGCGCACGCCCGGCCCCGGCAACCTGATACTGAACGTGCAGGTCGCCCTGGTAAGGGCAAGGTTTCCCCATGAACATTCACCAGCTCGCGGTCTTCCACGCGGTGGCCGAGCAAGGGTCGCTGACCAGAGCCGCCGCGCTGCTCTTCATCTCGCAGCCTGCGGTCTCGAAGCAGCTGCGCGAGCTGGAGCGGTCGCTGGGCATGGCTCTGTTCCACCGGCTCTCGACCGGGGTGCGCCTGACCGAGGCCGGGGAGCTGCTGCTGGGCTACTCGCGCCAGATTTTTGCTCTGGAGCACCAGGCCGAGTCGGCGCTGCGCGAGCTGCACAACCTGGAGCGCGGGCGGCTGCGCGTGGGCGCCTCGACGACCATCGGGACTTATATGCTGCCCCCGGCCTGCGCGCGCTTCGGGCGGCAGTATCCCCGCGTCGAGCTGGCCCTGGACATCGACAACTCGCGGGCGATCATCGAGCGGCTGCGCGCGGGCCGCATCGACCTGGCTCTGGTCGAAGGGCCGCTGGCCGAGGACGAGTTCGTGCGCGACGAGATTGGCCGCGACGACATCGTGCCCATCGCCTCGGCATTCCATCCCCTGTGCTGCCTCAAGGAAGTCTCCTTCGAGCACCTGGCCGAGCAGCCGATCCTGGCGCGCGAGGAGGGCTCGGGCACGCGCGCGGTGGTGGCCGGGGCCTTCGAGTCGCTGGGCCTGGCTCCGCTGGTCAAGATGACGCTGGGCAACACCGAAGCGATCAAGCGGTCGGTGGCGGCGGGCGTCGCGATGGCGTGGGTTTCGAGGCTGGCCATCGAGGATGAGGTGAAGGCGGGCACGCTCAAAGTACTCGGGGGCCGCGAGGTGGCCATCGAGCGCCCGCTGTTTCGCCTGCGCGTGCCGGGCCGCTACGAGAGCCGGGCCGTGCGCGAGTTCCTGCGCCTGCTGCGCAAGCAAGTGCACGGCGAGTCCGGCCCGCACACCGAGCACACCGAGCAGCCCGCAGAAGCAATCGGGTAGAGCAAGCCCCCGCCCGCCCGGAAGTTCACGCGCCCGCTGCGAATGTTCGTGCGTCCCGGCGTTGCCTTGTAGGGGCGAGGTTCTCTCGCCCGTGTTGCGTTTCCCAGACGGTTGTTGGGCAAGAGTACCTCGCCCCTACCAGGGTGGCGCGCGCCATGGTGGCGCGCGGGGTTTGGCGTTGGGCACGTGGTTTAGCGCCGCGCAAGTACTTGCGCTGGGTGCAGTTCCGTGCGCTTTGGGGGTGAAGAGCGGGGCGGCGGGCATCGTTTCCGCAGGGGTAGAGCGACTTGGATTTAAGGAGAGACGATGTTCCTACGCATTGACAAGCTGCCGGTCGAACTGCCGATGTCGCCCGAGGCCGATCCCGTGGCCGCGCGCAACGTGCAAGAGCTGCTGGGTGGACGCTTCGGCGAGATGTCCACCTTGATGAACTACACCTTCCAGTCGTTCAACTTCCGCTCGCGCGAGAAGCTGCGGCCCTACTACGCGCTGATCGCCAACATCGCCGCCGAAGAAGGCGGCCACATCGAGATCGTGGCGGCGGCCATCAACTCGCTGCTCAACGGCCCGCGCACCGGATTCGAGGAAGATGCGAGCGGCGAGGGCTTCAACGCCTTCGCCGGCCTGCCCGGAGGCATCAACCCGCACCACTTCATCGCCAGCGGCCAGACCTCGCTGCCCGTCAACGCCAACGGCGCGCCGTGGACGGGCGACTACGTGTTCTCCAGCGGCAACCTCATCCTGGACCTGCTGCACAACTTCTTCCTGGAAAACGGCGCGCGCACCCAGAAAATCCGCGTCTACGAGATGACGACGAACCCCGCAGCGCGGGCGATGCTGGGCTACCTGTTCGTGCGCGGCGGCGTGCACGCCATGGCCTACGCCAAGGCTCTGGAGACGCTGACCGGCGTGGAGATGTCGAAGATGCTGCCCATCCCCAACATCCCCAACGCCAAGTTCAAGGAGGCGCGCGTGTTCATGGATCAGGGCTCGCACCGCAAGTTGTACCGCTTCTCGCCCGAGGACTTCAGCGAGGTCGCGAGCATCTGGAACGGCGCGGTGCCCGAAGCCTACGCCGAGGGCAGCCAGGGCGAGTTCGAGTTCATCGACGCCCCGCCCGAAGGCGGCAAGCTGGCCAACTTGGCCGGCATCGCCTCCTCGTTCACGCCCGACTACGCGCCCGAGGAAATCTTCGAGATCGCCAACAAGCTCTACAGCAAAGCTCAGGGCAAGTGAGCCCCAGCCCAACGGAACAGCCGCCTCGCAAGTACTTGCGGGGCGGCTGTTCTGCTTGTAGGAAGTGGCGCGGTAGGAGCGAGCCCTGGCGGCCTGTCGCTTCGTCTGAGGACTGCCTTAGTGCGCCAGGGCCTTGAGCAGTGCGCCGATGGCCAGGGCCAGCGCCCCCAGCGACGAGTACAAGGCCCAGCGCGCGCGGCCCGCAAGTACTTGCAGCTCGGCCTGCAGCGGCTCGATGGACTGCTTGAGGCCCTTCTCGACGGTCTCGCGCAGCATCACGTTCTGCGCCTCGGAGTGCGCGGCCAGCTGCCTGGGCCACTCCTCGCGCGCCTGGGCCAGCAGCTTGCCCGCGCTCTCGCCCTGCTCGCGCAGAGCCAGCTCGCGGCCCTCGCGCTCGCCCTTGAGCTGCGTGCTCAGCTCGTCGTGCAAGCGCGCCGCGATTTCGTCCAGCCGCGCCCCGGCCTCGCCCAGGCCGTGCCGCAGCGTGCCTTCGACCTGCTCGCGCAGAGCCTCGTCGGAGCGCGCCGCCCGCGCATCGAGCTCGCCCGCAAGTACTTGCAGCCGCTCGTCCAGCGCCCCGGCTTCCCCGGCGCGCGCGGCTTCCTGCTCGCGGGCCAGCGCCTGCAGCTGCTCACCAAGCTCCGCGCGGCTTGCGGCCTTGAGCTCGTCCCCAAGTACTTGCAGGCGCTCTGCGAGAGCCTTGCGCGCCTCGGCCTCGCGCCTCAGCTCGCGCTCGCGGGCGGCGTCGTCGAACCGCTCGACGATGCCGGGCAGGGCGTTGGCCCTCAGCTCGACCTCGCCCACGCGACGCGCCATCTCCTCGATCTGAGCGCCCGCCTCCTGCTGATCCTCGGCGACCTGCTGCCACGCTCCGTTGAGCCCGCTA